>VFQR01001900.1_pt1 | contig 14430 bp, 11 predicted proteins | sample 3512321 | NCBI WGS metagenome assembly VFQR01 (sample SAMN10412374, study PRJNA504923) | tailings metagenome | isolation source: Relicate 3 Philex TSF1 revegetated site | place: Philippines: Tuba, Benguet | collected 2017-08-29
CACATCTGGACGAAGCGACGCGCGCCTACTGGGAACGCCGGCGTTTCGGTTTGGGCGAGCGGCGCATCAGCGTTTTCGCAAACAATTTTTACCGCTTCGGACTGCTCGGCCGCTTCATCGGTCTCGGTCATCTCGTCGCGAGGGCCTATGGCGTGAACCCGCGCGATCTTTTGCGAGCGCGTTCGCTCGAAGAACAGAAGAGTTATTTCGCGACAGCGCTCGCGCCGCTGTTCGATCGGCGGTTCGTCCGCTGGGCGCTGGCCCGGCCGTTCTCGCTCTTCGGTCTCGGGATTCCACCCGCGCAATATGAATCGCTTGCGAGCGCCGGAAACGGCAACATGGCTGCGGTCGTTTACGAGCGTCTGGAGCGTCTCTCTTGCGGCTTCAGGCTCGATGACAATTACTTCGCCTGGCAGGCCTTCGGCCGCGGTTATGCGCGCGAAGCGAGCGGACCGCTGCCGCTCTATCTGAAACGCGAGAATTTCGAGACCCTGAAGACGCGGGCCGATCGGGTGGAAGTGCTGAACCGCTCCTTCACCGAGTACCTCGAAGCGCAGACGGACGCTTCGCGGGATCGTTACATCCTCCTCGATGCGCAGGACTGGATGAACGACGCGCAGTTGAACGCACTCTGGCGCGAAATCACGCGCACCGCGCGGCCCGGTGCTCGCGTCATTTTCCGGACTGCGGCGAAGCCCTCGCTCCTGCCCGGCCGCGTGGCTCCCGAAATTCTCGACCGCTGGGAATACCGCTCGGAAGAATCGCTCGCCTTCACTGCGCGCGACCGCTCCGCAATCTATGGCGGCTTTCATCTCTATGTCCTCAAGTGAAATGCTGACACGCGACGACGCGGCCACCGCCGCGGAAAAAATGGACCGGATGTACCGGCACCAGCGGTGCTTCTACGATCTCACGCGAAAATTCTATCTCCTCGGCCGCGACGGATTGATCCGCGGACTGCAGGCGAACGACGAAATGCGCGTTCTCGAAATCGGCTGCGGTACGGCACGCAACCTCATTCTGGCGGCCAGACGCTTCCCCGGGGCGGATTTCTTCGGCATCGACATCTCCGCGGAAATGCTCGCGACCGCACGTGCGAATATCGCCCGCGACATGCTCGACGATGGGATCGAAGTCGCGCAGGCCGATGCTACTTCCTTCGATCCGAAGGGCCTGTTCGGGATCGAAACATTCGACCGGATTTTCATTTCCTACAGTCTCTCCATGATCCCGGTCTGGCGTGCGGTTCTGGAGCATGCAGTTTCCAATCTGGCGCCACGTGGCGAACTGCACATCGTCGATTTCGGCGATCAACGCGGCCTGCCACGCTTCTTCGCCCTCGCGCTTACGCGCTGGCTGAACCTGTTTCACGTCACGCCGCGCGAAGACATCGAGAACGAACTGCGTTCGCTCGCAAAGCGGGAACGTGCCGCACTGCACTTCACCCGCCCCTTCCGAGGCTACGCGCAATACGCGGTATTGCGGCTGCCCGCCGTTTGAGTCTCGCGCCGTTCGTGCGATGAAGCGCACATGCAGCTCTATTCCTACTTCCGCTCGTCGGCGAGCTATCGCGTCCGCATCGCGCTCGCGCTCAAAGGTCTCGCTTACGAGACCCTTCCGGTGCATCTCGTGAAAGGGAATCACCTGGAAGAATCGTTCCTCCGCGTGAACCCGCAGGGACGCGTACCGGCGCTGAAACGCGACGACGGCGAAGTCCTGATCCAGTCGCTCGCGATCATCGAATGGCTGGACGAGGCGCACCCGCAACCGCCGCTTCTTCCCGCAGATCCCCTGCTGCGTACCCGGGTGCGCGCGGTCACGCAGATTATCGCGATGGACATTCATCCGCTCGGCAACACCGGACCGCGAAACTATCTCCTGAAACACCTCAATCTCGATCTCGAAACCGTGGACGCGTGGACGCGGCACTGGATCGAAAAGGGCTTTGCCGCCGTGGAGCACATGATCGACCCGGGGCCTTATTGTTTCGGGGCACAGCCGACGCTGGCCGACATTTTTCTGGTGCCGCAGGTTTTCAATGCGCGGCGCTACAAGGTCGATCTGGCGAAGTTCCCGAAGATCGTGGCCGCCGACGCCGCCTGCCAGAATCACCCTGCATTCGCCGCTGCGGCCCCCGGCGTCCAGCCGGACGCCGAGTAAGCAAAACCGGAAGACTCTCGTCACCATCATTCGGTCACGTTATTCTGTGTTTTAGCGGCGAAACCTTCGGCAAAGCGGCAAGATTCATGGCTCTGGAGCGGCGAAACGGCCTGGCGATCGCGACTCTCGTAGCGCTCATGGGCGCTGCGACAGCCCAGCCTTTGCCGCCAGCGAACATTCCGAACGCACCGCCGCCGGCACCGAACTATCAGGCGCCGCCCCAGCAGTTCCCACAGCAGCGCCCGCCCGCCTCCTCAAATTCGAGCGCCGTCTGCCAGCGCCTCGAAGCCTCGCTTGCCGAAATCAACCGTGGCTCGCCCGGCAGCAGCAGCGAAACGCTTTCCCGTTACGAAGACGCCATCGTTAAGCAACGGCAGGAACTCGATCAGGCGATGAGCACCGCGCGGCGGCTCGGCTGCGATCGCCGCGGTTTCTTTATCTTCGGCGGCAGCCAGCGGCCCGAGCAGTGCAACCAGCTTGAACCGCAGATCGACCGCATGCGGGCGAACCTCGATCGCATGCAGCAGGAAGTTTCCCAGATCCGCGGCGGCAGCGCCGACGCGAATTACACCCGCGACCTGCAGCGCCGGCAGATTCTCGTTTCGCTCAGCCAGAACAACTGCGGACCGCAATACCGCAACGTTACCGCTCCGCCGCCGCGCTCGCGCGGTTTCCTCGACCGCCTGTTTGGCAACACCGACGAGAACCCGGACGTGACGCCGAACGACATGCCGCCGGAAGGTTCGGGCTACCGTACCGTGTGCGTGCGTCTTTGCGACGGGTTCTTCTTCCCGATCAGCTTTGCGACCGTGTCGTCGCGCTTCGGCGAAGACGAGGCGATCTGCAAGCGCCAGTGCCCGGCCGCGGAAGTCGCACTCTACATGTACAACAATCCCGGGCAGGACATCGAGCAGGCCGTTTCGGTGTCCGGCGAATACTATTCGTCGCTGCCGAATGCTTTCAAATACCGCACCGAGTTCAACCCGGGCTGTTCGTGCCGCGGCCCCGGACAAAGCTGGGCCGACGCACTCGGGCAGGACCAGACGATCCAGCGCGGCGACATCATCGTAACCGAGCAGCGCTCGAAGCAGCTTTCGCAGCCGAAGATCGGTCCGCTCGCGCAGCCCAAGCAGCAATCGAAAAACCCGAACATGCCCGTCTTCGAGCCGCCGACGCCGACCCCGTCGGCTGCCGACGCGCCGCCTCCGCCGCCCGAAAAACCGGACACCAACCGCAAGGTTCGCGTGGTCGGCCCGCAGTTCTATCCGGTACGCTGAAGGCTAAGCGGTTTCGCCGCGAAGCCGTGCGGAAACCCGTGCGCGGCCCAGCAACGGCAGCAGCGCACGAAGCTCCGGACCGTTCTCGCGGGCCGTCAGCGCAATCCGCAGCGGATGAAAGAGTTCGCGTCCTTTGCGGTTCGCTACGGTCTTGATCGCCGCAAGCCATTCGTCCCAGACCTTCTCGTTCCACGGCTCGCCCGGCAGCAGCGTTTCCGCGAGCTTGCAGAATTCGCGGTCGGCGTCGGCGATCTGCGAGGCGAGCGGTGCTGACACGACCTGCCACCACGTCCCGGCGTCGGCGAGCTTCGCAAGATTGCCCCGCACCGCGAGCCAGAACGTCTCGCCTCCTCCGACCTGCAAGGCGGCAAGCCTTTCCGCGACGGCGGCATAGGGTGCCGCGTGCAGGGTCTTCGCCGTCAGCGCATCGAGATCGGCGGGGTCGAAACGCGCGGGGCCGTGCGAGATTTTTCGGAAATCGATTTTCTCCGCCAGCACCTCGAGACTCTCGACCGGCTCGACGGCGAGTGAAGTGCCGGTCAGAACCGCCACCGCCGCAACCGCGAGCGCTTCATGCCCTGCCTCCCGGAGCGACTGAATCGAGAGCGAGCCGAAACGCTTCGACAGGCCCTCGCCGCCCGGCAGCGTCAGCAAGTTGTGATGAGCGAACACCGGCGCGGCGCCGCCCAGTGCAGCGAACATATCGAGTTGTGCGGCCGTATTCGTGATGTGGTCCTCGCCCCGTACGACGTGTGTGACCTTCATGTCGATGTCGTCGACCACCGATGCCAGCGAATAGAGCCAGGTGCCGTCCGCGCGGCAAATCACCGGGTCGGAGAGCGATGCCGTGTCGATCGCTATCTCGCCGCGGACGAGATCGTTCCAACGGACGAGGTGATGGTCGAGCTTGAAGCGCCAGTACGGCTTGCGGCCTTCGGCTTCGTATTTGACGCGGTCTTCGTCGCTGATCGTGAGTGCCGCGCGGTCATAGACTGGCGGCAGCCCCCGCCCGAGCTGACGTTTGCGCTTGCGGTCCAGTTCTTCCTCGGTTTCGTAACACGCATAGACGCGGCCCAAGCCGCGCAGGGTTGCTAGCGCTTCCTCGTAGCGAGACATGCGCGCCGACTGCCGTTCGACCCGATCGGGTGCAATGCCGAGCCACGCGAGGTCGGCCTGAATGGCCTCGGCGAAGCGCTCCTCCGAGCGGGCCCGGTCGGTGTCATCGAGCCGAAGGATGAAGGTGCCCGCGTTCTTGCGCGCCCACAGCGCGTTCAGGAGCGCAGTACGGGCATTGCCGATGTGGATCAGGCCGGTCGGAGACGGCGCAAAACGGACGACAGGCGCAGGCATTGCTTACTGCTTTCGGAATCAGGCTTCAGGCGAAGCTCTACGCAGCGAGGGCCGGATAGGCCAACCGAAAAGCAGACTGACCTCGAAGAAGTGCATACTCGCGCATAGGTTGAGAATAAGACAATACTTAACCTCTGCGATAGCGAATCTTCCTAGATTCGAGGACAAACCCGGTTGCATCACGCGAGGTGGACGATGCCTGAATCTCAACGAATGCCTTCCGTCGAACGCTGGCCAAGTGCGTGGCGTTCGGGCCTTTATGAACGACCGCGGCAACGCCAATCCGGGGCAAGGCATACTCTGGTGAGCCTTTCGAAAAGCTCAGGCAGCGGACTCCCGACGAATCTGTTCGCAAGCAGCAACGGAAGCGAACCGCTAATCAGCTTGCTTTACGTTACGTCATCGGTAGCGACGACGCGCACCAGCACCGAACTTTTCAAAACCTCCGCACGCCACGAAGTCATGCAGACATGTTGCGCTGCCCGGTACTTCGCCGCGACTCTGTGCTAGAGTTGAAAACTGTTCGGAGCCGATTAGCAGGAAGGTTTGCGGCCCTCTTTCGAGCTTTCGTGCGTTTAATTGCAGATTTCCTGCCTCTGCTCTTTTCGGATTCGCTTTTTTGCATTGGAGGCAAGAGCCTTCTGCATGACCGCCCGGAGGAGCGACCATTATTTTTTAGTTTGCCTCGCTATTGATTGAGATCAATCCGGTGGCGAGGCTGCGAAGCTAGGCCTTCGGCGTTGCGACGTAGGAATTGCAAGCAACTCGATCTGGCTCCGCAATAAATATAAGCGTGTACCCGGCGTATCGGGTTCGCGGGCAGCTATCTGATCGGTCTTGAAAACTCCCTTTTGAGTTCCTCGACATTTCGGAGACGTGGACTTGCTCGAATTTTTTGCCAAACTGGAAATGAACGACGTTCGTTTGGTGCGGTTCATTGAAACGCAACTTCGTTGCGGACTGATGCAAAGAAGCCTGGGTTCGGGCGAAATGATCTGGTCGCGCGGCATGTTCAACCTGCTCGGACTGGATCCGGAAACCGACCGGCCGAGCTTCGCCCTGCTGCAAAGCGTAAAGCATCCGGACGATCGGCTGACCATTGATGAAATCGAGGCGAGTTACGACGCGGCATCCGTCATCAGCCGCACATTCCGGGTGATCCGTAGCGACGGCAGCATGCGCGTGCTCTCGCAGCACGGCGAAATTCTGTTCAACAGCGAAGGCAGGCGTGAAAAGCTGGTCTCCGCCGTGATCGACGTCACTGAATCCGAACATGTCCGCGATCAGGCGAAGCGCATGTCTGCGCGCTGGGACTCCTTAAGCCGGCATTCGGGGCTGACGCTGTTTCTCGCCCGGCCCGACGGCTACGTGACACAAGTGCTCGGCGGCGTGCCGGACCGTGAATACAAGGAAGCACGAAGCGCCGGCCTGAAATGGCGCGACATGGTGCATCCCGACGACCGGGAAGAAACGGTGCGCGTTTTCGAAGAAGCCGGCAGAGCCTTGCTTCCCGCAACGCACGAACACCGCGTGATCCAGGCCGATAAGTCGTATCGCTGGCAAAGAGAAACAAGGTTGCCCGTGTTCAACACGCAACACGACTTCGCCGAGTATGTCTGCTTCTCGCAGGATATCGAGAAAGAAAAGAGCATCGGTGTCCTGAAGGATGCCTCGCAGCCGATCACGGGCGCACAAGTCCGGATGGGACGCTCGCTGGCGCGCTGGACGGTGCAGCAGCTCGCGGATGCCGCAAACGTTTCCCCGAGCACGATCCGCAGAATTGAAGATTTTGACGGCGTTACCGCGAACGCCATCGACGTGCTGGAGAGTATCCGCAAAACGCTTTGTGCGAATAGCGTGCAGTTCATCTTCCCGCCTGCGGGGAAACCGGGCGTGCGGCCGGGATAAGATCGATTTTATTGTTCTCGATCAATCATCCGAAACCAGAAACGTCCGCTTTCCTGTTCGGCCCTGCTGACTTTCCCGCCTCACCCTAAAAAATTTAGCCCGCGTGCGCCGGGCGTTCAGATACCGCGAAATTTTTTCGCGATATGGATTTTTTATTTCGGCCGGGAAAAATTCGACTTAACCGGATGGATAGTGATGCGCGCTATCTTCCAGCCTGTTCGAGTACAATTTTTATTCACGGGCGTTCGATGTCCGAGTTATTGATAATGGCTCCTGCTTTTTTAAAGCGGCATCCGGCGTGGCGATTTCTGCAGCGCAAGCTGCCTCACTGGCTTCGTGACCGTTCAGGGGTTGCGGCTATCGAGTTCGCCATCGTCGGGCCGCTGTTTTTCGTCGTCCTGCTGGGTGTCCTCATATTCGCGATCTATTTCGGCACCGTGCATTCGGTGCAACAGCTCGCCGCCGAAGCGGCCCGCGCCACGGTGCAGGGCCTTTTGGAAACCGAGCGCTCCGAGCTCGCCAAAACTCAGGTTTCAAGCATCGTCGGCAGCTATCCGCTGATCGACCCGAATTATCTCACGGTGTCGGCGGCGACTTCGCCCATCGACGCCAACTTGTTCAACGTTTCCATAAGCTACGACGCCTCGCGCTCGATCGTCTTTGCTTTCGAAGGCCTGATCCCCATGCCTCCGAAAACGATCGCGCGCAGTGCCGTCGTCCGGCGGGGCGGTTACTGACGTGATGCCCCGCCGGCTCTGTTTTCGTGCATTCCTCCGCGACGAGCGCGGCGGGATCGCGATCATGGCCGCCGCCTTCGCGATCTGCGGGATCGGTGCACTCGCAATCGGCGTCGACGTGGCGTCGGTGTTCGTAGAGCGCAGGCGTGCGCAAAGCGCGGTCGATCTCGCGGCTATCGCAGCCGCCCGCGATCCCGACAAAGCGATGGCCGCCGCCACGGCAACCGTGAACGACAACGGCGTGGCCGGCGTCCGCGACATTCGGATTACCAAAGGCTCTTACCTGGCCAATCCCGCGATCCCGGCGAACCTGCGCTTCGTTGCGAACGGGACTCCGGTCAACGCGGTCATGGTCGAACTCGACAGCCGCGCACAAACCTATTTCGGCAGAAGCTTCCTGCCCGACGGCACCATGGATGTCGCAACGCGTGCGACGGCCGTCTCGACCGCGCAGGCCGCCTTCACGGTCGGCTCGCGGCTCCTCTCGCTGGATGGCGGCATTCTGAACGCGCTCCTGAGCGGGCTGCTCGGCGGAAATGTTTCGCTGACCCTCATGGATTACAATGCGCTCGCCGGATACAACGTCGATCTGTTCAAATTTTCGAACGCGCTCGGAACTTCCGTCGTCGGGCAGGTCGGAACCTACGAACAGCTTGCAGCCACCAAAGTCTCCGTCGGCCAGGTGCTCGACGTGCTGATCAATGTCGCGAGCGCGAACGGTGGCGGCGCGCAGGTCGACTTCGCGTTGCGCGGCCTCAAGAACTCCTCGAGCGCGAACAACGTGAAATTCTTCGTCAACGAACTGTTCGACTTCGGCCAGAGCAATTCGCTTTCCTTCGGACAGGGAGCCGCCGCGCTGCAGGCGAAGGCATCCGCGCTTTCGATCATCCAGGCGGCCGCCGAGGTCGCGAACGGCAACAACCAGGTCGACATCACCGCCAACCTCTCGGTGCCCGGCCTTCTGGGCACGCAACTCGGCGTCACGATCGGCGAGCGGCCGCAATCTTCGCCATGGATTCGCTTCGGAACGACCGGCGTCGAGGTCTATACGGCGCAAACGCGGATCCGGCTGATCGCGCAGGTCGGCGGCTCGGGATTGCTTTCGGCGGTCACGCTGCGGGTGCCGCTCTATCTCGACATCGCGGCCGCACGCGCGCGGCTTGCCGACGTTTCCTGCGGAGCGAATCCGATCAGCGACATGCGAGTCACGCTCGCGGTGAAGCCCTCGCTCGTGAACGCCTGGATCGCGGAGCCTGTGACGATCTCCGGATGGAAATCGCTCGGCAGTCCGCCGAACATGGCGAACGCTTCGATTGCGAATGTCGCGGGCCTGATCACGGCGACCGGAAGGGCCAACGCCGAAATCACCAATTTGAACGACACGAATGTCGTGTTTCGTTACGCCGACATCACGGGCTTGACCGCAAAGAACGTGAAAACGAGCGACTTCACGCAATCACTGACCGCAAGTCTGCTCGGCACCCTGACATTGACGGTGAGTGCCGGAGGCTTGCTCTCCCTCACGCCGACGGCGGTGCTGACGGCGCTGATCCGTTCCATCCTGACGCCGGTCGCACCGGTCATCGACGGCGTACTGAATACTGTACTGAAGACGCTCGGAATCGGGCTCGGCGAAGCGGATGTCTGGGTGAACGGCGTGCGCTGCGACGGTGCGGCGCTGGTGCGATAACTCTCGTACTCGTCATGTCCGGCTTTATGCCGGGCATCCACGCCTTACAGCATCTCATCTCAGGAAAGACGTGGATGGCCGGGACAAGCCCGGCCATCACGAAGAAAATGTGCGATCTCAGAAATCAATCACTTCCGTCCGCGCCGCCACCGCACCCTTCGACAGGCTTTGATCCGGCTCAGCCGGTTTCGTGCCCGGATCGCGGAAGCGGTTGGTGATCGGATAGCGGCGGTCGCGGCCGAAGTTCTTCAGCGTCACCTTCACGCCCGGCGCTGCCTGACGCCGCTTGTATTCGGCGACGTCCAGCAACCGCGCGACCTTCATCACGGTTTCCTTTTCGAAACCGGCTTCGACGATCTGCGCGACCGGCTCCTCGCGCTCGACGAGCCGCTCGAGAATGCCGTCGAGAATGTCGTAAGGCGGCAGCGAGTCCTGATCCTTCTGGTTCTCGCGAAGCTCAGCGGTCGGCGCTTTCACGAGAATGTTTTCCGGGATCACGACACCGTCCGGACCCTTTGCATCTACCGGCTTCCAGCGGTTGCGAAGCGCGGAAATGCGATAGACCTCGGTCTTGTAGAGATCCTTGATCGGGTTGTAGCCGCCGTTCATGTCGCCGTAGATGGTGGCGTAGCCGACCGCCATTTCCGACTTGTTGCCGGTCGTCACCACCATCGGCCCGAACTTGTTCGAGATCGACATGAGAATAGTGCCGCGCGCACGCGACTGAAGGTTTTCTTCCGTGATGTCGCGGTTCGTTCCCTTGAACATTCCGGCAAGCGACTTCTCGAGCCCCTCGACCGCATCGGCGATCGGCACGATGTCGTAGCGCACGCCGAGCGCTGCCGCGCACGCCTTTGCATCCTTCAACGAATCCTCGGACGTGTAGCGATAGGGCATCATCACGCAGTGGACGCGGTCCGCACCCAGCGCGTCGACCGCCATTGCCGCGCAAAGCGCGGAGTCGATGCCGCCCGAGAGCCCGAGCACCACGCCCTTGAATCCGTTCTTGTTCACGTAGTCGCGCAGGCCGAGCACGCACGCGGAGTAATCCGCCGCATCGCCTTCGATCTCAGGAACGATCGCCCCGTCGTTGCAGCGCCAGGTCCCGCCTTCGCGCTTCCACGTGGTGAGCACGATGCTTTCCTGAAACGACGGAAGCTGGAACGCGAGCGAACGGTCGGCATGCAGTGCGAACGACGTGCCGTCGAAAACAAGTTCGTCCTGCCCGCAAACCTGATTGACATAGATGAACGGCAAGCCGCTTTCGGTGACTCGCGCGACGGCGTGCGAAAGACGCACATCCTGCTTGGTGCGGTCATAGGGCGAGCCGTTCGGCACGATCAGAATCTCTGCGCCGGTTTCCGAGAGGCATTCGACGACATCCGGGGTCCAGATGTCTTCGCAGACCGGGCTGCCGATGCGGATGCCGCGAAAATCCATGGGCCCGGGCATGGGCCCCGCGACGAACACGCGCTTCTCGTCGAACACGCCATAGTTCGGCAGATCGACCTTGAAGCGCACAGCGGCGATCCTGCCGCCGTCGAGCAGGCATACCGCGTTATAGAGTTTGCGGTCTTCCACCCACGGCGTCCCGATCAGGACTGCCGGACCGCCATCCGCGGTTTCGCGGGCGAGCGCCTCGACCGCCGAACGGCACGCCGCCTGAAATGAAGGCTTCAGCACTAGGTCTTCCGGCGGATAGCCGGCGATGAATAATTCGGAAAGCACGAGGAGATCGGCGCCGCCCTTGGCCGCGACGGCGCGTGCCGTGCGTACCTTTTCGGCATTGCCGGAAATATCGCCGACGGCGGGATTTAGCTGCGCATTGGCAAGAACAAGGCGGTCTTTCACACTCATGTCATCCGTCTAGCGCCGTGTGGAACGGGCGGCAATGGCAGCTTACGCCACGCCGCCATTGCGCTAGTATGCGCACCAAATCAGGGAGGCGTGCGGCAATGGCGAAACGCAAATACCAGACCCGTCGGGAAGCCGGAATCATCCTCGCGGTCTGCGGCATCATTTCGGGATTGCTCTCGAACTACGCGACACTCGACGGCACCGAGCTTTTCGGCGTCCCGATGCTGCCGGCGCTCTTCTTCGGTATCGTGATTGCGCTCGGCATCTATTCCTGGGAGTCGCACAACCCGATCCCCATGCTCATCGTCTTCGCAGGCGTCGTCATCGGCTGGTGGTGCGCATACCGGCTTGCGGTCACCATGCATGACGAAAAGAACCGGACGGCGCTGCTCTGGATCGGCGCGGTTTCCGGCTTTGTCGGCGCGCTGATTACATCGGTCGCGCTCTGGATCGCGAGCGAGGACTTCCGCGCGAACCTCAGCATCGCGAAGACGGTCGCGTTCGGCACGCTCGCGGGAACGCTGCTCTACTTCATGGAAAGCAACGGGCCGATCCACGGTCTCGCACCGCTGTTCGTGGTCTGGCAGGCAGGCGTCGCGGGCATTGTCGGATATGCCCTCGCCTTCCGGCCGATACCGCGCTGAACGATCACCCAGAAATAAAAAATGGCCGGGAAATTCCGGCCATTTTTGTTTTTAAAGCCTGTGTTTCGCTCAGAACCCGGCCACCGCAGAGATCGGCCGGGCGCGCTCCACGCGCTCCTTCTTGAGGAGGTCGGCAACGAGGAACGCCATTTCGATCGCCTGCTCCGCGTTGAGACGCGGATCGCAGTGCGTGTGATAGCGGTCCTTGAGATCGGTGTCGGAAATCGCGCGTGCGCCGCCAGTGCATTCGGTGACGTTCTGGCCGGTCATCTCGAGATGGATGCCGCCAGCATGCGTGCCTTCCGCGGAATGGATCGAGAAGAACTCGCGGACTTCCTGCAGGATCAGATCGAACGGACGGGTCTTGTAGCCGCCTGCGCTCACTGTGTTGCCGTGCATCGGATCGCAGGACCAGACCACCTTGCGGCCGTCCTGCTTCACCGCGCGGACCAGGCGCGGCAGATGCTCGCCGACCTTGCCCGCACCAAAGCGCGCGATCAGCGTGATCCGGCCCGGCTCGCGGTCCGCATCGAGGATGTCGAGCAGCTTCAGCAAGCCTTCCGGCGTGGTGGAAGGCCCGCACTTGATGCCGATCGGATTCTTGATGCCGCGGCAGAACTCGACATGCGCGTGATCGGGCTGGCGCGTGCGGTCGCCGATCCAAACCATGTGACCGGAGGTGTCGTACCAGTCGCCGGAGGTGGAATCGACGCGTGTCAACGCCTGCTCGTAGCCGAGCAGCAGCGCCTCATGCGACGTGTAGAAATCGGTCGTGCGCATTTCCGGATGCACTTCCGGATCGATGCCGCAGGCCCGCATGAAGTCGAGCGTCTCGGTCAGCCGCGAGGCGAGCGCCTCGTAGCGGTTCGACTGCGGGCTGTCTTTCACGAAGCCGAGCATCCACTGATGCGCGTTCGAGATGTTCGCGTAACCGCCGGTCGCAAAAGCGCGCAAAAGGTTCAGCGTCGCCGCCGACTGGCGGTACGCTTCAAGCTGGCGCTTCGGATCGGGAATGCGCGCTTCATCGGTGAACTCGGGCCCGTTGATGATGTCGCCGCGATAGCTTGGCAATTCCTTATCGCCCTGCTTCTCCATCGGCGACGAGCGCGGTTTCGCGAATTGGCCGGCGATACGGCCCACCTTCACGACCGGCGACGCGGCAGCGAAGGTCAGCACCACCGCCATCTGCAGGAACACGCGGAAGAAGTCGCGGATGTTGTCCGCGCGATGCTCGGCAAAGCTCTCGGCGCAGTCGCCGCCCTGCAAGAGAAAAGCGTCCCCGGATGCCACGGTCGCGAGCGCGCGCTTCAGCGCCCGCGCCTCGCCTGCAAAAACTAGCGGCGGAAAGGAAGCGAGCTGCTTCTCGACCTGTTCGAGGGCCTTCTGGTCCGGGTAATCCGGGACCTGAACCACCGGCTTTTTGCGCCAGGAATCCGGGCTCCAACGCTCTTTCATCACACGCACTCCAACTCGCGGGCTCGCCCGCTCAAGGCCGGGGGTTATAGCGGGGGCCGCCGCACGATGCCAGTTTTGCGGCACGGCCTGCCTTGAGGGCCGTCAAACTTACGTAGCGGCCCGTAGCGACAACGTTAACGCGCTTGAAGGGCCGGTTTTCGCGTGGAGAATGCGCCGCCATGACAAGCTCCGCGACTGAAACCAAAGTCGAGTTTAAGGCGACCGACGGCTATCCGTTGGCCGCGACCCTGTTCGAGCCATCGCAGCCGTTTCGCGCGGTCGTGCTGCTCGCGGCGGCCACTGCCGTACCGCGCGGCTACTATTCGCGGTTCGCGCGCTACCTCGCCGAGCAAGGCTTCAAGGTGGTTACCTTCGACTACCGCGGCATCGGCGGCTCGAAACCGAAGGGCGGAGTGCGCGGCTTTCCCGCAAAGATGCGCGACTGGGCAGCGCTCGATCTCGTGGCCGCCGTCGATTACGCGAGCGAACTCGCAAACGGAAAGCCCCTGCTTTACGTCGGCCACTCGTTCGGCGGTCAGGCGCTCGGCCAACTACCGAACAATCACAAAGTAAGCCGCGCGCTCTTCGCCGCTTCGCAGATTGGCTACTGGAAGCTTTTTCCGGCACCGGAAAAATACAAAGTTTGGTTCTCACTCCGCGTGCTCGGACCGCTCGCTTACACTCTGTTCGGCTACGTCCCTGGTAAAATGGGAATGGGCGAAGACTTGCCGAAAGGCGTTTTCCGTGAATGGGCTGGCTGGTGCATGAAACCGCGCTATCTCTATGATGACGAGACGCTGGACGCGCGGAAATATTTTCCGAACTACAAAGGCGCGCTACGCGCGATCGGCATGTCGGACGACGACTGGGCACCGCCGGCAACCGTTTCCGGGTTGCTCACGGGCTATACCGGGACTACGCCCGAGCACATCACCGTCACGCCGGAGTCGATCGGCGCGAAAAAGATCGGCCACTTCGGCTATTTCCGCGAAGCCTCGCGCGAGCCGTTGTGGCGCGAGGCAGCGGAGTGGCTCGGGCGCAGCTGAATTACTTCAACTGCTTGATGATCGTATTCGCGACTTCGGCACCGACGAGAACGGCGCCGCCACAGGTCTGCGTGAACTCTCCCGCCACCGCCTCGCCCGCGAAATAGATCCGGTCCGCCAGCGAACGCTTCAGCGCCGCACGCGCCGCGAACTGTCCCGGAAGTGCAGCCGAATACGCGCCGCGCACCCAAGGGTTACGTGGCCACTGCGTGAAATCCGCCTTGACGATGTGCTTGCTCGCCTTCTCGCCGAAGATGCGCTGCAGGGACTGTGTCGCGAAATCGACCGCGGCGTCGCGGCCCTGCG
>VFQR01001901.1_pt1 | contig 14429 bp, 14 predicted proteins | sample 3512321 | NCBI WGS metagenome assembly VFQR01 (sample SAMN10412374, study PRJNA504923) | tailings metagenome | isolation source: Relicate 3 Philex TSF1 revegetated site | place: Philippines: Tuba, Benguet | collected 2017-08-29
AACGAAACCCACATCTGGACTGTCGATTCCGGCGATCAACTGGCCCTTGATGAATCCCACACTTCCCAAATTACTGGAGTGGCACTGAGTCCATCCGCCAATCGACTGATCACGGTCAGCAAGGATCAATCGCTATCGGTCTTTGAAGTGCAAGGCCTGGAAACTCAGCCACCGCCAGCTTCCCCACAAGAAAAGAATGCTATTCAGCCTGCCCCCAGAACCTGGCCACCTGCACCAGCCATTCCACGCGATTAATGACGAGCCGATTTTTTGCAAACGGTGGACGCGATTGTTGTGAGCTGACCATTCTTTCAAGTGAAAAGTTCCATCACAGGTTGGGCCTGAGCATCGACCAGAGGAAACGACGATCCATCTGGCCCTGGAAGTGGATGCTCAAGATCAATTCCCAGACTATGGTAAATTGTGGCGAGAATTTCTGGCGGTGATACGGGTCTTTCGATGGGAGACCCGCCCAGTGCATCGCTTTTTCCGACAATCCTTCCGCCCTGCACTCCACCACCGGCAAAGCCCACGCTCCAGCAGTTCGTCCAATGATCGCGCCCGCCAGCCGAGTTGATCAGAGGCGTCCGGCCAAACTCTGCCAGATTGCAAACCAGAGTGTCACTCAGCATGCCCCGTTCTTCGAGGTCTCGAATCAGGGTGGCATAGCCTTGATCGTACATGGGAGCAATCAGATTCTTCATCCCCTCAACAGAGGCAAACGGGTGAGTGCCGTGAATATCCCAGGTGATTTCCGTGTCGATATTCAGAAACGTGTTGATGGTGACAAAGCGTACTCCCGCTTCAATCAGGCGACGGGCGAGCAGGCACGACTGCCCGAAACGATTTCTGCCATACTGGTCTCGCACCGAGTCTGGCTCACAGGCGAGATCAAATGCGGCCCGAGCTTCCGGACTGCTGATCAATCGAAAAGCCGCTTCGGCATGGCTGCTCTGCTGAATGGCCGATTCACTTTTCTCGAACTGACAAAGCGAACTTTCCACCACCGAACGCAGCTTCTGACGACGATCCAGTTTCGCAGTTCCCAGCGATGGAGGAATGTTCCTATCGGCTCCCCTGAAATAAGTAAGCGAAGGATCATCATTCAAGACCAATGGATCATAAGCTTTGCCTAAAACGCCGCCCGTCTGTTGACCAGAACAAGGTTCTCGACCAGCATCCATCCGTTCGGGAAGTACGACAAATGGCGGTAAACCAGACCGCTTTTCCTTCAGGTAACTGGCCACACTCCCGACGTGTGGTGACTTGAGCCCACCTGCAAAATATCGTCCGGTCTGCACGTATTGCCAACCAACATCGTGCAGGGCAGGTGCGGTGTGATAACAACTGCGGATGATCGAAAACTTCTCTGCAATCGCGGCATGCTGGGGCAGAATCTCTGTCAGAAAGATCTCGGGAGCAGCCGTCTGGATTGTGGAAAATGGGCCGCGAATTTCGCGTGGTGCCTCAGGTTTTGGATCGAACGTATCCAATTGACTGGGGGCACCAAGATTGCAAATCATGATCACGGATCGTCGATCACTTCTTTGATGACGCTCGTCGCGAGAAGCAAGTCGGTCGTTGCAAGATATCGCTTCCATCGAGACCAGATCAGCGAGGGTAAAACCTCCAGCCCCGAGAGATCCCACCTGGAGGAAGTTGCGGCGGGTGAATCCGATAGCAGGCCGGGCATATTGATCATCCGTTACGGCAAGCATCAATGACTCCTGATGGATCGATTCCGCTCACGATTAACACTGCCACCTGGCGCGTTTGCTCCAAGTCATAATTCGAGGCAATCGTGAGAATAATCAAAACTCACGAGGAGCACATCAATTTCTGTTGATGCCAAAAGAATGCCTGATGACTCAAAATTTAAGAGCATCCGTTGGATAGCATGGAATTCCGCCGGGGTGAACTGACTGAACCTTGTTTTGAAACCGGAAAACGTATTGAAAAACGGAAACGTCAATCCAAAGAGTGTGAAACTTGGCAAAACGGAATCTTTGTGACTTCCCTGAACGAAATGTCTCTGCTATCATCTCTGTCGAAAGAATGCATGCTGGGCAAGTCTCAGTCTGACCTCATTAGAGGTGAGTTACCTTGATTGGTAACAATGTCTCGTGGTTTGGCTGTCTTGGGTTTGGTGATTTGCTCTCATTTGATGAGAGATTCCCAAAAATTCGGAAGGCGGCCTCCAGTTTCGCACATCATTTTGACGTGTTTTCTATTTAGAGCACCAAAACTGATGGCGAGGTGTAGTCCTGAGCAGTTCCTGCCGCGTTCGATCGTCCCCTGCCGTTTTAGCTGGTCATCATCTGATTCCTGAGTGAAGTTTTCCTTCATTTTCGAAATTCAGATGTTGTAGTGGTTCAGAGCGGTATCGGTTCGAATGATGGTCCAGACGAATGCTCCCGCACTCGATGCAACAAGTGATGTTGCAATCGCTCAATCGTAGTGTGGATTTGGCATTTTCTGTGGGCAACATCGAGAGGGTCGTTATGTGTTCTCACATTTGCGGTAGCAATTGTGGATCGCCAGGGGCCTGAATTTTTGTGAATCGTCCATGCTTTTTGCCAGAACTTAACTTTCGAAATCGAGACCCATGACTGAATTGCCCGCTGACATCGAAACCACCACGACTTTTGCTGATTTGAACATCAGCCCGCCGATTCTCTCGGCTGTCACTGCCTCCGGATATGTGAATCCGACTCCCATTCAGGCGCGGACGATTCCGCTGTTGATCGAGGGCCGAGATGTCCTTGGTATGGCTCAAACCGGGACTGGTAAAACCGCTGCCTTTGCCATCCCGATGCTGCAGGCCATTGATCTTTCGTCTTCAGCGACGCAAGTCCTCATTCTGGCACCGACTCGAGAGTTGGCGATGCAGGTGGCTGAAGCCTTTGAAAAATATGCTGCCAACCTCAAAGGGTTGCGTGTGGCCGCCATCTATGGTGGTCAGGATTACCAACTCCAGTTCCGCCAGTTGAACCGTGGAGCCCATGTGATTGTGGGAACCCCTGGCCGAGTGATGGATCATATTCGCCGTGGCTCACTCAAGCTCGATTCACTCAAAGGGCTCGTGCTTGATGAAGCTGACGAAATGCTGCGCATGGGGTTCGCCGAAGATGTCGAGTGGATTCTCGAACAGACACCTCCCCAGCGTCAGATTGCACTCTTCAGTGCCACCATGCCTGATTCGATCCGTCGAATCGCGCAGAAACACCTGAAGAATCCTGCGGAAATCACCATCAAGCGTCGTACGGCGACTGCCGAAACGATTCGCCAGCGGTTTATCACCGTGCCGCCGTTCCAGAAGGAAGCAGTTCTTGCCCGTATTCTCGAAACGGAACCAATCGACGCGGTCATTATCTTCGTCAAAACCAAGAGCACGACGGTTCCTCTGGCTGAGTTTCTCGGCAGCCAGGGCTATCGAACAGCGGCCCTTTCGAGCGATGTTCCTCAGGCTCAACGCGAGCGCATTGTGGAACATCTCAAGTCCGGCCGGCTGGATATCGTCATTGCCACAGATGTGGCTGCCCGCGGACTCGACGTCCAGCGCATCACACACGTCATCAACTTCGATCTCCCTTCAGATAGCGAAAGCTATGTGCACCGCATTGGACGAACAGGTCGTGCGGGTCGTCAGGGCGATACCATTCTGTTCCTGCATCCCCGCGAACGTTTCCAACTCCGCCGCATCGAACAAGTGACTCGCCAGCCCATTGAACCGATGCAGGTGCCTGCTGCTGCCCAGGTCAATGAGCGACGGATTGAACGTTTCAAATCTAAAATCAAGACAGCACTCGATCACCGAGATCTGGAAGCGTTCTCTGGTATCATTGAAAGTCTGCGGAAAGAATCCGACACGCCGATTGAGCAGATTGCCGCTGCCCTGGCTGTGCTGGCAGCGGGCGATGCACCGTTGCTGGTGAAGGACGACATCCGGGATTTCAACTCGATTGAAACTCGAAATCGTGAACCAGCACCCGGGCGTGGCAATCCGCGGTTGGCACGTGCTCAGGATGCCGAGCGCAGCATGCGACCTCGTGGGCGTGAAACGGGACGCGAAGAACGTGCTCCCCGTTCGGACGGTCGCTCCTTCCGCCCAATGGAAACCTTCCGCATTCAGGTCGGGCAGATCCATCAGGTCAAGCCTGCGAACATCGTGGGTGCCATTGCCAACGAAACGGGTCTCGACAGTTCATGCATTGGACGGATCGAGATTTACGATAACTACAGCACTGTTGATCTGCTGGCAGGCATGCCAGACGATGTGTTCCACTCGCTCAAAGCCGTCGAAGTGCTGGGCCAGCAGCTCAACATTTCCCGGGCCACAGAGCACCCTGCCAATGAAGAATTTTCCGCTCGGAAATCCAAAGGACGCTTTGACTCCAAGCGAAATCTGAAGCCCAATCAGCAGCGATCGTAGAACATCGTTTTGGAATCGATGACGATGATGTGATCCTGCTCACCATGAAGAAGACCGGCCTGGCACTCCGCCCAGCCGGTCTTTTTTCCATTGGTCGTTGAGCGATGAATGAACGCATCGGCTATCATTCAATTCGATTTCAGTCGGATCGACTTCGCAAATTCCAGAATCGCGTCACGATGCTGTTGAATGGTGGCCTGGGGACCAGTGGCTTTAATAAAGAAGTTGGTGTTCTCCAGCGGCAAGACGATGCCAACCATCGCTGCGTTGGGGATCACGGCATTCTCTTTCGCGAAACCGTCAGTAAACGTTCCCGCCAGATCGAGCACAATGGCCTGTTTGCCGACAATCTCCATTTCCGTTCGCTTGGGGCGGACATCGCTCCCGGCAGTCTGGAATTGTCCTCGCCAGCGATCCAGATTCATTTCGACATCGCCACCTGCACCGGAACAGGTTAATCGCCCGACCCCTTCCTTTCCGGGAAGCTGGAATTCGGCCATGAGGACATCGTTTCGCGGAGGAATTTCGAACCAGCCTGTGGGGACTGTGATTTTGAGCAGTCCCAGATCTTTTTCATAGGGCTCGATGATTTCCGCCTGATCACTGGCTGGTGTGGCATCGCTTGTCGCTGTTGCATCCGGGGGTGTTGCCACCACCGGCGGAGCGTTTTCACCACAACCGGAGAGCAGGATTCCGGCCACAGGCAAAATGGTGCAAACCACCCGGTTCCATCTCGAAGGCAGGACATCGTCAATTCGCGTCAACATGGTTCCCCCTGAGGACAGATCTCAAAGTTTCACTCCCGAAGGATCAACTCTCTGCGAGTACTCAACCATTGGGAGTCACATGTTATACCTGCAAATCGCTATTCGCCCTCTATGATCCGTGGTCCAAATTTCCAGACAATCTTTGAATCCGAATCGCCCTGCACCGTCGAACAAAGTGCTGAATCCACTAACAGGCAGAAGCTTGTTCGATCTTCAAACTCGAGAGACGCATCAACCAACTCCTAGAGGCCGCCCCAGATCAGGTTCACTTCGCGGAATCTCTTCTGGAAATGTTCAAAATCCGATGGCTTCAAAATCTTCGACATCTTCAGTTCCAGTTCGGCATTCCAACTCTCCATAGTCGGTGCATGTTCACCGCGCAGTTTCTGTACGCGAGCATGATGCTCAGAAATGATCTCGATCACACTGGCCTCCTGAGCCGGAGAGAGCCCATAGTCATACGCCATCATTTCGGCAATTCGCCTGGGCATATCATCCGGATTCTGCTTCATCTCCAGCAATGTTGCCCGCAGCCAGTAGGCATGAATGACAGCCCCGGTCACACCCCCCGCCAAAAAGATGCCGAGCCAGATGACAGTCATCAACAGAAATCGCCAGCCAGATCGCGGGCGGGATGATGGCTGCTGGCCATTCATCATCCGCATGTCGACTCGATCTTCTGAACGAGTTGAGACATCTGCTGAAATCGACAGGTCTGCAGATACTGGGGTCGACATTTGATCTCGTTCACTCTGAACTTTATGGCATTCACCGGGCACGAAGAATCCAATCTCTCGCTCGATCGGGGCGACTGACCTCATCGAGAAATGAGAACACTGGAAAATCTGAAGACTGGGAAATGAGAACTTCAAATATCAATGGCACGCCACGCGAGGCTGGGTGAACGAATCCACATTCCCGTGGGATCAGAGAGCAATTGCAGCGAGGAGTAACCCCACCAGATGCTGAACAGCATCAAGGCTGCCGAGGCTGCTGCAGCCCAGATCCCACTTCGCAGACCCGCATCGATCCGGCCCCACAAGTTGTCAGTCTGTCTGCTCAAAACGACGGTCATATTTTCAAAGGTTTGACGGCTGGCGAACTCTTCCTGATGGATCTGCTCCATCACAGCGTTCACCACCTCAACCTCAGGAAATTTCTCAGCTCTGGCCAGGTGCAGCAGGCCTTCGAATTCTGCGAGCCGGGATTCACTCCCGGAGTTGGAACGATCGGGTTTCATGATTGAGCCCTTTCCAGCACCTGGGCCAGTTTTCGGCGTGCCCTGAAGGCCTGCACTTTCACCATAGCCAGCGACCAACCCGTCAACGCTGAGATTTCCTTCAGCGAGCGCTCTTCCAGATGCAGAAGCGTCAAAACCAGCCGATCTCGTGGTGGCAAGGTGGAGAGCACCATGTGAACTTTGGTTGCGGCATCGTGGGCAGCCTCAGAATTTTCTTCCCTGGCGACTGGCTCTGGAAGAGCCTCCAGGCGTGCATGGCGTTGCCTCTGTTTGGCCTGTTGCTTCCAGAAACGGTACCCAGTCCGAGTGCTGATCACCGTCAGCCAGTGAAGAAAAGGAGCTTCGCCACGAAAGTTATGAATCTGCCGCCACGCTTCGATAAAGACCGTCTGAACAAGTTCTTCCACAACTGCCGGATCGCGCGTAAAGCGGCTCATCAATCGTGTCACAGACCGTTGATGCCGCTCGACAACCGCCCGATAAGCGGCTGAGTCTCCCTGCTGGACTCTGTTAACATCCGCCCAATCCAGAGCCGAATCTGCCGTATTCTGCACGTTTTGAGCAGCGACTTCGGCAACCGGCAACCAGACCCAACTGCGAAGTTCCCGGGTGATGCTTTGCAACCAGAGAGGAGCGCGCCGGCGCACAACAAGTCGAGACTCGACAAGAAATCGGCCTCTCCACGATTCAGCAAAACCATTGGTGGCACACGACGGCATGCTTGTTTCCCAGGCTCACATTTTGCAGGAGGTTGAGACGCTGGCAGAGTGAGGCTCGTTTTCTTAGGAGAACCTGCGTTTACTCGCTGACAAAAATCTCAAATTCCACGTCGAATTCTACCCTTCTTGTGGGAGAACATCGACAGGAGGTTACAGCCCTAAGCGACCATCGACAATTTTTCACGTCAATTCAACGGGAATCATACTCTGCTCGGATGGCCCGATGTTCCTGCTATCGGGCAAACAGGGGCTGCCACAAGTTCCACCTGCCCCGCTGATTTCTGCCATCAGAATTGACAATCAGGCCGCCTGAGACTGATTCGAGTTCTCTCTGACGGGAGCCTTCGCACGAGCTTGCCACTGTCGCAGATCCTCAATATCCGGCGGCTGCGAACCGCGCAGGAGCCTCTCGGCTTCAGGGGTGGTCAAAAAGTTTTCCACAAGATCCCAGAGTGTTTCAATCTCGGCTTCGACAAATTCTTCTTTCGTCTGAATTCCAATCGCGGTCAGAATCTGAGCCATATAGCCCCGGAATTTCGGGATCTCGCAGCAGAGCCGGGCCTGACACTGCCATTCGTAAAGAGTGACAGCATCGAGAGACTTCTGATTCAGCTTTTTCGCAAGTTCATGAGGTTCGGCATTTAGAAACTCACCCACCGTCCGAATCGCTGCACTCGTGAATTTTTCGGCTGTTTTGGGCCCAATCGAAGGTGCCTTTTCCAGCGGCAGACTCATGGACAGATAGAATGGCGACTCTTGATCTTGAACCATTCGCCCTGCAGATGGTTCTGAAACGGCCTGAACTTTTCCTGATGTTGGCGAAACTTGAGTCTGATGTTGAACACGATTCGCCACAGGAGGTGGTGGTGGAACCTGAACGGGGGGATCGGCATGAATGACGGGTTGTGATATCGGTTTCGCAGGTGGCTTTTCAGCAACTTCCTCAATTAGAGTTTTCTCTCGCGGCCTGGTTTGTTCTGCGGCGACTTTCAGGGCCTCTGCTGGTTGCGATCCAGCATGTTTCGATCCGGCTAAAGCCACCGATTCCTGGCCAAATGTCTCTACAGGAACTTTGCAGACTTCTGCTGCGTAGGCTTCGCGAACTACTTTTTCGTCAGCCGAAAGCGTTTTTTCACAGCGGCCAGTTTTTTCGACTTCCTTCGCAATAGCCAGCACAGCAGCTCGCTCACTGGCATTGGCCATTTTCTTAGTCACAGCGAAAATCGGAACTGTCATGGCAGCCAGCACGCCATAAATCGTGACAGGGCTCGAAGGTGGTGTCACTCCTGATTCCTTGAGGCATTCCCCCAGGACCAGTGCGTACCCGCGAATTGTTTCTCCAAGGATGCGGGCGATCGCTCGCTTGCCGGTTTCGTCATAACCTTCAACCGGTTTCTTTGAACCAATTGCCAGCGAGTAATGCGAAATGGCCAATTCATACGACTGATTCGCGAATTGTGCACCCTGACGAATGATCTGAGGCAGCCACTCGCCCCCCTGAGGGATGCTTTTTGCTGGTACACCCCCCAGTTCCTGGTCGAGCAAGAGCCGCAATTGATCGTAAGAGCAGGCAATGGTCCACTCGGCGGCCCGGTGAACAATCGTCTCAGCTTCCGACTGCCCCGTATGGAATGGTTGAAACGGATCGGTTACGTAATGACTGAGGACACCCGCACTATAGACCCCTTGTGACCAATCTTTCTGGCGAAAGGCTGTCACTGATTTTTCGTACCAGATTTGTGCCGTCTTGATCGCACCGCCCCACTCCTGATCCCGCACATGCAGCACATGATTCTGAAAGTCTTTAAATTTGTCGTCGGGAGCTTTCGATCCATCGAGATACTGATCGATCCGCGTCAAAAACAGATCGCTCCACTTCTCTGCATCCGGTATTTCAAGATACTTCAGCGCATCAAGAGCCAGCTTATGGTGCGTGTTCTTGCATTTGTGGGCAAAGAGGACTGAAAACAAGAGGGACATGTCAGCCACTTCCCGATATCCGGCGAAGAGTTCGGGCTTCGCCTTTTGACCGATCTGCTTCTCAAACTGTTGTTTTCGCAGATCGAAGGCATGCTGACGAGCAATCTTCTTTCGGCAGATTTCGCTTATTGAGTGAAGCGAATCCCTTGCTTCTGGGCTGCCCGGTGAGCAACAGAATTATTGGCATAGTGCTTCCATGTTCGTTCAATCCGCCAGGCCAGTTCCGGAGAAACTTCCCGGATCTGCCGTGCGGGAACTCCGGCCCAGAGTGTTCCAGGGGGCACAATCGTTTCTTCAAGCACCAGAGCACCAGCCGCAATGAAAGCCCCCCGTCCGATGACAGCCCGACTCAAGACGTTCGCACTGATACCAATGAGGACATCGTCTTCCACGGTGGCTCCATGCACCAAAGCGCGATGTCCCAGCGAAACCCGGTTTCCGATTTTACAGGGAGAATGGGGATCCACATGCAGAATGGCTCCATCCTGCAGATTGCTGTCTTCTCCAATGTCGATGCGTTCGTGGTCGCCGCGTACGACGGCTCCGAACCAGATGGAACTGCGAGCCCCGACAGAAACCCGGCCATAAAGTGTTGCCCCCGGGGCAATCCACGCGGTGGGATCAATCTTTGGATTCTCGGTAATTGCCGAAAAATCCCAGTGAATCTGTGGAAAAGGGACTTCAGGGGGCTGGAACATTCAAAACCTCTTCAAGACGAAGGCTTCGGAAACTTGGAAGTCGCACGCAACTCCTCTACTCTAGAGGCTGACTCCGTCATTATCGAAACTGGTGATGAAACCACATTTCACAGGGCGACAGTCGGCCAGACTGACGCACCGCATTGTTCCTGGATCAGGGTAAATTTTCATGGCCAAAAAGACCATTGCCGATGTCGACGTTCAGGGAAAAGCCGTTCTCATGCGGTGCGATTTCAACGTCCCGCTCGATGATAATCTTGTCATCACCGATGATCGCCGTATTACGGAGGCTCTCCCATCGATTGAATCCGTCCTCAAACGAGGTGGTCGTGTGATTCTCATGAGCCACCTGGGACGTCCGGAAGGGGTCGATCCTGCGGCCGATGCCAAATACAGCCTCAAACCTGTGGCAGCCCGCCTGAAGGAACTTCTGGGAGTTCCCGTTCACTTTGCCAGCGATACGGTGGGTGCCGACGCAGCAGCCAAAGTGAAGGCTCTCCAGAACAATGAAGTTCTGCTGCTTGAAAACGTACGTTTCAACAAAGGAGAGAAGAAAGGCGAAAGCAGTTACGTCAACATTCTCGCCACCTTTGGCGACATCTACTGCAACGACGCTTTTGGCACTTGCCACCGTTCCGAAGGTTCGATGGTCGGTGTCCCCAATGCTATGGGGAACAAGCCCAAGGTCTGCGGCTTCCTCGTCGAAAAAGAAATCAAGTTCCTCTCCGATGCCATTTCGAATCCCGCCCGTCCTTTTGTGGCGATTGTCGGTGGGAAAAAGGTCGACGACAAAATCAACGTCATCAAGAACCTGCTCTCCATCTGCGATACGGTGCTGATTGGCGGGGCGATGGCCTTTGCTTTCTCAAAGGCTCAAGGGGGCCAGATTGGCAAGAGCTATCTGCCGAATCCGCCCGAAGCCAGCCTCGCTCTCGCCAAGGAACTGCTGACAATCGGTGGCGAAAAACTGCAGCTTCCTGTCGATACCCATTGTGGTGATGCCTTCAAGGGTGACTGCAATAAGATGATCGCCAAAGCCGGCCAGATTCCCGAGAACTTCGAAGGCTTCGACATTGGTCCGGAAACTCAGCAGAAGTATGCCGAGATCGTGAAAGCCGCCAAGACGATTGTCTGGAACGGACCAATGGGTGTCTTTGAAATGCCTCCTTTCGATGCCGGGACTCGAGCGGTCGCCGAGGCGATTGTTGCCAGCGATGCCACCAGCATCATCGGAGGTGGCGACAGTGCTTCTGCCATTCAGCAGTTCGGTCTCGCCGATCAGGTCACGCATGTCAGCACGGGCGGTGGTGCCAGTCTCGAAATGCTTGAAGGCAAGAAGTTTGCTGCCGTCGAACTTCTCGATGAGAAATAACGTTTGTCTTGATTCCGTCGCGTTTCATCAAGCGAACGATAGCTCTGCAAAACGTTCGAACCCGTCCCCCTTCTCCCATGCCGATGGGAGAAGGCCGGGATGCGGGCGAACCTGCAGAACGTCATCTCTTCGCAAAAATGTTCGTCGTTGACCTGAGCGCCTGACGCTCTTTCGCATTCCTTGCACTGCTCAATCCATCGTTTCCAGAGAGCCGCCGTCATGCCAATTCTCTCAGCCGTTACGATCAGTCTGGTCGAAGAAGCACGTGGCGGCCCCTTCGTTTTCTGGGACGATGTTGAGGCCAGTTGCCGGATTGCCAGTGAACTGGGCTTTGATGCCGTCGAACTCTTTGCTCCCGAACCAGGATTCGTCCCTGTCAAAACCCTTCAGGAAATTCTCTCCCGATATCGGCTCAAGCTGGCGGCTGTCGGAACAGGAGCCGGCTGGCTGAAGAAGCAGCTCTCACTGACCAGCCCGAATGCGGAAATCCGTCAGGCCGCGAAAAAGTTTATCACCAGCATGATTGAATATGGTGGCCAGTTGGGTGCCCCGGCGATCATTGGCTCGATGCAGGGAAAGGCCGCTTCATCGGCTGCTGTTGCCGAGTGCCGGATGTTGCTGGGAGAAGCTTTGGCGGAACTTTGTCATCACAGCCATAGCCGATTCGGCCTGCCACTCATTTACGAACCACTCAATCGTTACGAAACCAATCTCTGCAATACTCAGGCCGATGGTGCTCATCTTCTACAGACCTATGGCGCTCCGGACTGCAAACTTCTGGCCGACCTTTTCCATATGAACATCGAAGAAATCAATGTCCCGCAGGGACTTCTCGATGGTGGCTCATGGATCGGCCACATTCATTATGTTGACTCCAATCGGAATGCGGCTGGAATGGGTCACATTGACTTCGCCGAGGTGATCGCGACATTGAAAAAGATCAACTACGAAGGCTACCTCTCAGCAGAGGCGCGCAGTCTCCCGGACGCGCGGACAGCCGCCCAGGCGACGATTGACAGCATTCGCCAGCATCTTGGCAAATAGCTCTGCTCCCAGATTGCTCCACGAAAATTCGCGATTCATGACTCTGCTGGATATCCTTTTCAGTAGGAAGAAACGGTGTAACCACTTGTGAGCCATCTCTTGAGGACTCCCCATGACTGAGGAATTCCCCATCGAACCGCCAGCAGACTCTCTTTTGGCCGAATCTCTGATCATGCCTCAAGAGACAGCCGCCAGCTTTCGACCAGCTCCAGAACCCGATACCCGGCTGTATATCCCTCAACACGAAAACTGGCAGGCTCGCATCAAAGCCGACACAGAGAAAATCTACTGCTACGCCAAACTTCCCGGAGAAGACTTCTTTCATCTCATTCTCAATGGTGAAATCTACCTGGTCGGGGAAACCGAAAAGTACTGCCTCCGCTGTGCTTTAAGGGTTGGAATTGCCACACAAGACCGACTTTTCTGGCAGAATCGAGTGCTCAAACGGTCTGCGACCAGTCTCTAAACGAGTCTCACAATGCCGAAGTCCGCGTTTGCGACTTCTCTCAAAAGGATCCATGGCCATGAAACAAAGACTGCTGATTGTGCTGGCGGTTTTACTGTGTCTCGCAGCTTTCTTTGCTGGCATTGTGGCCATTCAGCCCGAAGACTTTTCGATCACTCGCTCAGCCGTGATCAAGGCGACACCTGACAAAGTGAGTGACCGAATCGATAACTTCAAAGCGTGGGGCGACTGGTCTCCGTGGGCAAAACTCGACCCGAATGCCAAAGAAGAATTTGAAGGTCCTGAGCGTGGCCCGGGCGCTATCATGAAGTGGTCGGGAAATGATGAAGTGGGCGAAGGTCAGATGACGATCCTCGAAACTCGTCCCGGCGAGTATGTGAAGATTAAGCTCGACTTTATTCGCCCCATGGTCGCCACCAGCCTCGTCGAATTTCAGTTGGAACCTCAGGGCGATGAGACGAAAGTCACCTGGGCCATGTCAGGCAAGAACAACTTCGTCGCCAAAGCCTTTAATCTCATTGTTGATTGTGACAAAATGGTTGGTGGTGACTTCGAAAAGGGTCTCGCCAGTATGAAGGCCCTCGTCGAAGCTCCACCGGCACTCACTGAGGAACCGCAGTCAAAGACCCAACCAGACGCAGAGAGTGCCCCGGAAAAACCTGCTGAAGTGAACAAACCCAGCGAAAAATCAGCCCCCGTTGATGGCACGACCACTTCTCCTGCTCCCTAAGTTCCAGACGTCTGTGTTGCCGGGAGTCTGAGTTTCGGGATTCTCAAGAACGTTCGGCGACGATCAACGATTGATCAAGCATAGGCGGCTCCCGATATGACGTGGGCTAGTGCTAGAATTGTATGCGGGATTCGTCTAATCGATTGATTGCTGGTGACAACTTGACTAGCCTGCATGAGCGTTTCTGGAGAAGCCAAGTCGCCCCTGACGATTGAAACGATCGCAACAAGCTGTGTGAAGTTTCCACCTGCCCCGGCAGTTCCCCATGGAGGATTCGAGCCAAGTTCTGACCTGCTCTCGGGTCGATAAGCTCTTCGGGATGAGGAAAACCGATTGGAAAGTTCATACATCCCATTCACTTCGCCTATCCAGTCTGCGATTCTCTGTATTCGAACCGGTTCACAACCGGCCATTCGTCACTGCCATTTTGACTTGCGGGATTGTTCATGACGGCGGCTTATCGCACAGCACCAGATCAAACCTTAACCACCATGCCTCCGGGCATTCCGTATATCATCGGGAATGAGGCCGCCGAACGGTTCAGCTTCTATGGCATGAAGGCCATCCTGTATCTGTATCTCACCAAATACATTGTCGATGCAGCGGGAGTATCGGCGGTCTACGACAAAGAGGACGCAACGGCCCTGTTGCATCTGTTCGTCGCTGCGGCTTATCTATTCCCGATTGTGGGCGGCCCACTGGCCGATTTTTATCTCGGCAAATACCGAGTCATCCTGTGGCTCTCCTGGGCCTATTGCCTTGGTCATCTTTCACTTGCAGCCATTGATGGGCGAAATGGCCTCTGGCTGGGACTGGCACTCATTGCCATTGGTGCGGGTGGTATCAAACCCTGCGTTTCGTCCCATGTCGGTGATCAATTTGGTCAGGGGAATCAGCATCTCATCAGCCGCATCTTCCGCTGGTTTTATTTCGTGATCAATGTCGGCGCTTTGACAGCGATGTTCTGCATACCCCGCACAC
>VFQR01001903.1_pt1 | contig 14426 bp, 11 predicted proteins | sample 3512321 | NCBI WGS metagenome assembly VFQR01 (sample SAMN10412374, study PRJNA504923) | tailings metagenome | isolation source: Relicate 3 Philex TSF1 revegetated site | place: Philippines: Tuba, Benguet | collected 2017-08-29
GAGAAAGATTGCTACCTTGTCTACCTTGTCTACCTTGTCCTCTTCCCATCCCCAATGCCCAATGCCCCATGCCCCATGCCCCATGCCCAATGCCTCATTCCCAAACAAAGTCAGTATCCAGTTGAGCGTTTTATACATTTTTATTTTTACGGATGCCCATGTCTGATGTTAGAAAAATCAGAATTTTGATTGTTTATGAGCGTTCGGGAATGGGTCATGAAGTGATGGCTAATATTCTCGCCAATGAGATTTTACAGAATTCTCAGTTTGAAATTCTCAGGTACACCATCACTGAATTACTTCAAGACCCGTTGAGCGAACTATTAACAAAAACTTGGGTTAGGGCGTGGAATTTTTTAATTAATCGTAACTGGATTAATGTAGCAGATATACTAATTAATTATCTGATGCGGTTTATTTTGTTGCCTATCGGTGAGGTTAGCTCAGTTACAGCTATGCACCAAACTTTAGATGAAATTGCACCGGATATTCTCATTTGTACTGCCGATACTGCTGCTAAATCCTTGGGGAGTTGGGCTAAAGAAAAGCAAATTCCTTTTTTGATTGTGATTACAGATTTGGCTGTTTTTATAGATTTAGTTTGTCCCACTGCTATCCATATCTGTTATTTTCATGAAACTGTAAATGCTGTACAAAGTTTTCCATTCACCCTTACTTATTGGGCTGATGAATTAACTCGTCATAGCAAATTATCACAGCAAATTGGGTTTATAGGTAAATATCTTTATGATTTTGTGATTTGCTATCCACAAAATCGTATCTATCGGAATATAGATAGAGATTATCAATCTAAAAATCCGACTAAATGTGAGGTAATCGGCCCGTTGCGTGAAGCCAAGCATTTTGCAATTAGAGAACAAAATAAACTGCGCGAACGCTTGCAATTATCTCCCACAGATTCCTGTATTCTCATCATCAGTGGCAGCTTTGGTGGCAATTTTTGTACAAAATATCTTAAATATTTACAAACCCTATTTTTAGATTCTTTAGTTATAATTGTGGCTTGTGGGCGAGATGAAAAACTGCGGATTCAAGTTGAGCAGATAGCTAAACAAAACCTAAATGGTAAAGTGCGATCGCTTGGTTTTGTAGATAATCTCCATGAGTGGATGTCTGCTGTAGATATTATTCTCGCCCGCCCTTCAGCAGGTGTTTTATTAGAATCAATGTTAGCTCGCACTCCATTGCTACTTACCAGACAAGCTGCGGCGAACGACCGCGGAACCATTAGCTTTGTGGAAAAATATCAATTGGGTGAATGTTTTACAAATCGCCAAGATTTGCAGTTAAAAATCAAGCGTTTATTGCAAGAGAAAGAACAATATCAAAATCGCATTGAGGCTTTACTGAAAAAGTATCCATCTACCTTTGAAGAACAAAGCGCAAACTTCTACAATATATTATTGCGATCGCTGGAAAATTAAGTAATATTATTCTATGAGGTTAAACAGAAGATTTCCCATCAATAATACCTTGTAAAATATCAGGAACTTCAAACACAGCTTGGTTTTTAATTGCTGCCACATTTGCTTGATAGCGCAGCAAATTTTCCGGATTTAAGAGTTCTTCTACAGCCGGAATAATATTGCGGAAACTGTTAATTACCATACCGACTTGTTTTTCTAATATCCACTGTGCATTGTATTTTTCAGTCATGAGTGTTGAAGAATTGCCTTCGACAATCACAGGCAAATTCATCACCATCGCTTCACTAATACTCATAGGCCCTGGTTTGCCGATAAAAAAATCAGCCAAACTCATAAAATATGGCACTTCATCGGTAAAACCTTGCACGTATTGGCGTAACTTCGTTGGACGTTTTTGTAATGCTTGTGCGAGTTTTTGATTGGAACCACAGAGAAAAATTAACTGTACTTTATCGCTGATAAAATCTAAATACTTGGCAATATCCAGCATTGTTGCAGAACCTTTAGCCCCAAACAAAACGATTCCTGTTAATCGGTGTTTTTCTAATCCTAAACGCTGTCTTTCAACAAAGCGATCGCTAGATATCGGTTGATAGAAACGGGGATGTACAATCATTCCTGAAGTTTGCACAATGTATTCTTCTGAAATACCCAAAGAACGTGCTTGGTTTGTGGCGCGATCGGTTCCACAAATCAAGTAACTTTGAGTCTTTGGTTCTACCCAAAAATGTGGAGGAATATCGGCAAAATCAGTCATGATTGTCACCATTGGTGTGTGCGGTTTAACTCGTTGTAGACTCTCCCAAATTGGTAAGTTGTAAAGAGGAATTAAAGAAATCACTAAATCTGGGGGAGGTTGCTTGCGCCAATGTTGTTCGCCCAATTTTACCCCAATGGGATGCAACAAACGAATAAAGAATTTATCAAAAAACATCATGATTGGATGTAGCCATGTCCAATCTGTACCAATCATTTCGTTATAAAGTTCGTTACCGTCAGAACCGAACAGCTTTTTATAGGGATCTATCGGTTCTGATAATTCGCCGATATCTGTAACAGTGATTTCCCAAGGTCGTTTTTGTTGAATGGCGATGGCACTTAAAGCTTTGAGGGTGGCGTAGTGACCTCCACCAGCGTTGAGTGTAAAAATATGCAACGAAAAAATTTTATCATCAGTCATAAGTTATTCAGACGCTCACGGACACGGTAAATCGCTACTTTATCCGCCAGTCGTACATAATACCCAACTGAATCCTGACGACTGACTTTTGAATTGTGTTTTGATAAATCTTCAGGTAAACCTGATATTATTCAGCAACGCCAAAAATTCTGAGACGTTGCAATCCAAAGTCTCTACATTTGCATTCATACCACAATTGTGCAACACTTTCGTGATTTACATCTGTTGCTTAATTTTGGAGAATTACTATAATCTCAAAAATCAAACCGAATTATTATATAATTTTTAAATTCTAATTAACGAGATTAAACCTCTAGCATTCTTTTTGAGCCTATGCACTGTTGCTCGATCCCAATAATTTGGGATAGTAAGTGTTGTTTGAAATTCTGGAAATAGCTTTCTAGTCAAGATTTTTAATCCAAACTTCACAATCTCAAATCCCAAATTGGTATGAGGCAACAAAATACTTACGCAAGAGGTCTATTCATTTGTTACATTTCAACTTTATTTCATTGGCAATGATGAAGCAATGGTTTGCCGATAACATTTTCCTTAAGAAAATTATTAAAAATGCTAGTTGGCTGCTAGGAGGTAGAGTCATGACTGGACTCACTAGCCTAGTGTATTTAAGTGTGGTTACTCGTCACCTTGGCGTTACGGGTTTTGGTACGCTGGTTCTCATCCAAACTTATATTCAGATAATTATAGATTTAACTACCTTTCAATCTTCTCAAGCCGTGATTCGTTACGGGACTATTTGTCTTGAGCAAAACGATAAAGTAGCTTTGCAACAGTTGTTAAAGTTTACTACCTTGTTGGATTTACTGGGAGTGCTGATTGGTTTGGCCATCGCAGTTGTAATTGCTCCCTATATTGGTTTTTATCTGGGATGGGATGGAAGCTTAATTACTCAAGTTCAGTGGTGTAGTTTGATTATTCTTTTTACCAGCACAGCAACACCCAGAGGCTTATTACAACTTTGCGATCGCTTTGATTTATTAGCTTTACAAATTAGCATTCCTACCTTTATTTCCATGTTATCAGCCCTCGTTGCTGTTACCGTGAATGCTCCCTTATGGGGATATCTTCTAGGCTGGTTCATTGCACAGGGATTTGGAGGTTTAGTGCTGTTTGTAGTTGGCTGGAAAGAAGCCAAGAAACGAGGAATGCTGAGGAACATCAATTGGTTTGGTATTGAGTTGAGTCAACGCCATCACGGCTTGTTGGAGTTTTGCATCGTCTCCAACTTTGATTCTTCCCTACCAACAATGATGAGACAAGCTAGCCCTTTAGCAGTGGGAATTTTCGCCACTCCCGCAGCCGCAGGATTGTTTCAAGTAGGTTATGAATTATCTACTCCCCTCAAGGATCTAGCTTTTATTTTGAATCAATCTGTATATCCAGAACTAGCTAGGTTAGATGTCCAACAAAAGTCGCGTTCATTTGTGACTTTGCTACTCAAATCAAGCGCCATCGCCACAGCTATCGGCGTGCTAATCTTGCTTGTCATCGTTTGCCTGGGTAAAATTTTCCTCAAATATTTCTTTGGTGATGAATTTATTTCTGCCTATGGTATCTTATTGCTCTTGGTGACAGCAGAAGTCTTCACAATGGCGAATTCCGCTTTAGAACCTGCCTTTTATGCAATTGGCAAACCCAGTTTTCCTTTGAGAATCAACGCGATGGCAATTTTGGGAGTTTATTTCCCATTGTTGTTGATTTTAACTAAATCCTTTGGCATCACCGGTACAGGAATTGCCACCTTATCCTCCACAGCTTTAATCTTTATTTTCAGTAGCGTACTAATTTCGCGCCAACTGCGTCAAAAATTACGAACATACACCAGAATTGAGAAATCACAAGTCAGAGTTGGCAAATAAATAGGGAAAAGGGGAAGGGGGGCCCCTCTGGGGAAAAGGTTAAAGGGTAAGGGTTAAAGGTTTTTTCTTTCCCTTTTCCCCTTTCCCCCTTTCCCTTTCCCCCTTAACCGACAAGTATTGAAATCAATCTTCTCATGCCCAATGCCCAATGCCCAATGCCCGTATCACCACCAACGAACTTGTAAATATCCACGCTTCTCTGGTTGCAACTGGTTCTCGGTTTGCCAATTTACAAGTTGATAGGTTCCAAAAATTCGATCCCACCAGTCAACACCAATACCAAAGTTATGATTCCATTGCTGGTATTCGTGATGAACATGATGAACTGGCATAGCTAACCAGAAACATAATTTGGGGTTATCGTGTTGGAGTTGATGGGCGTAAGCTGCAAATACGGCATAACTTAAACATCCGATTACCCAAGCAATTTGAATGTACAAGTTTGCCCCAATTCGGTCAAGAACTAAAATTGTCAACAACAGTATTGGCAAACCACCAAGGACATAATCTCGAAGTTCTTTCACCACACCTTGTCCGGTTCCGTCTGTATGGTGATCGACATGAAATTGGCAGGTTTTCGGAAATATATGCATCAAGCGGTGACTCCAGTACTCACCCAAACTGGCGATCGCAAAGCCGGCTATCAAGGCAGTTACCATTTGTATAATATCAATCAACATATTTTTGACAAAATTTTGTTTATCTATTCAAAAGTAGCAGTGCTGGCTGTTGACTGTTAACAGCCTGAGTAGCAAGATTGCACTTTCTCCAGGACTTACGGGTAAAGGTTTTTTCTTTCCCCTTTCCCCTTCCCCTTTTCCCCTTAACCGACAAGTATTGGAATGGATTATTATTATTTTGCTCTGCGCTTTATCATAAGATTTTTGTGACAGTGTTATCCTCTTCGTTCAAATCTCTCATAGATGTTCTCATTCATCGCGCCGAAAAACAACCAAGCGATGGAGCTTTCACTTTTCTCAAAGACGGAGAAATTGAGTCTGGTTTCCTCACCTATCAAGACTTAGATTTACAAGCTCGTGCCATCGCTGTTAGTCTGGAATCTGTCACTTCAATTGGCGATGCCTGCGGCGGGCACAGCCAACGCATTTTATTAGTTTATCCTTTCAAAGCTTGTCTGGAGTTTGTTGCAGCTTTATTTGGTTGCTTTTATGCGGGGGCGATCGCCATACCCACAAGACCCCCTCAAAATGCTGAAGAATGGGCGGATTTTGCCTTTCGCGTCCAAGAATGTCAAGTAAATTTTGCTCTCACTACTACCGAACTCACAAGTAAGTTACAAAATTCATGGTCAGAGTGGTTGACTCAATCACCAAATTATGATTCAAAAAATAAAAATTTATCTTGGATAGCCAGCGATGGAATTTCCTTGAATCAGGCCTGTAAATGGCAGAAACGAGAAATTGATGGCGATGCCATCGCTTATTTTCAATACACCTCTGGTTCCACGGGTATTCCCAAAGCAGTCACAATTACCCACAGCAACGTGTTGGAAAACTGCGGCAATTTTCAACGGAAATTTCCTGATTTTGAATTTCGGGCAGTGAATTGGCTGCCTTTAACTCATGATATGGGTTTGGTTGCTGCCATTATGCAAACCCTTTATTCTGGAGGCCATGCTGCTTTAATGACGCCAGTAGCAGTGTTTCAAAACCCCAGCCGTTGGCTCAAGGCAATTTCAACCTACAAAGCAACCATCACCGGCGGCCCTAATTTTATGTACGATCTCTGCATCCATAGAGTGAAACCAGAACAAATACCAGATTTGGATTTGAGTAGTTGGCAAATCGCTGGCAATGGCGCAGAACCTATAAGACCTGAAACTCTAGAAAAATTTACAGCTTTATTTGCACCCTATGGCTTTCGAGAACAGGTATTTTATCCTTCCTATGGAATGGCGGAAGCAACTTTGTGGATTTCTGGAGGTGTTTTCCAAAGGTCATCAGCCATTCAGTTTGTGGATGAGCAAGCTTTGTCAGAAAATCGAGTTGTGATGGTAGAACAGGGGCAAACTAGAGCGCGAATGGTGGTGAGTTGCGGTCATCCGTGGCCGGGAAACCGCGCGATAATTGTCAATCCCCAGACTTTGACTCCTTGTCCCCCTGATGGTGTCGGTGAAATTTGGGTGCAAGGATTGGGGCTGAGTCGTAGTTATTGGCATCGACCCCAAGAAACCGAGAAAACATTCCAAGCTTATTTGTCAGATAGTGGTGACGGCCCCTTTTTAAGAACCGGTGATTTAGGTTTCATACACAACGACCAATTGTTTATTACTGGTCGTTTCAAAGACATCATGATTTTTTGGGGGCGCAATTTTTATCCTCAATTGTTAGAACAAACTTCAGAAAACAGCCATCCAGCATTATCAGACAATGCTAGCGCCGCTTTTTCTGTAAATGTGGAAGGAGAAGAAAGACTAGTAATTGTGCAAGAAATCCATCGTCACGCCCTGCGAACATTGGATGCCAAGCAGATTGCAGAGATAATTGGTGCTATTCGCCAAACCATGTTGATGCAGCATTTAGTAGAAGTTTACGCGATCGCTCTGTTAAAACCCGGTGCTGTGCCCAAAACCTTTAGCGGCAAAGTCCAACGCCGTCGCTGTCGCGACAAGTTTTTAGCAGGCACACTACCCTTTATCGAACAATGGTTCTGCCCCGCCTCAGAACGATTAGATCCCACCGATTTGAGTAGTTTGCCAGGAATCGAAGACACTTGATACCTTGTGTGCTAAAAGACTTATCAGCTGACGCGAAGACACGGGGATACGGGGACGCGGGGACACGGAGACACGGAGACACGGAGACACGGAGACACGGAGACACGGAGACACGGGGAGGCAAAGAAAGTTTAATCATAAGTAATATCATGTCCAATACGGTTCGGATAAGCAGTATGAACTTCCCTTGTGGTCTGGGAAAAGGTTAAAACACTTTCCCCTTTCCCCTTTTCCCTTTCCCCCTTCCCCTTTCCCCTTTCCCCTTTCCCCCTTCCCCTTTCCCCTTTCGGGGAAGTGTGAGGATAATTTGTATGGCTAAGCTGAGATTGAGGTTTTAAGTTGACCAAAACGGCGATCGCGTTTTTGGTAACTCAACAAAGCTTGATGAAATGCTTGTGTGTCAAAATCTGGCCAAAGAGTTTCAGTAAAATACATTTCTGTGTAGGCCATTTGCCACAGAAGAAAATTACTCAATCGCATCTCACCGCTGGTACGAATCAGCAAATCTGGTTCGGGAGTATCTGCGGTGTAGAGGTGTTTTTCTATCAAGTTTTCATTTACTTGTTCTGCGCTAAGTTCCCCTGTTTCCACTAATTGAGCTACTTGACGACAGACTTTTGTAATTTCGTTACGGCTACCGTAGTTCACTGCAACGGTAAAGTGTATTGCTTGGTTATTTAAGGTTTCTGTCATTGAACGTTCCATTTCCCTTTGTAGAGATTTGGCTAGAACTGATAAATCTCCAATAAATGAAATTCGCACTCCTTCTTGATGCATCTGTGCTAATTCTCGGCGCAGTAATCGCTCAAACAAAAGCATCAGAAAATCTACTTCTTCAACAGGACGTTGCCAATTTTCGGTAGAAAAAGCGTAGGCGGTTAGTGCTTTGATTCCCCAATGTTTGCAACAACGTAATAATTCTTTGAGGGTTTTGGCTCCTTGGCGATGTCCGGCGATGCGAGGTAATCCTCGCTGAGTTGCCCAACGGCCGTTACCATCCATAATGATGGCGATATGTTGGGGTAGGTGTTGCGGGTTTAAATCGGCGGGTAATTTTGTCATTTTTTTATACAATTAAATTTGAGATTTGGGATTGGAAATTGCTTTGATGTGTCTGGCTTGGTGTGTTATTCGTCTAAAACTAATGACTAATTTCAAATAAAGTTTGTAGGTATTTTGGTGTCAGGGTTTTGTTCCAAGTCCATAAGCGATGCATTGTATAAGTGGAGGTGAACAGGAGGGTGGTTTTGTTGGTTAATGACCAAGCCTTCCAATTTAGGGTAGCCATCATGCGGCGAAGAGTACGGATAAGGTTGTTGCGCTGATAGTTTTGAGAGCGAGTTTTGATTAGGGTGCGTGTAATTCGGATTAACCCTGTATCTGGAAAAGCCCAGAATCCAAAACCCCAGAATTTAGTCATGTGGTTGATTTCATCTTGTGCTAGTTCTGCGAGTACTTCGTGCAGTGCGCCTGTGGTGTGAGCCATTAGCCAAAGGTAAAGGCAAGTTGCACCATATTCTGTAGCAATGCGGTGTAAGCCGTGGCGATATAAATCTTCGTGAGGGTCATCTGTGGGGAGATAGCCGCGGACTGTACGATGTTTAGGGGTAATTTTCTCACCTGTTAGTTGGCTATAGACTTTGATTAATGCAGGTGTGTGCTGACGTTCTTCTTTTTCCCATAAACCAAGTTCTGTCAGATTGTTATCTTCACCGACTGTTCCACCAACAAAGCAAGCCATGTGAGGATGCAAGTTTTCTAAATATTGGCGACTGGTTTGGGTATAGCCGCGAATGGGTGCTTCTGTATCCATTGCACCAATCAAGATTGATAAAAAAACTTCTGGTTCTATACCGATAATTTGATTGCGGTTGATTGCTTGCCAGTCGATGACTTTCCAAGGACGTGGTTGGGGATTTTGAAATTGTATCGGTAAATCTTGCAAGCGTTCGTGTAGTTTTTCGGCTGCAACATATCTATCTACGAGGAAACGGATGCGATGTTGTATTGTCAAAAAATCACAACTGGGATGGTTTTGAACTGCTAAGTCTTCTGCAAGTGGGCTGGGAGTGTGAAGCATAATTTTTATACTTGACATTTTATCTCTTCGCCCAATAGCCTAAGCGATCGCACTTTGTTTTGTCAGTCGGCTGAAGTCGGCTGTTTTATCTGATGCTGTTGCAAAAGTCGGGAAAAAAGTTGGTTTTAATTGTTGAGTGTTGACTGGTCAATACGATTCGGATAAGCAGTATGAACTTCCCTTGTGGTCTGGGAAAAGGTTAATGGTTCGACAAGCTCACCAACCGGGGTAAGGGGATTTGGATGTATTTAAAACCTTTCCCCCTTCCCCCAAACCCTATTGGGTGACTGGGGAGTTATTTTTGTCCTCTGCCCCCGAATTAAGTTTTAGAACGCCCAGTGGTATTACTCCCCACTGCCTGTTTAGGTTTTTTCTCAATCAATTTTATTTATCGATTTAAAAAAAAAGAATATTTGCTCCTATCATTCAACCAGCGTACATTAAAAGTCATCAGGATAAACACAGATTGAAACGACGCCAAGAGGTGCAAGATGAATACATTAAAACCAGTATCGAACAAAGTTGATGCAAAAGTAACTCAAAAGCCCCAAGTTGTAGAGATACAACCAGCAGCAGACACTTCGATTACAGAACTGACTTTCGGACAACGCCTTGCTGATAAATTTGCGGCGCAGGTTGGTTCCTGGGGATTTTTGATTGGACAAAGTACCGTTTTGGCGGGATGGGTTAGTCTCAACTTAATGCCTGGGGTTCCCCACTGGGATGAGTCACCCTTCATGATGCTCAACTTAGTATTTTCATTTGCCTCAGCTTACACAGCACCCATCGTTTTGATGAGTCAAAATCGCCAATCTGATACCGATCGCAAAAATTCTGAAATTGACCACCAAGTAAATTTGAGGGCTGGACAAAATATTGAATTACTCCATGAAAAATTGGATGATATACACACCCAACAACTCAACGAACTTACTCAAATCATCAAAGAACAGCAACGAATTCTCAGCGAATTAAAAGTAACTTTAGTACCTAATTCCAAAGATAATAAAGAAGTTAAATTAAATATTTTACCGGGACTTCATACCCAAAGTAATGCCAAATTTACCAAAGAAAGTTCTAGTAATAAATTCTTTGTTGATGACCAGCAACTTGGTGAAAACAATAAAGTTGTGGAAAAGCTGATTCGTCAATAAAAGCGGAGTAAAAATGGATTTTCATTATCCAATGTTCAGAGAGTCTCAATGCTATTTTAGTCTATATAATTATCGATTAAACTTAGACTCTCTCCTCAGGATCTTGAAGAAAAATAAAATTTACCACAAGCAGATTGATAGAGCTAAAAAATTTGGAATTTGAGATTTATGATTGCTTTTGTAAGCTTCTGATAAGCAGCTTGAATGAAAAATTTTAGATTGTGTGTTTTGGATTAATTAGATAAACAAATTTGTCGTTTATGAAATTTTTTATAGTTTTAAATTTAAAAATTTTATCCAAAATCTCAAATTTCATATTTAATTAACTCGCAGTTTTTCCAAAATTGGCAGATATTAACTAACGCTAACCTAGACACACCAATATGTGAGGAGAGATAAAAATGAACGAACTCATCAGTGCATTTTCCACCGGAATAGCAGCTTTTACAGCTACAAACCTCGATGATTTAGTTATCTTAACGCTGTTATTTTCTCAGGTAAATGCAACTTTCCGGCATCGACACATCGTGATTGGTCAGTATCTAGGTTTTTGTACTTTAGTGATTGCTAGCTTAGTTGGTTTTCTGGGGGGTTTGGTTTTACCATCCCATTGGATTGGTCTTTTGGGTTTAATACCCATCACCATTGGACTAAATCGTTTGTTGAATCCCGAAAACGATTCTCAGTCAGAAGTACAGCCCCAATTGTCTAGTTCTTTTTCCTTGATTAGTTTTCTATCTCCCCAAGCTTGCAGTGTGGCGGCTATTACCATCGCCAACGGTAGTGATAACATCAGTATCTATATGCCCTTGTTTGCTAATAGTACCCTCTCTAGTTTGCTGGCGATCGTTGCAATCTTCTTGCTGTTAGTCGGCGTTTGGTGCTATGTAACCTATAAGCTGACTTGCCAGCCTGCAATTTCTCAGCTGTTAACTCGTTATGGCAACGGTTTTGTTCCTTTCGTTTTAATAGGCTTGGGTGTGTTTATTATCTTAGACAGTGCCTCCCTGACTCCAATTGCCTTGATAGTTAGCTGCTTGTGTTTAACTGGGCTTGTCAAACTGTATGCAATGAATGGACAGCTGGCAACATCCTCAAGCATTGAAATTCGTGGGTAATCATGGCTGAATATTTGTGAGACTGTTTGCTAACAAAGCTAAAAACCCATTCAAATAAATAGTCTCATTTAGTAAAATTTTCAATACTGAAAATCTTTTGTAAACCTCAAAAGGACAATCCAAGTGAAACTTTTCAAAACTGCTCTCGTGGCTTTAGTACTTTTAGTTAATTTAATAATTGCCCAACCTTCTTGGGCTGATAGACCGGACTTAACTACTACTCCCGACTATATCGAAGTAAATCAAGTAATTAATAATGTATTGCAGCTGAAAAATACACCAGAACAATCTCAATATACACCAGAACAAATTGAGCAAGAATTAGGTGAATTGAAGCTACAAAAGTACATTTTAGAAACAGCATCAAGCTGGGCACAATGCCGCAATGAAACTGGCAAAACTCTAGCGATTTACGCCCACAAACCTAAAAAAGTTGCCCAAGGAAATACCCTGTACTTCTTAGGAAATGGTCAAATTACAGAAAATGAATGGGATTGTGATGGCGTTTATCTACCGATTGGAACTAAGGTGGCTGGTATAGCTGCGGATGGCCAAGCATTGACAGAACCTTTGGCTATTAAAATTGTAGATGGAACTCAGTTAATAGCTAAAACTAATCCACAAACCGGTACTATTGAATTTAACGTTAATCCTGCAAGAGTATTCAAAGCCGGTGAACCTAACTGGTCAATTCCCAATTTATCCCAAGCTGATATTGATGCAGCAATTCCCAATGCACCCATTGAAGATTAATATCATTTCATATCATGTCTGGTTGAAGACTTATCATTAGGACTGACACGGAGACGCGGGGACGCGGAGAATTTTTTTGACAAGTGATTAGGCGGACATGATATCACTTGAAAATTGATACAAAATATACAGCAGTTAGCAAGGGAGCAAGGGAGAAAAAAGCTTAACTGAACTGTATTACCTTAAAAAGGGGGCTTTAGAAGTTGCCCCCTTTTTAAGCTTGCAGAAGTCGGGAAAAGGGGAAAGGTTTGGTATTTTGCCTGTCCCCAGACCACAAGAGTGCAAAAAGCAATTGATTACAAGAGGTCTATTGTAAGGGCCGACGACCGTTGGCCCCTACCCATCTACCTCATTTACCTAAAAAACGTGTAATTATTGGAGATGTCTAATGACTAATGACTAATGACTAATGACTAATCACAATTAAACTTGAATTGGCATTCCTCGATCTTCATTTTTTGGCTGCGAACTCAATTGATCTAGAATTTCTAAAACTTCTTGTTCAAAGGCGACTTGAGCGCGATTAGTTTTGCCACCGACATACAGGCGATCGCCTTTTTGTAATGCCCAAACTTGCGAGTGGGAAAAGTAACTCATCACCACACCCAACATTAATAAAGCAAATCCTGAATAAACAATTGGTATACCTGGATCGGCTTTAATTTGTAAACCTGTGCTACCAATTACCTCTATTATTTTCAAGTTCACACCATTGACTTCGGCGGACATCCCAGCGCGGATAGTATTAACTAGTTTGCCAGTGGCATCATAAATTAATACCATTCCTTGTAAATCTTTGGCTAGCACCGAGACACCTTGACTCAAATCTGGTTTAGTCGGAATCCAGGTTCCCCAAATTGCACCTTGGCCGTTGGTATTCAACTTGACCATCGGTAGCTGGAAAACTGGACTTTTATTAAATTGGACGCGAACAGCCGCAATTCCCCAGTCAGTTTGGTAGAAGGTGACGCCATGATAGCGCAGAGGTTGGTTAACAAAAATCTTTTTGTGGTCAACTTCTTGTCCCTGATTATTTAAAACAGATAAATCTGAATAAAATTGATCTATCCCTCCGGTGGGAGTGTAATCAATCCAAAAACGATTTACTCGCACAGACCAATCTTTTGGCACTTGACCTGCTGCCAAAGGGCCAGCATCTATAATATTTTTTACCTCAAATGTATCGCCACTAGCAACCATTTCTTGGGCAAGAAAACCGGTCATTGCCCCCCAAATTCCTCCCAGCAAAATAGTGACGATGCCAATATGAACGATAATTGGCCCAATACGTCCGACTATTCCTTTACGGGCATATAAAACATTTTCTTTTTCTGTTTCTGAAAAAATTTTATAACGGCGTTTCTGTAAAATTTGGTTGAGAAAATTCAAAGAACCAGTATCTAATTCCGCACTTAAAGCTAGTTTTTTAAATTCCCGTGGTTCTTCATAATATTTCCAGCGTTGGGCTGCTTTTAAAGCTGGTAACTGACGAGTAAAAGAACAAGCAGTTAAGCTAGTGCCAAATAAAATCAGTAATGCTAAAAACCACCAAGTACGATATACATGGTCTAAGCCAACTACTTGAATTACTTTCCAACTTAAGAAACCAAACAATGCTGGATGTTCTGGATAGTTAGCTTGGTAAAATGCTGGAGACTGACCTTGCTCAATTACAGTACCTGTAGCGCTAAAAATGGCAATCAATAGTAATAGTGCGATCGCCAGTCGTAAATCTGTCAGTACAGGCAAAAACTCCCGGCGGAAATACCGCCCAACTACAGCCCACCAACTGATTTTTTTGGAAGTCGAATCTTCTAATGTCATTACTCACATGTGTTAATCGGTGTACAATTATCTGAATTTAGGAATCAGAATTCAGAATTCAGAATTCAGAATTCAGAATTCAGAATTAACAAAAATATAATAATTCAGTACTTGGGAGGCAAAATCACAAATTAGAAAGAATTTAGTATCATTTGTAGATTGATTCATCAAATTTTATTCTAATTTTTAAAGTCATCTGACTCCTGAATTCTGACTCCTGAATTCTGACTCCTGAATTCTGACTCCTGAATT
>VFQR01001904.1_pt1 | contig 14425 bp, 16 predicted proteins | sample 3512321 | NCBI WGS metagenome assembly VFQR01 (sample SAMN10412374, study PRJNA504923) | tailings metagenome | isolation source: Relicate 3 Philex TSF1 revegetated site | place: Philippines: Tuba, Benguet | collected 2017-08-29
AGCCACGGAATGAAAGCGCTTCGGAAAATTCGCGCCGCGCTCTGGCTGCTCGCCAGCTATATGTTCGATCTGGTGGTCTCGACCCTCACAGTGGCGCGCATTGTGCTCGCCCCCGGTATTCGGACGCAACCGGCAATTGTCGCCATGCCGGTAAGGTTGAACAGCCGCTGGGCGGTTGCACTCCTAGCCTACTGTACGTCGCTGACGCCGGGCTCGACCTGTCTGCATGTATCGGAAGACCGCAAGCATCTTTTTCTCCACTTGCTGGATACTCGCGATCCGGACGCGGCCGTCGCCAAGTTCCACCGTCAGTATCAGCGTCCGATCATGGAGCTTGAAGGGTGACCGAACTGGTGCGGCTTGCAGATGTCCTCGCGATTGTCCTGTGTGGCGCAGTGGCTCTGGCAGGCTGGCGGTTGGTTCGCGGGCCGACGTTCGCCGACCGGTTTGTCGCGTTCGACATGCTGACCGCGCTCGGGATCGGCTTCGCGGGTGTGACTGCCTTGGCGACGAGACGGGCGCTGTTCGTCGATGTCGCTCTGGCCCTGGCGCTGATCAATTTCGTCGGTACCGTTGCCTTCGCGTTGTTTCTCGAAAGGAAGGCCCGAAAATGATGGTGGCTTGTGCTGCCGTGTTGCTGGTGCTGGGCACCGCACTGATGCTCATTGCGGCCATCGGCCTTATTCGTCTGAGCGATCCCTTGCAGAGGATGCACAGCGCAACCAAAGCGGGCACGCTGGGATCTATCCTGCTGATCGCCGGGGTCATCACTGGGATGAACGATCCTCCTCTTTCCAGCGGATTGTTGGCGATCCTGTTCCTTACAGTCACACTTCCCATCGGTGCGCAGATGCTGGGCCGAGCCGCATTTCTGACGCAGCCCGGTCTGGTTGAGGATGCGGATACGGCGATTCCCGGACTGCGGCCGCTCGGCTCGCACACACTGCGATCTGATGAGCCGCAGGAAACGCGTGATCCGTGATGCCGCCCGAAGCCCGGCAAATCGATGGCAAGAGAGAGGCTCTCTGCTCGGGATGGCTTCTGACACGCCTTCTGGCGACCTTATTGCTGGGGGCGATCAGCATACACGCTGCCGCTCCGGCACGGGCAAGCGGAACGCTTCGGGGATCTGCCTTCAGCGCGGCGACGACAGATGTGGCCATTCTGGTGATCCCGCGGCCCGTACCGAAAACTGTTGCACCGGAGCCCAGACCGGCAGCTCCGCAGGAGGAGTGGCTTGCACCTCTCTTTGATTCGACTGCATGGAGCAAGCTGGCATCATTCCGGCCGCTTCCATGGGCCAACGCGCCGCCGCTCCAATCGATCAGTTCGCAACCGTCCCGACCACGTGCACCTCCGTCAGGCTGAGCCTTTTTTCACGCTCCTGGTCGAGCGACCTGGTCACCATGACGAGATGAACTAAAATGGAACATGAGAATACGAGCCCGGGGCGCGATGCGCGCCGAAACGAGATGGCAAGCCTGCTTGCCCGGTATCCGCACGTCGATGAGGACGAGCTGGCAGAGCTTCTGCACTGGTTCACGAAGGAAGCATCAGCCCTGGATATCGGATTGATGTCGAGCGATCCGCATCTGAAAGCACCTTATGAGGCCATCAACAAGGACCATCTGGACCGATTGAACGGAGCGGACCTGTTCTGGTTCGTGATGCTTCTCAGCGGCGGGTTCCTTGCGCTGGCACTGCTTATCTGGGGAGCGGCCTGAAGGAGTTCCGGGGCGCGCAGCCGCGCGCCCCGGAAACGAGGATGTTGATCCCGACAGCCTTGCGCTGATCCCCATGTTGCTGCACTTCCAGGATCATGGACATCCTTGCTCTTGTATTGGATCCGGCTGCCTGGCTTGCGCTTTTGACCCTCATTGCGCTGGAGGTGGTGCTCGGTGTCGACAACCTGATCTTCATCGCGATCCTGTCGAACAAGCTGCCGGCGCATCAGCAGGAACGCGCGAGACGCATAGGACTGCTGCTGGCACTGGGGATGCGGATCAGCCTGTTATTGCTGATCGGGTGGATCGTGACCTTGCAGGAGCCGCTGTTCGATCTCGGGATCGTCGGTCCGCCCGTGGAGGGTACCAACAAGGTGAGCTTCGAGACGGCATTCTCAGGGCGCGATCTGATCCTTCTGGTCGGCGGGCTGTTCCTGCTCTGGAAGGCTACCAAGGAAATTCATCACGCGATGGACTCGGGAGATCCCTCGGGCGATCTCCTCGACAAGACGCCGAATCTTGCTGAAGGTGTTACCGCCAGTTTCGGTGCGGTGATTGCTCAGATCATCGCCATCGATCTTGTGTTTTCAGTGGACTCGATCCTCACCGCCGTTGGTATGACCGATCAGATCCCCATCATGGTAGCAGCAGTTGTTATTACCGTGGGCATAATGCTTGTCGCGGCCACCCCGCTCTCTCGCTTCATAGAGAAGAATCCAACATTGGTGATGCTGGCACTCGCATTCCTCGTGATGATCGGTCTGGTGCTGATTGCTGATGGTTTCGGCTTCCATGTGCCCAAGGGCTACATCTATGCAGCAATGGCATTTTCAGTCACGGTCGAGATGCTCAACATGGTGCAGCGAAATCGGCGCAGGAAGCTGGCCGTTCAGTAGCATGAGGATCTGGCGCTGCACGCCGCAGCTGACAGGTTGCGAGGTATGATCGCTTCCGCGGAGGGATGCTTGACGCAACTGCCCCCTTCGCATCTAATCTCCAAATGCCGCATCATACTCCGCTGATCGCCACAATTGTCGCAGGTTTGGGAGTCGCTTTCATCATGGGAGCGCTGGCTCACCGCCTGAGGGTGTCTCCGCTTGCCGGCTACCTGTTGGCCGGTGTCATCCTTGGCCCTTTCACCCCGGGCTTTGTTGCCAATGCCGAGGTTGCAACCGAGCTGGCAGAGATCGGTGTCATTCTTCTCATGTTCGGCGTCGGCCTTCATTTTTCACTGAAGGATCTGTTGTCGGTGCGGCGTATCGCGGTTCCTGGCGCACTCGCACAGATAACAGTAGCGACGGCTCTCGGTCTCGGCCTCGCGCTGTTTCTCGGCTGGTCATTGGTCGCCGGCCTCGTATTCGGTCTCGCTTTGTCTGTTGCCAGTACGGTGGTGCTGCTCAGGGCACTTCAGGCGCGCGATGCGGTGAAGACCGAGCGCGGCAAGATCGCGGTGGGTTGGCTGATCGTCGAGGACCTCGCAATGGTGCTTGCTCTGGTCATGCTGCCAGTAGTCGCGGACCTGGTGAACGGCACGGTCTCCGATGGAAGTGCTGTTGCACGTCTGCTGATCGTGACTGTCCTGAAGGTCGCCGGCTTCATCGCTCTCATGTTGATCGTCGGGAGGCGCCTGATACCCGCCGGCCTGCACTGGGTGGCGCATACTGGCTCCAGAGAGTTGTTTCGTCTTGCTGTCCTGTCGATCGCACTGGGAGTTGCCTTCGGAGCGGCCTCTCTGTTTGACGTATCCTTCGCGTTGGGGGCTTTTTTTGCGGGCATGATTCTGGGCGAATCCCAGTTAAGCCGCCGTGCCGCAGAAGAAACCCTTCCCCTGCGCGATGCTTTCGCGGTCCTGTTTTTCGTGTCGGTCGGCATGCTGTTCGACCCGGCGGTGGTTGTCGAACAGCCCTGGCCATTGCTGGCGACCGTTTCAATCATCGTTTTCGGCAAATCCCTGATCGCTTACCTGATTGTCAAAGGCTTCGGCCACCCGAACGAGACGGCTTTGACCGTGTCGGCCAGTCTTGCCCAGATTGGCGAGTTTTCCTTCATCCTCGCAGGGCTGGGCACTGGCCTGGGCATCCTTCCTCCTGAAGCGCGTGATCTGATCCTCGCGGGCGCGATACTGTCGATCCTTGCCAATCCTATTGTTTTCTCGCTTGCGGTGGGGCGCGGCCCCATGCGCGGCATCACCGCTCCGGAAGCTCTCAAAACACCCCCCCCATCGCCGCTACCGGCAGAGGGCCACACCGTCCTCATCGGGTTCGGGCGTGTGGGACGGCTCGTAGCTGCAGCTCATAGCGGCCCCGGCAAGCTCGTTGTCATTGAGGCTCGCCCTGGGCTCCCGCGAGAAAACGAGTTCAGCGATCTCACTCTCATTGAGGGTAATGCGGCCGATCCGGCGGTGCTGATAAAGGCGGATGTCGTTCACGCCGCGAGGCTGGTGCTCGCCATACCAGGTGGATTCGAAGCAGGGGCGATCGCTCAGAACGCCCTGGCTCTCAAGCCCAATCTACAGATCCTCGCCCGTGCACATTCGGATGAGGATGTCGCTTATCTCGAGAGGCTGGGCGCAGCACATGTGATCATGGGTGAACGCGAGATCGCCGCACGGATGGTGTCGTTGCTCAAGGCTGGGTGATCGTTGCCCGCCTTGCGAGATGCTGACATGGTCAGGGGTGAATGCTTCATCCGGCTGTGAGGGGATTTCGCTATTTGGCCCTCCATACGCATACGGCGAGCTCAAGCTTGTCCCCCTCGCCGCATCGCCCACAACAATTGCACGCCTAGTCTGATCAGGTTCGCCCTTCCTCGAAATTGCTCGGATCGAGCTCCAGCCCCGCACGGCCTTCGGCCGCAGTGTGCGTGGGGGCGTGGGGGAGCTCCATGTCCGCAGGTTCGGGGACCTCGAGCATGCCTTCCCACTTGGTGATAACCGCTGTCGCCACGGCATTGCCCACCACGTTGGTCGCGGTGCGGCCCATGTCGAGGAACTGGTCGACGGCGAGAATGATCGCCACGCCCTCCACCGGGAGGCCGAACATCGCGAGCGTGCCGGTAATGACCACCAGGGACGCGCGCGGCACGGCGGCGACGCCTTTGGACGAGATCATCAGCGTCAGGAGTATCATGATCTGCGTGCCAACGCTGAGGTCGATGCCATAGGCCTGCGCGATGAAGATCGTTGCGAAGCTCATGTACATCATCGAGCCGTCGAGATTGAATGAATAGCCCAGCGGCAGCATGAAGCCCGAGATACGTCGCGGCACGCCGAAGCGGTCGAGCTGCTCGAACAGCTTGGGCAGCGCAGCCTCCGACGAGGCGGTCGAGAAGGCGATCATCAGGGGCTGGCGGATGTAGCGGATCAGCGTCCAGGTCCGCGCGCCGAGGAACGCCGCGCACGCCGCGAGCAGGATAGCCCACAGAAGCACCAGCGAGAAGTAGAACTCGAGCAGCAGGGTGAGATAGGTGCCGAGGATCGCGAGGCCACTCGCCGCGACCACGTTGGCAAGCGCGCCGAACACCGCGACGGGCGCATAGCGCATCACGTAGCCGGTGACCTGCAGCATCATCTCGGCTAGTGCCTCGGCGCCCTTGACCAGCGCCGCCCCGCGTTCGCCAATGGCCGAGAGGGCGACACCTGCAAAGATCGAGAAGACGAGGATCTGGAGGATGTTGTTGGTCGCGAGCGCCTCGAACGCGTTCTTCGGAAAGATCGAGAGGATGAATTCGGTTCCCTTCAGCTCCTTGACCTCCCCGACTGCGGCGGCGGCCTCGGCAACGTGGGGGATCGGGGCGCCCACGCCGGGCTGAAAGAGGTTCACCAGCACCAGCCCGAGGCCGATCGAGATCAGGCTCGCGGTGATGAACCACGTCAGCGCTCGCACGCCGATGCGGCCCAGCGCCGCGCTGTCGCCCATGTGGGCGATGCCGACGACGATGGTGGAGAGCACGAGCGGGGCGACCAGCATCTTGATCAGGTTGAGGAAGATGTCCGAAAGCAGCTTCAGCCACGGGGCGATACTCGACTTGATCAGCGCCGGATCGAATGTCTGATTGAGCAGCTGGCCGGCGATCACCCCCGCGACCATGCCAACGAGGATGTAGAGCGTAAGCTTGCGGTCCATGGCGCTTCTTATCGCCGGGCTTGCACTGAAGCTAGTGGCCGTGCGGGCCCGCCGTCACTTCCCAGTGTATACCCAGGTAATGGCACAACACACAGCAGTGCCTACAACTAGGTTCATCGGGACGCCGATCTTCACAAAATCCATGAAGCGATAGTTGGCAGCGCCATAAACCAGTGTGTTGGTCTGATACCCGATGGGCGTAGCAAAGCTTGCGCTTGCACCGAACATGACCGCCACCACGATCGGCCGCGGATCGACCCCGAGCGCGGAGGCAAGCCCGATGGCGATAGGGGTGAGAATTACAGCCACCGCGTTGTTGGTGATTAGCTCAGTGAGAAGACTGGCAATCGCGTATACTGCCACAACAAGAAACGGTGGCGGCATGAGAGCGAGCCATGGCTGCACGCTCGTGACGATCAGATCAACCGTTCCGGCATTCTCCAGGCCCTTGCCGAACGCCAGCATCCCGAAAATCAGTGCGAGCGTATTGCCGTCGATGGAGGCCCAAGCGTCTTCGGGCTCCATGCACCGCAGCAGGAGCACAATGCCTACACCAACCAATGCGAGTACTTCTATGGGCCATCCGAACAGGGCGGCCATAATTACAACACCTGCCAGTGTTGCAATCGCAATCGGTGCCTTGGCGCGCCGGAAGGACTGAAAGGCTGCCACGCTGACATCCGCCAATCCGACGCTTTGCTGCAGCGCCTGTGCGGCATCGTCGTCCGCCGCGATCAGCAACCGATCGCCTGCCCTGACCCGCGCGTTGGCCAGATCCGGACCAGCCACGTGTCGAGGTCGGGCAAGGCCGAGCACCCGAACCTTGAGCCGGGATAACAAAGGTATCTCTGCAAGCCTTCGGCCGATAATCTGATGTGAAGGTGAGATGACCGCCTCGATCAGGCGCAGATCCTGAGGGCGTTCGACGCCTGCCGTGGCGACGCCGCCACCGACGCCCGCCAGGCCAGTTCGGAAGTCGGAGACCTCAACCAGCGAGGCAAGTTCGACAGGGCTTGCCGCCACAATCAACTGATCGCCCGCCTTCAGCTCCGCTTCACGAAGATTTTTGCGATCGATGGTCTTGCCGCGCTGTATTCCTATCAGGCGCAGGCCCGGGCGCTGGAAAAGAGCGATCTGCCCAATGCGGCGGCCGATCAGCGTGCTGTCAGGCGAAACAGAGAGGTGAGAGAGGAACGCGTTGTTTTCTCCCTGATCATCGATCGCGTGAGCGGGCCGATCCGGGAGCAAGTATTTGCCCGTTGCGACCAGCAGAGCGAGTCCAGCCGCAGCACCGCACATCCCGACGATAGTAATCTCGAAGATGCCAAATGCGCGTAATCCTTGGTCCTGAGCGACGCCATCGACCAGAAGGTTGGTAGACGTGCCGATGAGCGTCAGGGTTCCTCCCAGAATGGTCACGTAGGATAGGGGTATGAGTAACTGCGTTGCAGAGATGCGTAGCACTCGCGCCAGACGCTGGATGATCGGAATCATCACGATCACGACCGGCGTGTTGTTCATGAAGGCGGAGGCCGCCAGTGAGCCAGCCGCGATCTCGCCCAACGCCAGCTTCGGCTTGCGCAAAGTGCGTCGGATAACCCAACCGGAGATGGCCTCCAATGCGCCTGTGCGGAGCAAGGCACCTGACAGCACGAACATTGCAGCGATGGTTACTGGCGCCGGATTGCTGAACACGCCAAGCATTTCGGCGGGAGGGAGGAAACCGATCGCCACCATGATCAGACCGCCCACAACCCCAATGATGACCGGCGGGCGCCGCTCCGACATGAAGGCTACAAAAATCCCGATCAAAAGGATCAGCCCGATCTGCGGTCCAAATTGGAAGAGAGTCGATTCACCAGTGAGGTTCACCACAGCGACCCTGCAACGTCTGAGAAGGGTATGCCACCCACTGGCGCAGCAGCAGCCATTGCTCGCACTGCGCCCGCCCCGCCCTCAACCGGAGCTCAAAAGCTGTGTAGGCCCGCTGCGGAGGCATGCTGTGATTTGCCTTGTGAGGCATCCCCCCGATCTAAGCACAAGCATTCGAGTCATCGGCCGGACGACTGATCAGGTTGGGAAAGCTTGACAACCTCGCCGTCTGAATCTTTTTGATCATCGGACCTGTCCGCCAGGCCGCGCCTGAAGCTGGTCAAACCTCTACCGACCTCACCCATCGTCTCTGCGATGCGACCTCGTCCGAAAAGGACGAGAATAACCAGAGCGACAATGATCCAGTGGCTGATGGACGTGGCACCCATGCGTAGAAACTCCAAAGGGGCGAATCTGCTTAGCTTTCTACCCTCGTTGATCAGCGAGATCATCCAGAAAAGGCAATAAACAGAAGCGCCGATGGTCTGCTCTAAAGCTGGTGTCCAGATCGCCAAACGAGATCTCGGGCGAAGGCCGCGTGCCGAGTGGTGGTGTAAGTATGACGGCAGCAGCGCGGGTGGTCCCCGTGGTTTTCGGAGAGGCTTGGGTTGCGAAGTTCGAACCCGGAGAACCACGATGCCCGGTTTCCTGATGCACCTGCGCACGCTAGTCGACAAGGCTCCTGACGCGGATATTTTGCGCGAGATGATTTCTTCTGCTGCCGAGCAATCGATGGAGATGGAGGTGCAATGGCGCTAAAGTATTGATTCTATGTCTCCGCAGGCAGGCGGAGATGTTGGGATGATGGGTGAGCGGACGGTGGCGCAGGAGGCGCTGTTCTACAGCTTCAACCTGGAGCGGCATGTTCCGGCTGATCACCTGCTGCGCTCGATCGACCGGTTTGTTGATCTATCGGGCATTCGCGAACATCTGCGCCCGTTCTACAGCGCGACCGGTCGGCCCTCGGTCGATCCCGAGCTGATGATCCGGATGCTGATCATCGGCTACTGCATGGGCATCCGGTCCGAACGGCGGCTGTGCGAGGAGGTGCATGTCAACCTCGCCTATCGCTGGTTCTGCCGCCTCGGGCTGGAGGGCGATGTGCCCGACCACTCGACCTTCTCGAAGAACCGGCACGGGCGCTTCCGCGACAGCGATGTGCTGCGCCAGCTGTTCGAGACGACCGTGGCGCGCTGCATTGCCGAGGGACCGGTTGGCGGCGAGGGCCCTTCGACAGGCTCAGGACAGGCTTCGCGGTCGATGGCAGCCTCGTGCGCGCCGATGTGAACCGCCAGCATGCCGTTGATCAGGCCGATGGCCTGCCCGACCCGGCCACCAGCCATGCCGTTCGCGAGTATCTTGCCGTGCTCGACGATGCCGCCTTCGGGGGCGCCACTCCGGTGCCGCCCAAGCAGTTGGCGGTGGCCGATCCGGCCGCGCGCTGGACCGCGGCAAGCCGCGAGCGTGCCTTCTTCGCCTATGCCACCAACTACCTCATCGATCTCCAGAACGCGGTGATCGTTGATGTCGAGGCGACCACCGCCATCCGTCAGGCCGAGGTGACCGCCCAGCGCCGCATGATCGACCGGACGCAGGAGCGCTTTGGTCTGTGGCCCGAGCGGCTTGTAGGCGACGCCGGCTATGGTGATGCGAAGAACCTGTTCTGGCTGATCGAGGAGCGCGGGATCGAGCCGCACATCCCGGTGTTCGACAAGTCTGCCCGCCGCGACGATACGTTCGAGCGTTCCGCCTTCACCTTCGATCATGAAGACGACAGCTATATCTGCCCTGCCGGCAAGCGACTGCGCCAGAGGCAGAAGGTCTATCGTGAGGATCGGCCGTTCGTCGATGAGAATGGCATGCTGCGCTACCGCGCCAGCAAGCTCGACTGCGACGCCTGCGCCCTCAAGCCGCGCTGTTGCCCGACCCAGCCAGCGCGCAAGATCCTGCGATCAGTCCACGAGGGCGCCAGGGAGCTCGCTCGCGATATCGCCACGACCGATGCCTATCTGGTCTCGCGCCGCCAGCGAAAGAAGGTCGAGATGCTGTTCGCGCACCTCAAGCGCATCCTCAGAATGGATCGCCTGCGTCTGCGAGGTCCAAATGGCGCAAGAGACGAGTTCCTCCTCGCCGCGACCGCCCAGAACCTCCGCAAGATGGCAAAGTTGATCCCCATGCCAGCCAGCCCAGCCCCCGCATAAGAAGGGGCCAAGCCTCAGCGACACGATCAGGCTCGCGCCAGCCCCCATCCCAGCGCCGGGTTTTTCAACACAATCGACCCAGAGGCTGTCGTTCAGGTTGACCCCTTTGAACTTCTGGTTCCGCCAAAAGCCGCCGGGCTGCTGATGGCATCGCCGATCGGCCACGCTTTTGCCCGCTTGTGAGTGAAAGACGAAGGTCCGCTTTCCTTGCCTCAGCATTGTGGGACGTGCCAGCCCCGCTCTTCCTAAAAGCCATCAAGAGAGCCAGCAGTGTTCAGTAAGTCGCGAAGGCACCTGTCCGACCGTCGCGGGTGAAGGTGACGACGGTGAAAGGATCGCGCCGCTTGCCCATCTCCATACCTAGGGACCCGACGGGCATTCCCGGAACGGCGATCCCGGCGATCGCCGGCCGCTGCGCGAGCAAGCGGCGAATGTCGCTTGCGGGGACGTGGCCCTCGACCGCGTATCCTTCGACAATCGCCGTGTGGCACGAGTGCAGATGGCCCGGCACAGCGTAGCGCGCGGCGATCGGCGCGGTGTCCTCGACCTCAACGATGCGGACCAGGAACCCGGCCGCGCGAACGTGATCAAGCCATGCAGGGCAGCAGCCGCAGGTCGCAGTCTTGTAGACGACGAGTTCAGGGAGCTTGTCGGCAGCGCCCCGCGGCCGAGCTGGAGCTCGCATCAGCTGAACAGGCGACGAATGCGAATGGAAGGGCGGCAACGAGACGGCGGCGCGAGAGGATCAGAGCAATTGTCATGTGTCCAGTTCAAATGCAGATGCTTCGCTCACCCCGCGGGGCTGCGCTGCGCCCGAGGCTTGCTAGGATCCTGCACTCGCCGATCCGCTCTCCCTCGCACGACCGCAGCATTTGAGAAAGCTCGCTGCGCAGGCTCGTCAGATCGGCGATCTTGCGGTCCACTTCGGCGAGTTGATCCTCCACCATCAGATCGACTTCCTCGCATGGCTTGTCTGCCCGGTCGGAGAGATCGAGCAGGAGGCGCACCTGCGCCATGCCGAAGCCCAGTTCTCGCGCTCGGCGGATGAAGGTGAGCGTGGCGAGGTGCTCGGGCGCGAAGTCGCGGTAGTTACTGTCGGTGCGGTCTGCGTGCGGCAGAATGCCTTCGCGCTCATAGTAGCGGATTGTCTCCGCCTTGATGCCGGCGGCTCGCGCCAGTTCGCCGATACGCATTCGTTTGACCTTATAGTGGCTACAAGGTGCATATGCCCTTGCGACTCGCCGGTGGCAAGGAGCAGGGCATGAACGGGTATGGAGCCGACAGAGGTAAGAAGCAGACTATCGCGACGGCGCTGGCTGCCGAGTATCGAGCGCAGGAACGCGCACAGCAGCGGAGCGACTTCCAGCTGGCATGGCATCACTTGGAGCGAGCGCATATCCTTGCCCAAACCAGCCTGATCCCGCACATCGTTTCACACTGTAGGATGCTTCGGCTCGCCGTCGTCCAGCGCGACGCGCGAGAGACGGTGGGCCAGATCATACGGCTCGCGCTCACCCCGCTCGGCAATCTCACCGGCCGCCTACCGATCGGCAACACAGGGCGCAGCACCGTAAGCGCGTTCGCGCCGATGGAAGTGCCGCCTGACCTGCGCACAATCCTCAACCATGAGATCGGTTGAGCCGCAACACCGGCTCGACTTTCATTATTCCGACAGGGAAGACCAAGAGTGATCCATCCCTTCCGTGCGTCGCTGCAGCTCGGCTTCTTCACGATACTCACTGCGCCCCATTTCGCCCTGGCGCAGAGCACCGCCAACGAGCCGGTGCACCCCGGGGAAGAAGAGGGGCACGCAGACGAGGCCAGTAACGACGAAACCTCGATCATAGTTCAGGGCACCCGATTTGGCCGTCGATTGCAGGACGAGCCGCTCAGGGTCGAGGTAATTGCGGGCGAGGAGATCGAAGAGAAGGCGCTCATGCGCCCTGGCAATATAGCGATGTTGGTGAACGAGATCGGCGGCATTCGGGTGCAGGTGACCTCGCCCGCGTTAGGGGCTGCCAATGTCCGCATTCAGGGCCTAGAAGGTCGCTACACCCAACTGCTGGCCGATAACCTGCCGCTCTATGGCGGGCAGGCGGCCTCTCTCGGCCTTTTGCAGGTGCCCCCGACCGATCTGGCACAGGTCGAAGTGATCAAGGGCTCCGTCTCAGCGCTGTATGGTGGCTCGGCGCTTGGCGGGTTGATCAACCTGATCTCCAAGCGGCCCGGCAGCGCATTTGAGGCGGATATTCTCGCCAATGCCACCACTCGCGACGGTCAGGATCTTACTGCCTACTCGGCAGGGCCTGTGAGCGGCAACGCCGGGATATCGATAACCGCTGGAGCGCACCGCCAAGGCGGGCAGGATCTGGACGGCGACGGCTGGCTCGACATGGCAGCTTACGACCGGCTGACCCTCCGCCCGCGCTTCCAATGGGACGGAAATGATGGCTCGTCGCTTTATCTGACGTTGGGCGTGATGACTGAGGAGCGCACGGGAGGAAGCCTGCCGGGCCGGACAGTGCCTGACGGCACGCGGTTTATACAGGCGCAGGACACCGACCGCCTCGATGGGGGGCTGGTCGCCGTCAAGCCGTTGCACGCTGGCACGCTGAATATTCGCGCCTCGGCCATGCGGCAGGATCACCTGCATCGCTTCGGCCCCGTAACGGAGGACGACCGCCACACCAGCATCTTTGTCGAAGCCTCGTTGGCGGGAGAAAGTGGCACTACCGCATGGGTAGCCGGCACGGCGTTCCAGTCCGACCGCTTCCGCTCAGAGACCTTCGCCGCGTTCAACTACACCTACGATGTGCCGGGTCTGTTCGGGCAGATTGAAAAGCGAGCTACGTCCGACCTGACCCTTGCGGCGAGCGCGCGGATCGATTTCCACGACACCTTCGGCACCCAGTTCAGCCCCCGCGTCTCGGCGCTCTACCGTCCCGGCCGGTGGACAATCCGCTCCTCGTGGGGTAAGGGCTATTTCGCGCCGACGCCTTTCCTTGACGAGATTGACGCCGCTGGTCTGTCCTGGCTCGAACCACTCGGCGATCTCGCCGCCGAAACCGCCACCACCGCATCACTCGACATCGGCTGGGCCAAGGGGCCGTGGGAAGCCAACCTGACACTGTTCGGCGCCGACGTTGGCAATGCCACCCGCATAGAACCCACTGCGCTTGACCGTGTCCGGCTGGTCAACATCGACGGCACCACCCAGCTGCGCGGCTCCGAGCTTCTGCTGCGCTTCCGACAGGACGGCTTCACTGTCACGGGAAGCTATGTCTTTGTGGAATCCTCCGAACCAGATCCTTCCGGCATCGGTCGCCGACAGCAGCCGCTGACCCCCAAGCACACCGCTGGCCTCATAGGCATGTGGGAAGAGCACGGCAAAGGCAGGATGGGGATCGAAGCCTATTACACCGGGCGCCAATTGCTCGACGACAACCCCTTCCGCGCCCGCTCGCGCCCCTACCTGCACCTCGGCTTGCTCGGCGAAATCGTGCTGGGCCACGTCAGTCTGTTCGCCAATGCCGAGAACCTGCTGGGTGTTCGCCAGTCGCGCTACGATCCATTGTTGCGCCCCGAGCGTGCGCCGAGCGGAGGATGGACGGTAGACGCTTGGGCACCGCTTGAAGGATTCATACTGAATGCGGGAATCAGGCTACGATCCGGAGAGGAGTGACTGGCGCGGGGCACATTGGCCGAGCGGCCGGATTGGGGTCGCTTGCTGAATGGCAGGAATTTTTCAGAAGCGAGGCAAAACCGCCATACGGTTTTTGGGATCGCGCATCGGCTCCGCTCATTGCCGTTCATGGTGACGGAACCTGCCAGTCAGCTTCTGCGCGTTTTTCGCCTTCAGCTGCCCTTCAGCTATCGACCCCAATGTTGCCGTTCACGAGGAAAAATCGACTGCCCGATAGCCGCCGTCAAACTACCGCGATACATTGATCGTATGGAAGAACAGCAGCGAGACATTTGTAAGCGGTATGGCGCTGGTTTCACGCCACCGGACGGCACCCATAAGGTAGGCGTTTCTGAGAGCGCCTTGCGTGGCGAACTTCCACTTCATGGCCTGCGCCATAGGCCAGAGAGTGGAACGACGGGCTGGTTCATTTGGGCTGGTGATTGGTCAGACGACCCTGACTTCTTCAAACCATTGCACCTCTATCATCTTACCGATCATTGCCCGGCTGTCCTTCCATTCTTGGCCCTGCCGCCGGGATGGAGGTTCATGGTAGCCCCCGGGCATGAGGACGTATGGTCCGATCGCGGCCTATCGAGCGCCTAAAGCCGCCCTTCGGCTCTCCACCCACGACCGGCCATCAGCGGGGCCGATGCCGGATCTCGGAACCTGCCTGGCAGCGCGCGAGAGGTTTTCGCCAGCAGCCGCCATTCGCAAACCGACCCCGGAGAAGACATTTGGCATCGATGGCTGGCAGTTAGCGAAGTGCCGCAACCAATTCACGCTCGAACCGGGCAGCATCATTCCGTCCCGCACGCAATC
>VFQR01001905.1_pt1 | contig 14415 bp, 12 predicted proteins | sample 3512321 | NCBI WGS metagenome assembly VFQR01 (sample SAMN10412374, study PRJNA504923) | tailings metagenome | isolation source: Relicate 3 Philex TSF1 revegetated site | place: Philippines: Tuba, Benguet | collected 2017-08-29
GCCAGCTTGTAGTAATTCCCGACCGGATCGGAGAGGTCGTGACAGGCAAAGCCGCACTGGTCGGAGGTGTTGGCGACCATGGTCGCGACATCCGACGGGGTCGCGCCAATGCCCATGGACGGCGAGTTGTCGAGCAGCAGGTAGAAGTCGATGTAGGTCGGCAGGTTCGACGAGGCGCGCGCCGTACCGCCGATCTCCATGTTGGAAATGCCGAAGAGACCCATGAACGAGGTCTGGACCTTGGCGGTGTAGGTGACGACGGCCGTGCGGAGCAGGCCATTGTCCGAGACGGTGACGTTGAGGCTGGTCAGCGTCACCCGCGATCCCGACACCAGATTGCCGTTGAACGAGTTGACCGCGTTGACCCGGGCCACCGTGGCAGTCGGGACGGTACTCGAGATCTTCACGCCAGCGAGGGCAGCGATGTCGGCGACGGCATCGATATGGGCCTTGGTGCGGCTGGCCATCGCATAGTCGAGGGCCGAGCCGCTCATGCCCATGATGGGAAGGGCCGCGACGGCGAAGAGCACGGCGACGGCACCGTCCCGGCGTTTGCGAAAGCCGGAGAGGCTGCGCCGGAAGCGCGCCAGCTGCCGCAGAAAATGACCACCGAAAGCCATGGCCGGATCCTCAGGTTACCACCCGGTCCATGGCCCCTTCACACTGAAATTCAGGTAAATCGGTACCGCGAAATGCGGCATTGGTGGCAAATTTTGCCCAGTTCCCCTTCGCAGGTTTAACAGATCGTCAAGGGGAGGACTCCGCAGCCCCGTCCGCCAGCAGTGCCTGGAGGGTGTCGAGGGCGGCAGCCGGATCGGCTTCGACCTTGCGGGCCTCCATGACGATGATGCGGTAGCCGCGTTCGGCGAGCCAGGCCCGCTTCTCGGTCCGCCGCTCGGCCGCTGCGTCGCCTTGCGTGTGCGGCTCGAAATCGATGACGACGCGCAGATCGAAGGAGACGAGATCGGCCACATGAGGGCCGATCGGCACGGCGCGCTTGAAGCCGCGCCCGGCGAAGCGGCGGTCCTTCACCAGCACCTCCCACAGCGCCTTCTCCGCTTCCGTCGGATTGCGACGGATGAGCCGGGAGATACCGCGGATCGGCGCCGTGCCACCGGTCAGGCCCTTCGTCGAGTCAGCGAGGAAGTTGCGCAGCGCCTCGGCGCCGTCGGGCGTCAGCGTCGCGCCGCGCGCCGGGCCCTTGGCACCCTCGGCGAGAGCCGTCACCACGCCGTGCAGCGTGGCCACGTCCTGCTTCGTCGGCTGCATGCGCTGGAAGATGTTGCGCAGGTTGATGACCATGCCCTCGCGCTTTTCCGCCGGACGGAAGAACTCGAACCGGTCCAGGGCCTGCTCGAGGGACGAGAAGAAGGCCAGCATGTGCGCCTTGCTCGCCGGCTCCGGGCGCTCTTCCACCTTGTGCGGCAGCACCGCGCCATGGGCCTGGCTGAACCACTCGTAGGCGAGCACCAGCACGGCCTGGGCAAGGTTGAGCGAGGAGAAGGCCGGGTTCACCGGATAGGTCAGGATGGCATTGGCCAGCGCCACCTCGCCGGCGAGCAGGCCGTTGCGCTCGCGGCCGAAGACGACGCCGACCGCCTCGCCCGCAGCGACCCGCGGCACCAGTGCCGCCACCGCCTCGCGCGGGCCCACGACCGGCTTCACCTGGTCATGGGGGCGGGCCGTCGCGGCATAGGTGTAGGTCAGGTCGGCGATCGCCTCCTCGAAGGTCGCGAACAGTTCGGCCTCGTCGAGGATGCGGTTGGCGCCCGAGGCCGCCGGATAGGCCCGCGCATTCGGCCAGCCGTCGCGCGGCGCCACCAGTCGCAGGCGCGACAGGCCGAAATTCGCCATGGCGCGCGCCGTCGTGCCGATGTTCTCGGCCATCTGCGGTTCGACCAGGATGACGACGGGGCTGCCCTGGATCGCGGGGGCATCGGCGGAGGCGGACATGACGGCTTTCGGCGGAGAAGGCGGAGGCTGCGGCCTATAGCGGCAAATGACCTTCGAGGGAATTGGCCCGCGGCGGCGATACGGGCCATGATGCGGCAGCGCCGCGCCAGACGGTGCGGGAGGAATCAAGCATGCGCCTGCCCTTCTTCTACGGCTGGGTCATCGTCGCGGTGACCTTCGTCACCATGGGCATCGGCGTGAATGCGCGCACCGCCTTCTCGCTGCTCTACGCGCCGATCATCGACGAGTTCGGCTGGGACCGCGGCCTCACCGCCGGCGCCTTCTCCTTCGGCTTCCTCGTCTCGGCGGTTCTCTCTCCCCTGATGGGCAAGCTGATGGACCGCGCCGGCCCCCGCGCGGTCATGGAGCTCGGCGTCGTCCTGATGGGCGGCGGCCTGCTGCTGGCGCCGCTCACCACCCAGCCCTGGCATCTCTACATGACGATCGGCGTGCTGGTCGGCTCGGGGTCCGTCTGCCTCGGCTATTCCGGGCAGTCGCTGTTCCTGCCCAACTGGTTCGTCCGCAAGCGCGGCTTTGCCATCGGCATCGCCTTCGCCGGCGTCGGCCTCGGCTCGATGACGCTGCTGCCCTGGGTGCAGGTGATGATCGACGGCGCCGGCTGGCGGCAGGCGAGCCTCGCCATGGGCATCCTGCTCCTCGTCGTGCTGGCGCCGATCAACCTCCTGCTGCGCAAGCGGCCGCAGGACATGGGGCTCGAACCCGACGGCGACGCGACGCCTCTGCCGAACGCCGCCCCGCCCCCCTCCAACATCGTCGATCCCGCCTGGGCCGCCACGGACTGGACGCTGGCGCGCGCGCTCCGCACCGCCCGCTTCTGGTGGCTGGCGGTCGGCTATTTCGGCGGCCTCTACGTCTGGTACGCGGTGCAGGTGCACCAGACGAAGTACCTCGTCGAGATCGGCTTCGGCTCGACGGCCGCCGCCTGGGCCCTCGGCTTCGTCAGCCTGCTCGGCATTCCCGGCGGCATCGTCCTCGGTGCCCTGTCGGACCGCATCGGGAGGGAATGGATCTGGTCCATCGCGGTCGGTGGCTTCGCCCTCTGCTTCGCCGCGCTGATCGCGCTCGAAACCGCCCCGACCCTGCTTCTGGTCTATCTCATGGTCGCGGTGCAGGGTTTCTTCGGCTACGGCCTCACCTCGGTGATGGGGGCGGTGGTGGCCGAGATCTTCCAGGGCCGCCATTTCGGCACGATCTTCGGCACGGTGATGTTCGTCGCCCTCTCCGGCGGCGCGGCCGGCCCCTATGTCACCGGCCTCATCCACGACCTCACCGGCAGCTACCGCCTCGCCTTCCTGATCGGCATCGGCGTCAGCCTCGTCTCGGCGGCGGCGATCTGGATGGCCGGCCCGCGCAAGGTGCGCGTCGTGGCGGGACGGATGAAGGCGGCGTGAGACGGTCTAGAGACCAACCACGCTGACGAGCCTTGCCGAACTGCATTCGTCGCGGATGCTCTTGAGCCCCTGGTAGGTCGGCCCGTTGTAGAAGGCCTCCCAGGCTTCCATGGATGGAAACTCCAGCAGCACGATCCTGCGCGGCGTCCAGTCGCCTTCGTGCACGACGTGGGCCCCGCCGCGCGCCAGATAGCGCGCGCCGGCCTGCTCGATCGCCGGCTTCACGCCCGCCATGAAGTCCTGAAACCGTTCCGGGTCCCGGATCTCGACATCGAAGATCACGAAGGCAGGCATCGACACCATCCCCTGGGAGAGAAAGCCGGCATTCGCGTCGGGACGCCCCATGGTGCCCATCGCCCGAGCGACGCGCAATGCCAGCACGGGTTGCAGGACCCCGGCAGGGCAGTCGGCCCTATTGTCCCGCCCGCCGCGGGCTTGCCGGCGTCAGCGCATAGATGAGCGTCGCCACCAGCAGCACGAGCGCCAGCGCGCCATGCATGCGGGCGAAGGTTGCCGCCTCGCTCAGGCCCTGCGCCCGACCCTGGTCGATGAGCCAGCCCGATCCTGTCTGCACCAGCGCTGCCCCGCCGATGAAGAGGAAGTTCATCAGCGTCATGCCGCGGCCGACGAGATGGTCGGGGAAGAAGGGGCGCATGTGCGCCATCAGGATCGTGTAGCTGAAGCCGCAGAAGCCGAGCACGACGAAGGCCACCATCGCAAAGAAGGCGGACTGCACGCCCGTCCAGGCGAGCGCCGCGAGGATGGCGGCGATGGCGAGATTGCCGAACATCGCCTGCGCCTTGGCCCAGCCCCAGCGGCTCTCGATCCAGCCGAACAGGAAGGCGCTCGCGGTCATGGCCACCGCCATCATCAGCGCGACCTCGCCCTGCGCCTTGAGATCGAGGCCGATGACCTTTTCCAGGTAGGGCGCGACCCAAAGTCCCCGCAGCGTCACGGTGATGGCGTAGCTGAAGAGGACCACCGGCACGAAGAACCAGATGACCCGCGTCCTGATGACCTGCCCGAGGCCGCCGAGCATGCCGCCTCCGGCCTGCCGGGCGAGCTGCGGCGGGTCCTTGAGGAACAGCACGGCCATGAGGAGGGCGACACCGTAGAGGACGGCGAGGATCATCATCGCCTGCCGCCAGCCGAAGGCCTCCGCCGCCCAGCTCAGGGGCGTCGTGCCGATGAGGTTGCCGATCGAGCCGAAGCCGAGCAGGAGGGACGCGAGGAAGCCGAAGCGATGGGCCGCGTGATTGCGGGCGAAGACGTAGAGCGCCCCCATGAAGACAGGCGCGCAACCCACCCCGATCAGCCCCATGGCGAGCGATCCGACCAGCGCATTGGGCGCGAAGGGAAACAGCACGACGCCGATGCCGCCGACAGCCATCAGCGGCAGCACGGTGCGCCGCGGCCCGTGGCTGTCCAGCGCCCATCCCACCGGGAACTGCATCAGCGCGAAGGTGATGAACCAGGCGGAGCTCATCGCCGCGAGCTCGGTGGCGCCGATGCCCATGTCGGCCATGATCCGCGTCGCCAGCACGCTCAGGAACGAGCGGAAGAAGATCGACAGCACATAGGCGAGAAGGAGGGCGGCGAAGGTCTGCATGGCGTGGGGAAGCTGGCCGTCTCGCAAGGGGGAAGCGCGATCGATCCCGCATAGCCCATCGCAGCGCCGGCGAGCAGCCGCCATTCGCGGGAGGCAGCCTCGCGGGGCCACCCCCTCCCTTCTTCTCCCTTACCCCCCGCCCCCACCTCTGCTATGAGGCGCGCGCCAGTCGCGGGGGCCCGGGCTCACAGAGCGCATGTCCGGATGCACCGAGGCTGAGTCCCCTCTGCCCCAGCGCTCTCGAAACAGGCCGACCATGTCGAAGATCAAGGTCGCGGGAACCGTCGTCGAACTCGACGGCGACGAGATGACCCGCATCATCTGGGACCTCATCAAGAAGAAGCTCATCCACCCCTATCTGGATGTGAATCTTGAGTATTACGACCTCGGCGTCGAGCATCGCGACGCCACCAACGACCAGGTCACCATCGACTCGGCCAACGCCATCAAGAAGCACGGCGTCGGCGTGAAGTGCGCCACCATCACCCCCGACGAGGGCCGCGTGAAGGAATTCGGCCTGAAGGAGATGTGGAAGTCGCCCAACGGCACCATCCGCAACATCCTCGGCGGCGTCATCTTCCGCGAGCCGATCATCTGCAAGAACGTGCCGCGCCTCGTCCCCGGCTGGACCCAGCCGATCGTCGTCGGCCGCCATGCCTTCGGCGACCAGTACCGCGCCACCGACTTCAAGTTCCCGACCGCCGGCACCCTGTCGATCAAGTTCGTCGGCGAGGACGGCAAGGTCATCGAGCGCGAGGTCTTCAAGGCTCCGGGCTCGGGCGTCGCCATGGCGATGTACAACCTCGACGACTCGATCCGCGATTTCGCCCGCGCCTCGTTCAACTACGGCCTCGCCCGCGGCTATCCGGTCTATCTGTCGACCAAGAACACCATCCTGAAGCAGTATGACGGCCGCTTCATGGAGATCTTCCAGGCTGTCTTCGACGCCGAGTTCAAGGCCGAGTTCGACAAGAAGAAGATTCACTACGAGCACCGCCTGATCGACGACATGGTCGCCTCGGCGCTCAAGTGGTCCGGCGGCTATGTCTGGGCCTGCAAGAACTACGACGGCGACGTGCAGTCGGACATCGTGGCCCAGGGCTTCGGCTCGCTGGGTCTGATGACCTCGGTGCTGCTGACCCCCGACGGCAAGACCGTCGAGGCCGAGGCCGCCCACGGCACCGTCACCCGCCACTACCGCGAGCACCAGAAGGGCAAGGAGACCTCGACCAACTCGATCGCCTCCATCTTCGCCTGGACCCGCGGCCTCGCCCATCGCGCCAAGCTCGACAACAACCCCGAGCTGAAGCGCTTCGCCGACGAGCTTGAGAAGGTCTGCGTCGACACGGTCGAGGCCGGCGACATGACCAAGGACCTCGCCCTCCTCATCGGCGCGGACCAGAAATGGCTCTCCACCACCGGCTTCCTCGACAAGGTCTCGGAGAACCTCTCCGCCGCCATGGGCAAGTGGAACTGACGATCCAGCCGGGCGCCAGCGCCCGCTGCTGACAATCTTTCGGGCCGGCCGGCATCATGCTGGCCGGCCCTTCTTCTTTGCGGCGCCGGGCGCGGCCGCCGGACCCATGGAGCCCTCATGCCACCTGTGCGGGTCGACCCGGACAAGGTTCACGAGTTCGCGGACGCGGCCGCGTTCCATGACTGGCTTGCGCGGCATCACGCGAGCGAAACCGAGGTCTGGATCCGGATCCACAAGGTCGCATCCGGGCTGAAGTCGATCACGCCAGCCGAGGCTGTCGATGCCTGCCTGTGCTGGGGCTGGATCGACGCGATCCGCAAGGGGCTCGATTCCACCAGCTACCTGCAACGCTACACGCCGCGCGGCCGCAAGAGCGTCTGGAGCGAGATCAACGTGGCCAATGTCGGCCGACTGACCGCGGAAGGCCGCATGACCGAGCACGGCCTCGCCCATGTCGCGGCGGCGAAGGCCGACGGCCGGTGGGATCGCGCCTATCGCGTGCAGGGCGCGAAGGCGCCTGATGATTTCCAGGCCGCCATGGATGCGAACCCACAGGCGCGGGCCATGTTTGAAACCCTCACAGCGCAGAACCGCTTCGCGCTGCTGTTCCGGCTCGGCAGCCTGAAGACCGAAGCCGGCAGGCGCAAGCGGATCGAGGCTTTCGTGGCGATGCTGGCGCGCGGCGAAACCATCTATCCGCAAGGCAGTCGCAAGCGGCCATGAACACGCACGTCGCCCTGCTCTACTCGGTTGTGCTGACACCTGAGCGGCGCGTCGTCATGGTGGATCTCAAGGCCATGGCGGAGGACCTCGGCTTTGTCGCCCCGCGAACTCTCGGCGCATCCGGCAATCTGATCTTCGAGGCACCGGGCCGCATGCCCGTCGGCACCGTCGAACAGAAGCTGGAGCCCGCCTTCGCCGCCCGCTTCGGCCGTTCGGTCGATATCATCGTCAGGAGTGCTGCGGAGTTTCGCGCGCTGGCAGAAGCCAACCCCTTCCGCGACGAAGCGGAGACGGAGCCGACCAGCGTCCATGTCCGGGTGATGCGGGAGCCGATCGGCGAAGAGGCCCTTGGTCCACTCCTCCCCTGGCGCGCCCCCTCCGAGCGGCTCGCGGTCGCCGGCGGCCACCTGTGGCTTCATCTGCCGGATGGCGCCGGCACCTCGAAGCTCGCCGGCAGGTTGACGCCGCGCCACATGGGCGGCGTTGGCACGACGCGCAACTGGAACACCGTCAGGCGGCTGGCTGCCCTGGTCGCAGGGGATTGATCAGGCGAAGAAGTCGAAGATTTCGCCGAGGCCGCCGCCGTTGAGGGCCTTGTCGGTGACCTCGTCGGCCTTGCTCGGCGTGTCCCTGGCCCACGAGGCGCGCGCCATGGCAATCGTCATCGAGGCCTCGAGACCCTCGTTGGTCGCTGCGAAGAGGCTGTCGGAATTGGCGGTGTCGATGCCGAAGACGGCGAGTGCGGCATTGGTGGAGGGATCGGAGCCGAAGATCTGGCTGGCCATGGCCGACGAGTTCGCGAGCCCCTGTGCCGCGCCGTAGCTGCGGCTGGAGCGGAACGACTGCATCGTATCCCAGGCTGACGCGCCTAGACTGGCGACCATGGCGGAAATCCTTTCCTGCGGCCATTCTGATCGCCGGGCGTTAACAAGGCGTTCCCGGCGAGCCGCACCGCAGGGCGGACCGATCGCTTCCGCTGATGGCGCCAATGACGAAACGGCTCTGGACGAGGCCGGCTCCATCGGCAGACTGCTCTCCCGAGGAGAGTAAGATGGCCCTGATCACCCGTGAACTGACGCCCGCCGACCGCGCCGAGTGGGAACCGCTGTGGCGCGGCTACCAGACCTTCTACAAGGTCGATATCCCCGCCGCGACGACCGATGTGACCTGGGCGCGCTTCCATGACCCGAAGGAGCCCATGTGGGCCTATGGCGCCTTCCACGAGGGGCGCATGGTCGGCATCGTCCACGCCATCCTCCACCGCTCCTGCTGGACCGTCCAGGACTACTGCTACCTGCAGGACCTCTTCGTCGATCCGACCGTGCGCGGCACCGGAGCCGGGCGCGCGCTCATCGAGAAGGTCTATGAGATCGCCAGGGAGAAGGGCGCCGGCCGCGTCCACTGGCTCACCCACGAGACGAACGACACCGCGATGCTTCTCTACGACCGCATCGCCGACAAGTCCGGCTTCATCCAGTACCGCAAGATCTTCTGAGCGCGGCCTAAGGCCGCGCGGCTCACTTCACCAGGGCCAGCGCCGCCATGCCGAGGCAGGTGGCGAAGCCGGCCACCGGCACCCAGGTCGGAACGGTGACGTGGCGGTGGGCCGAGGCAACCCCACGCCGCTTCAGCCTGAGCAGGGCGAGGTTCACCAGCGCGAAGATGATGAGAGTGGCGAGCGAGGTCCCCTCGGCCAGCCGCTCCAGCGACACCCCGAGCGCCAGCACGGCAACGCAGGTCACCACGAGCACCGTCGCCAGCATGGGCGTGCCGGTCGGTTCATGAACGGCGCCGAGGACGCTTGGCAGGTCGCCCTGCCGCGCGAGGCCGTAGACCACCCGCGTCGCCATGGTCATCTGCGCCAGCACCGTGTTCAGGGTCGCGACGATGGCGATGAGGCTGATCGTCGCCGGGCTGGTGCCGGCGAGGCGCTGGAACACGAGGCTCAGCGGCGCCTCGGACGCCGCGAGTTCCGTCGGCGGCACGGCCGTCACCGCGACAGCCGCGACCATCACGTAGAGCAGGGTGGCGATCACGAGGGTCAGCGCCATGGCGCGCGGCAGGGTGCGGTGCGGGTCCTGCGCTTCCTCGGCCACGTTGGCGAGGTCCTCGAAGCCGATGAAGGCGAAGAAGGCGAGAAGGCTCGCCGCCGCGATGCCAGACAGGACGGCCGCCTCCATCGGTGGCGGCGTGACGATGGCCGCCGCGAAGGGCACGCCGGTTGCCGTTGCGGCGAGGATGACGAGCAGCAGCCCTCCGACCTCGATCACCGTGAAGATCGCCGCGAGGATGACCGACTCCAGGATGCCCCAGGCCGCGACCAGTCCGAGACAGAGGATGACGGCGAGCACCAGCACCTCGCGCGGCCAGCCGGTCAGGGCGTGGAGATAGCCGGCCGAACCGATCGCCACCGCCGCCGAGGACACCACGCCGATGACGATGGTGAGCAGACCGGTGAGGGTCGACGCGAGGCGGGAGCCGAAGGCCTCGCGCATATAGGCCGCCTCCCCGGCGCTCACCGGAAAGCGGGTACAGAGCTCGGCATAGGAGGCGACCGTCAGCGCCATCACCACGGCCGCCAGCATGAAGGCCCAGGGGGCGTGGGGCCCGGCATGGCCGGCAACCCTGCCGATGAGCACGTAGATGCCGGCCCCGACCGTGATGCCGACACCGTAGAGCACCAGCAGCGTCAGGCCGAGGCGCCGCTTGAGCACCGTGGCGGACACCTGGCCGGGAGGCGATGGCGTCGTCATGCCGCCCCGCGCCGCCGACCTGCGAGTCCCTGGCTCCGCCGCCTCATGCCGCCTCCGGCCCGCTTGCGACGCTGTCGCGGACCTGCCCGGCGATGACGACGCCGAGGGCGGGGCGGAGCGACATCAGGTGGTGGAGGTCCTCCGCATCGAGGGTGAGCACCTTGGCCCGCTGCACGGCGCGGACGGTTGCATGCAGCGGCACGCGGTTCAGCACCGCGGTCTCGCCGAAGCACTGGCCAGGCCCGAGCCGGATCGGGCCGTCATCTGTCTCCACCACCACCTCGCCCTCGGCGACCACGAACATGGAGCGGGCGGGCTGGCCGGCGCGGCAGACGACAGAGCCGGCCTCGTAGGTGACGCTCTTCAGCGACCGCATCACATCGGCGATGGAGGCGGCATCGAGCCCGGAGAAGAGCGGCACGCTGGACACCATGCTCCAGGTCACCACGAAGTCGCGGCGCTGGATCTCGCGCGCGAAGGCGGTGGCGATGATGCCGACCGGCAGGGCCAGCATGGCGATGCCGGTGACGGCGGTGACGCCGGCGATGAGCTTGCCGGCCGGGGTGATCGGATAGACGTCGCCGTAGCCGACCGTGGTCAGAGTGATGACCGCCCACCAGAGCGCGTCGGGGATGGTGGCGAACTTGTCGGGCTGGGCATCGTGCTCGGCGAGGCGCATGGCGGCCGCGGCGATGATCAGCACGCCGAGGAAAATGATGAGCGAGGCGCCGAGCGCCCGTCGCTCGCTCCACAGCGCCTCGGTCAGACTGGCGAAGCCGGGCGAATAGCGCGCCAGCTTGAAGAACCGCGCGAGGCGCAGCAGCAGCAGGAACCTGAGGTCGATCCCGCCGATCAGGCTGACATAGAACGGCAGGATGACGAGGAGGTCGACGACCATCGCCGGGGATGCCGCGTGCCGCAGCCGCGCGCGCAGCGGCTTCATCGACTGCAGCAGCGGATGCTCCGGCGCGGTCCACAGGCGCACGCCGTATTCCAGCGTGAAGATCAGGGTGGAGACGACCTCGACGACCATGAACAGCGTGCCGTAGCCCTCGCCGATGCTCGGCACCGACTCGAGGATCACCGCCAGCACATTGGTGAGGATCAGTACGATCAGCGTCACATGGACGCCATCCGCCAAAGCCGAGCCGGCAAGGCCCTTGTCGAGGACCTCGTAGGCGCGGTGCCGCATGTTGGCCGCTGGCATGGATGTTCCCCCGCTCCCGTCACGGGAGCCGACGGGCCGACTGTGCCAAGCCGGGCGCCCGCCCGTCAACGCGGGCGGGGTCGCCGCGACCGTCTGGTCAGGCCGCAGCCAGGGCCGCCTCGATGGCGGCGAGGGCCGCGTCGGCCTTCGTGCCGTCAGGACCGCCGGCCTGCGCCATGTCGGGGCGGCCACCCCCGCCCTTGCCACCGAGCGCCTCGGAACCGACGCGCACCAGATCCACGGCGTTGAGCTTGCCGGTGAGATCGGCCGTCACGCCGACGACGATGCCCGCCTTGCCGTCGTCGGAGACGCCGACGATGGCGACGACGCCGGAGCCCACCTGGGTCTTGCCGGCATCGGCGAGGCCCTTGAGGTCGCGCATGTCGATGCCGGTGACGCTGCGGGCGAGTAGCTTGACGCTGCCGACCGTCTTCACCGGATCGGCGCCGGCCGCGCCGCCACCCATGGCCAGCTTCTTCTTCGCCTCGGCGAGTTCGCGCTCCAGGCGGCGCCGATCCTCGACGAGGGCTTCCACCCGCGCCTCGACGTCGGCGACCGACGTCTTGACCAGGCCTGCAACGGCCTCGAGCTTGCGGGCCTGCTCGGCGAGGTGCCGGCGGGCGGCATCGCCCGTCATGGCCTCGAGGCGGCGGACTCCGGCGGCGACGGCCCCCTCGCCCACCACGGTGACGAGGCCGATGTCGCCGGTGCGCGCCACATGGGTGCCGCCGCAGAGTTCGACCGACCAGCCCGAGGCCTTCGACCCCTCGGGCGCCGGGCCCATGGAAACGACGCGCACCTCGTCGCCGTATTTCTCGCCGAACAGGGCTCGGGCGCCGGAGGCGATGGCCTCCTCCTGCCCCATCAGCCGCGTCACGACCGGCGCATTGGCGAGCAGGACGCGATTGGCGATGTCCTCGACCCGCGCCAGATCCTCGTCGGGAATGGGTTTGGGATGGGAAAAGTCGAAGCGCAGGCGATCGGGCGCGACGAGCGAGCCCTTCTGCGCCACGTGGTCACCGAGCACCTGCCTCAGCGCCTCGTGCAGGAGGTGCGTCGCCGAGTGGTTGGCGCGGATCGCCGCGCGGCGCGCGTGGTCGACATCGAGCTGCACCGCCTGGCCGACAGCGAGCCGGCCCTCGGAGACGGTGACGGCATGGACGAAGAGGTCGCCGAGCTTCTTCTGCGTGTCGGTCACCGAAGCGCGGACGCCCTCGCCGGTCATGGCGCCGCGATCACCCTGCTGGCCACCGGATTCGCCGTAGAACGGCGTCTGGTTGACGACCACGAGGCCGGTATCGCCCGTGCCGAGGCCATCGACCTCCGCGCCGTCCTTCAGGATGGCGAGGACCTGGCCCTCGGCCGTCTCGGTGTCGTAGCCGAGGAACTCGGTGGCGCCGGTCTTCTCCTTCACCGCGAACCAGACGGTATCGGTGGCGGCCTCACCCGAGCCCGCCCAGGCGGCGCGCGCCTTCTGCTTCTGCGCCTGCATGGCGCCCTCGAAAGCCGCGGTGTCGACGGCGATGCCGCGCGCGCGCAGCGCGTCCTGCGTCAGGTCCAGCGGGAAACCGTAGGTGTCGTAGAGCGTGAAGGCGGTCTCGCCCGAGAAGGTCGCGCCCTCGACGAGGCCCGCCGACTCCGTGTCGAGGATCGACAGGCCGCGCTCCAGCGTCTTGCGGAAGCGCGTCTCCTCGAGCTTCAGCGTCTCGGCGATCAGCGCCTCGGCGCGCACCAGCTCCGGATAGGCCTGGCCCATCTCGCGCACCAGCGTCGGCACGAGCTTGTGCATCAGCGGCTCCTTGGCGCCGAGCAGCGAGGCGTGGCGCATGGCGCGGCGCATGATGCGGCGCACGACATAGCCGCGGCCCTCGTTGGAGGGCAGCACGCCGTCGGCGACGAGGAAGGAGGCGGCGCGCAGGTGGTCGGCGATGACCCGGTGCGAGACCTTGTGGGCACCGTCCGGCTCGACGCCGGTCTCGACCGCGCTCGCCCCGATCAGGGCGCGCATCAGGTCGATCTCGTAATTGTCATGGGTGCCCTGGAGTACCGCGGAGATGCGCTCCAGGCCCATGCCGGTGTCGATCGAGGGTCGCGGCAGGTTGGTGCGGATGCCGCCTGCCTGCTCCTCGTACTGCATGAAGACGAGGTTCCAGATCTCGATGAAGCGGTCGCCGTCCTGGTCGGCGGAACCCGGCGGGCCGCCCCAGATCTTGTCGCCGTGGTCGTAGAAGATCTCCGAGCAGGGGCCGCAGGGACCGGTGTCGCCCATGCGCCAGAAATTGTCGGAGGTCGGAATGCGGATGATCTTGGAGTCCGGCAGGCCGGCGATGGACTTCCACAGCCGGTGCGCCTCGTCATCCTCGGAATAGACGGTGACGAGCAGGCGCGAGACCGGCAGCTCGTACTCCTTCGTGATCAGGTTCCAGGCATGCTCGATGGCGCGTTCCTTGAAGTAGTCGCCGAACGAGAAGTTGCCGAGCATCTCGAAAAAGGTGTGGTGGCGCGCGGTGTAGCCGACATTGTCGAGATCATTGTGCTTGCCGCCCGCCCGCACGCACTTCTGGGCCGTCGTCGCCGTCGAATAGGGCCGCTTCTCGACGCCGGTGAAGACGTTCTTGAACTGCACCATGCCGGAATTGGCGAACATCAGCGTCGGATCGTTGCGCGGCACGAGCGGCGAACTCTCCACCACGGCATGGCCGTTCTTGGCGAAGAAATCGAGGAAGGTCTTGCGGATCTGGTTGACGCCGGTCATGGCCCGAACTGATGGGTTGCGATGCCGCCCCGGAACGGAGAGCACCTGAAATCTGGTCGGCGGGTGTTCTAGAACATTTTTCGCGCAAGGAAACCGGGTTTCGACGCGGCCCCGGCGCGCAGAGGCCGGCACCGGGAGCCGCCGGCGGGTTCAGGCCTCTTCCCCATCACGCGAAAAGGCCGGGCGAGCCCGGCCTTTGACCACGAAGGGCGCGGGGGCGCCGCTCAATCCGGACTGTCGGCATCGCCGTCCGGATCGACCTCGCCGAGGATCTTCTCGGCGATCAGGCCGGCGTTCTGGCGAATGGCCGCCTCGATCTTCGCCGCAATATCGGGATTCTGCTTGAGGAAGGTCTTGGCATTCTCGCGACCCTGCCCGACCCGCTGGCTGTCATAGGAGAACCAGGCGCCCGACTTCTCGACGACGCCGGCCTTGACGCCGAGATCGATGAGCTCGCCCACCTTCGAGACACCCTCGCCATACATGATGTCGAACTCGACCTGCTTGAACGGCGGCGCCAGCTTGT
>VFQR01001907.1_pt1 | contig 14397 bp, 9 predicted proteins | sample 3512321 | NCBI WGS metagenome assembly VFQR01 (sample SAMN10412374, study PRJNA504923) | tailings metagenome | isolation source: Relicate 3 Philex TSF1 revegetated site | place: Philippines: Tuba, Benguet | collected 2017-08-29
TGGAAAACCAACTCCACTGTGTGCCCACAGTTGGGGATACATACTAGTTGCAGTGAAGCCTGGTAAGGTGTTGATTTCGTTAATCAAAACTTCTTGTGTCGCTTCCACATAGAAAAAATCTACCCTTGCCAACCCTGCGGCATCAACAGCGGCAAAAGCTTGCAAGGCCATGTCCTGAATTTGACGGGCAATGATATCGGGAATCAATGCGGGTATCAGTAAATCTGCCCTACCTTCAGTATATTTGGTTTCATAATCATAAAAATCGCTGTCGTATGTAATCTCTCCAACGACAGAGGCTTGGGGTTGGTCATTACCCAAAACGGCGCACTCCACTTCCCTGGCTACCACACCAGCTTCTACCACAAGCCGTCGGTCATAACTAGCGGCATTATCTAAAGCAGCTTCTAATTCTGGGCGCGATCGCACTTTGGCAATGCCCACTGATGAACCTAAATTAGCAGGCTTAACAAAAGCAGGATAACCTAATGTTGCCTCAATTTCATCACACAGTTTCGGAAATACACAAGGATTAGACCACACTTGCGCTCTAGTTATTGCCTTGTATTTCACCTGCGGTAATCCCGCTTGCTCAAACGCCATTTTCATGGCAATTTTATCCATCCCCATAGCCGAACCTAACACCCCAGAACCCACAAAAGGCACTTGCATCAAAGTGAGTAAGCCTTGAATTGTCCCATCTTCACCGTTGGGGCCGTGGAGAATGGGAAACCAAACATCCACATCCGCAACTTGAGAGGGTGATTGCCATTGGTTGAGAATTTGGGTCTGGGGGTTGGATGTCAGTCCCCCAGATGTTGATTCTGGGGATTCTAGTAGGGGGATACCGCTTCCCAATACCTTTTGGGATGCTTCCCCTGCCAGAGTGCGTCCATCTTTTTGGATGTAAAAAGGCAATATTTCGTACTTATTAGTATTTTGCTCTGCACTTAAGGCTTTAGCGATCGCCCGTGCTGAGTTGATCGAAACTTCATGCTCTCCTGAACGACCGCCAAACAATAACCCCACGCGCAGCTTAGTCATTTTGAGTACCTCGAAACTCCTCAAGCAGATAGCGTATCACAACCTACAAAAGTTGCCATATTTTTCCCTAATTTTTGGTGGTTAGGACTAACGTCCATAACGCACGCTACCAGATTAAAGCCAATGATGAATGACTCAAACAGATATATTTAGCCTGTTTCAACACAGTTAACTCATACCACAACTTTGAAAACAGCGATCGCGCTCATTTTCTTCAATTGCCGTGGGATTTCGAGTAGATACAGCAGATTGCAACAGGCGTGAGGTACAGATAATCGTAGGGAACATGGCTTTCATTTACCTGAAAAATGCTGTATGTTGCAATGCAACGTCTCTACTAAGCTAGGACTTACGCACTGTACAAATTACTGATAATATGTGTTACGCAAAATGAACGTTTCAGGCACTGAACACAACCCTTATTTAGTCGTATATTGACTGTGTTGGGTGTTAGATATGGCTCAAAAGCCCAAATTTCGTATAGTACATATGTATGATGCGTAAGTCCTATAAGCTTATCCCTCCCATTCCTTTGAAGGAATGGGAGGGATAGCCGATTTTTTTGAGCTACTAGTCATAGGTTTGAACCTATGGCGGACTGACTTAGGGCATAGGATGGAAGAGAAGATCGGGGATAAAGTAATTAAAAATCGCCCAGGTGGAAAAGGCAACTGATATCGAAACAACAGCAAGAACTGGTGCTAGGGAAAGATATCGCAGGAAATATCCTTTTTGTTTGTTTTGTTTCTGCATACAATACTTCCAAGATAATTCAGAGATAGAACAATTTATTTGGATAATATTAACTGCTAACTAAAATCTCAAGATATTCAAGTGATGAAATATGTTTTATTTGAGATAATTAATTGACAAGAAATAATACTTTCTATACAACTGAATAATCTTAAATATTAACTCTATCAAAAGACATGATTAACCTTTGAGATTAATGTTGGATTATGTTATATAGCAATCCTAAATGAGTTATAAACAAAATTTATTGCCTATTGCCTTTTTCCAGGAGTAAGTTCACAAATCAAATAGGATCGCTATATAAGATTACTGATTGTGTTTGAATGCTTGTGCTGCCAGTAATGCCAATAAAGCACCAGTAGCGATCGCTCCCCACTGAAACAACGGCAATTTACCCAAGGAATCAGAAATGCTGGGTATGACTAAGTTTTGATAATCTCCATCAACTCTGCCGTCTTCGGGAACAGGTTGGTAAAAATTATTGGGTGCATCTTCAGATTTTGGTTCATTACTATGTTGTAGATTAAAGCCAACAAGCAATAACAACGAATCTACCAACGAAGGCGATATTTTTTGGGCTAAATCTAGTAATTTAGCTACATCCCCAACTAATAAGTCACGAATTGGGTGTTCAGCGGCATAGAGAATGGCATCAGCAACAATTCTTGGATCGTAGTAAGGTGGTATTCCTGACGGTTTCACCCCTAACTTCGTCAAGCCATTATTCCAGAACGGAGTGTTAATCACACTTGGCTTAACACTTGTGACATTGATAGGCCATTTTTCATGTAGCAATTCGACGCGCATAGCTTCGAGAAAGCCCTCAACCCCATGTTTTGCTGAGGAATAAGCACTTTGATATGGAAGCGATCGCCTACCTTCCATTGAAGATACATGGATCAGTGCGCCCCGCCCTTCACGTTTAAGATGAGGTAACGCCGCCATCGCACCATATACTTGCCCCATCAAATTGACATCAATGACGTGTTTAAATTCTTCTGGTGCTGTCTTGTCAAAAGTGGCAAAGATACCAATAGCGGCTACGTGTGCCCAAGTATCGAGTCGTCCATAAACCTCTACAGCTCGATCTGCGATCGCCCGAACTTGTTCAAATACTTGTACATCAGCAACAATATGGGTTGCCTCACCCCCAAAATCTCGAATCTCTTCCACTAAAGACTTTAACTTTGATTCACCACGAGCAGAGACTACTACCTTTGCTCCACGTCTAGCAAATTGCAGAGCTGTCTCCCGTCCAATACCACTGGAAGCTCCAACGACTGCAACCACTTGCTGATTAATTGGCTTTAATTGCATAAATGCTACTCCTGAAAAGGGATTTGGCATTGGGTACTAGGGATTGCGGATTAAAATTATTTTCCACAGTCTCCAGTTCCTAATCCTTGAAGAACAAGTTAGTCACTTATTTATTGATACTCAAAGTAAAATATGGAATAGTTATTTCCAAATGCTCCGCAAATGGTAATATTCAACATAAATATGAATCAGAAGGAAGAGAGATTTTTATTTGATTTATGCTCTCCATCCCTTTTTCAAGTATCGGCAACATCAATAGACAATAAATATAAATATCTCCAACCTATTTGCTTTTAATTTTAATAAAGCTCCCCCAGAAATATCTTGAAGAGCATTCAAAGTTTAACCATGAGTATGAAATATCGCCTAATTAAAATTTAACTTTACTAATTAGTTTGAGCGTCCATCTAAAGAAATAACTCAAGATAAAGCTAATTTGTCATCTAGAACACGTAAATTGTGTGTGAAAAAGATAAATTCGCTGCAAATTGAAAATTGTGGCGATCGCCTTAGTATTTACCCAATCAATCTAGTAAACTTCGATTGAACTAACCACGGCAAAAAGCTATATCAAATATTTACCCTATCAATTTTTGTGGACTCATAAATACCCCAATTTTGCATACCTCGTTCGCGTTATATTGTTTCAGCACGATGAATTTCTAATTCTGTGCTTTCTAATATGAGCAAATAATACAGGAGATTGCAGGTAAACCAGGTACAAATTTTCAGAACAAAGCCATATACCAAGATTTCAACCCTGTTCCCTGTTCCTGCTGTATCTTTGTTGGAGCCAGCAATCGCCATAAACTCTAGCTCTGTCTTCAGGAATACCAAATTCTCCCCCTACTCAAGAACAGCCTACCTCGGCAGATAAATTTCCTTAACTGAACTGTATTGGGCGATCGCTGAGAGAATAGATCAGTAGCTAAAAAATTTGCTACGTTGTTCAATTTACTTTTCAAGCAGCGAACATTTTGGAGTTTTGCTGCCACGGTAAAGGATTATTCGATCTTTACCATTCCTGTCTAAAATGCATCGATGTCAAAAAAGCAACATCTGTTAAACAAAAAACCCGGTTGGTCTTTGGATGAGCGAGATCCAAAGTTCATCGAATCTCTGATGCCCCTATTTGGCTTTTTGTATCACTACTACTTCCGAGTTCAAACTAGTGGCTGGGAGAATATTCGACCAGAAGAAAAAGTCCTGTTTGTCGGTTCCCATAATGGAGGACTCGCGGCTCCAGATATGACAATGATGATGTACGACTGGTTCCAACGCTTTGGTGTGGAGCAACCCGTGTATGGTTTGATGCATCCCAAAGCCTGGGAGGTTAGCCCACCACTAGCGCGATTAGTTGCCAAAGCTGGAGCAATCATGGCTCATCCGAAAATGGCTTACGCTGCCTTACGTTCTGGAGCCAGCGTACTAGTTTATCCAGGCGGAGCCGAAGATGTTTTTCGACCACATCATTTGCGTAACAAAATTTATTTTTCCGGACGAAAAGGATTTATCAAGTTAGCGCTGCGCGAAAATGTGCCAATTGTGCCTGTAATTTCCTGGGGTGCCCACGATACGCTAATTGTGCTTGCTGACTGCTACAAAATTGTGCAGCAACTCCACAAATGGGGAATGCCTTGGCTACTAGGAATTGACCCGGAAGTTTTTCCTATTTATCTCGGTTTACCTTGGGGATTAGCAATTGGCCCCTTGCCCAACATTCCCTTACCTGTGACCTTGCACACGCGGGTTTGTCCTCCCATTGTGTTTGAACGGTATGGTCGGCAAGTAGCTTGCGATCGCCACTATGTCAATGCATGTTATGAATTAGTTATTAGTCACATGCAGCAAGAGTTAGACAATCTAGTAAAGCTCTGTGCTAAGTCATAGCGGCACAATATTTGGGAGGATCCCAATTTTCCACAATTGAGATCCTCCCAACTAATCAACCGCAAATTATTGCAGCTTTAAGCAAAGGCGATGGAATCAAAACTGTTCCTAAATTCAGAGAACGACAAATCAATAAATCCATCATTTGGATCTCCGCTGTAGGGAAGACCATAATTATTATCTACGCCCCAGGGATTACGTACTGTAATCCGCTGCTCACCATTAGAAGTGTAAGCATTGGTAAGTGTATAGGCATGACCACCAACAATATAAGATGTCCTTGACGATGTGTATCGGCCTAGCTCTATAAACTGACCATTCCCAAGTGCATTAACTATTTGGGTGAAAGTAACACTACTGAAACTAGCAACGCCAGCTGCACCGTATTGGGTGGCTGTGCGTCCTGTAATAAACCCAAGAGGACGGTATGGATGATCGCCATTACCAATTAAATTGTAGCCACCAGCACTTTCTCGCCATTCACGCCACTGAGCATAAGCCCGTTCAACTAGTGGTACCCAAAGGACATTAGAGTTATTGTTCGGGTTTGTACTACCATTGGCACTGGCGCCAAATAACTGACCATTGTATGTTACCAAGCGACGATCAACAGTTACCCAGTTAGGAGTGCCGTTAGAGTAAAAACGGATAGTGTATGTATTATCACCGTTGTCAACGATCATACTGTCAATCACTGAACTGCGCTGTCTACCAGAATCATTGGATTGTGGGGCAAAAGTAGCGCCTAATGCGGCTAAAAAAGCACAATCGCCGAAATTGCCTTGGTCAATATCCCCAATCTGAGCATATCCAGAGCTACCAAATAAAGTACCTTGTACTCGTGTGTATGACAAATTGTAAGTATTACCCCCTTGTTCTGAAAACTGAGCCGTAGGTGCAACTGTTCCTAAAAACCAACGTCCGATCAGATTTGATTCAAACTGACTAGCAGATAAGTTCGCGGATGCACCTTCAGATACCCTCGTAGATAAATACGCCACATAGTCGGGCATCCTAAAACGGGTACTATTGGCAACTAATGTCCTTAAATCTGTCACCTCAGTACTATCAATTACAGAATTATCTTGGGCATTACGAAAGATAGTTAACATGTCATTGCGATCGAGTATTCCGTCAGCAGCTCGACTACGGATTATGCTTTGCAATCCTCCATCGGCAATGTTTTGGGTAAACCAGTCTTGGGATGACGACCCAGATGTAGTAGTCAGTGTGTAAGAACCTGTTACATAACTGGAGTAACTACTAACCCAAATGCCGTAGTTAATTCCAGACTGCACAGTAAAACTCAACTCAGAGTTGGTAATGCCGGAACCAGAGTCATCATTATAGAGAATTGTCGAACCATTATCTGCATTGACCAAATAGAGATAAGTGTCAAATGCAGAAGAATTTAAATTGATCCGAATTTGCTGACCAACACTCACTCCTGTTAATCCATAGTAGTCGTAGTATAAATTGCTGCTATATATATCAGTATCGTCTAGATAGCCCGCTACTGTCTGATTCGCACCAATACTTGCGTTACTGGATGTCGTCGTACTGAGAGTATAGTTGCCAGTAGTACTAGCATAATAACTAGCGACACGGATGATGTAATTAACTCCAGATTGGACAGTAAAGCTCAGTTCCGAGTTAGTACCTGAACCTGAGTCATCGTCGTAGTCAATCAGTTCTCCGGTCGAAGCATTCACCAATTGTAGATAGGTGTCAAATGCAGAAGAATTTAAATTGATCCGCACTTGCTGACCAGCAGAAACCCCAGTCAAACTATAGTCATCACGATAGCTACCTGAGCGAGTAGGATTATTAAAGTCATTAAAACTCAAACTACCGTTCAGTGATTGGTTAGCAGAAATAGAGCCTGCACTCGTGCTAGCAGCAACGGCAGTTAGTGTGTAATTTCCTGTAGACTGGGCACCATAACTGCTACAGCGAATAATATAATCAATTCCAGACTGGACAGTAAAGCTTACTTCTGAGTCAGTGCCTACACCTGAGTCATCGTCCTCGCTGATTATTTGTCCCGTGGAAGCATTCACCAGTTGTAGGTAAGTGTCAAAATAAGCTTCCATATTCAACCGGACTCGCTGACCAACAGCAACACCAGTCAAACGATAGTCATCACCATAGCTGCCTAAACGGGTGGAGTTTGGGCGATCGCTACCAGATAAACTAGCATTAATCGTTTGATTCCCAGTTTGTAGATTAATCGTCCCCGCAGATACTTCTGCACCAGTTAAGAAACTTCCATATTCACTACCACGCCGTCTTTCTCTTTGACCATACAGTATGAAATGTTCATAAGCCTGGAAGTAATTGAAACCAGCGGCTCTGAGATCGTTGTTATTGGCAAGGTAGTAACCAACATTAAACGATGATGATGATGCTCGTCCCTCGCGTAAACCATTCAATTCAAAGTGTTGATATAACTGTTGATTGTTCAGTCTTGCTGTTGCCAAATCTGAATAGGCATCCCGATAATAATTAAGATTAAAAGTAGCTGAAAAATCTCGTCCTTCATTCACTCCATAAATCTCAAAATGATTCAATAAAAACTGCCTAAATCCTGGATTGGTTGCCACTTCATATGGTCGTCTACCTACAGAATTAGCATATGCTGTTGCTAAATCCGGGTTATTATTTGCATACCAATTAATATCGAAAAACTGTGAAAATCTACGTCCCTCTCCCACCCCATGATTATTAAGATGATTAAATGCCAGTTCCCGATTGCTTCTAAATGCTTGATTCACATCAGGGTTAGCATTTAAATAGAAGTTAATATCCAAAAATTCTGAAAAGCGCCGTCCTTCAGCCACACCATTGTTTTGCAAATGGTCAAATAATTGCCGGTTGGTACTTAAGCCTGCGGCTGCTAAATCAGGATTACTAGAACGATAAAAATTCAGATTGGCAAATGGTGAAAACAAACGTCCTTCGTTTAAACCATAAGTTTGAAAGTGTGATAGGAATTGTGCATCTGTTCTTAAGCCTGCTGCTCCCAAGTCTCCGTTAGCAGCGCGATAGAAATTCGTATTAAACAAATTAACAGACATAGAGTTTTTCTGAGAGCCTAACTACACCGAGCAAAACATCTAAATTATTACAGGATACTTCATAAATTGGAAGTATAAAAAATAAAATAATAGTCAGAAGCTAACCCTGTTTTAATTGGCCATTATAAATTCTAAATTGCATTTTTTTGCTGTAAGTATGTTTAAAGCAAGACAATTTACTAGCCAATTTTTACCTCTGAAAAATCAGAGGTTTAGCCAGAAAATATCACATTAATTGCGATTAATTAAGTAGATATTATATTATTTAATATTAAAAGAAATGCGATCGCTCATCTTTTTTCTAGCAACTATTCCATCAAATTTTGCGCTCAAGACACTAACAACGTATTATCTCGTTAAGTTCAATTCTCCTACGACGCTAGTTTTTATCCAGCTTTTTTGGACTGGATCTTACTTTTGTAGATATATACTTACTGAATCTACAAATTGAAATTGCCGCTTTTCGGATTTTTACCGAGATTTTTTTGCAAAACGCTACTAACTGCTCCAAAACTTAGGCACAGGTAAGGGAAAATATTAGACGCAAAGGGCTTTGTTGCAGACAAGTTCCCACAGAGTAGGCACAAATAAACCCAACTATCTAACGAAATGTAAAAAATATTTAAAACTGTTGCGATTGCTTCGCTTCTCTTCTCTACGAGAGGCTGCGCCAACCAGACGCTTCGCTAACCGGTTCCGCCCTTGGAGGTACGCAATGACATAGTTAGGGCTTGCTGAAAAAGTCCTTTGGTGAAAGCAGGGAATAGGGAATAAGGAACAGTCTTATCCCTACGGCTTGAATTTAGTTACTGGTCAATTCGTCGTCGCCAAAAAACCCGTCTCATTGCCTCCCTTTGGGTAGACGAAAGGTTTCTTTTTGGTTAGGCTAAACTCATATATCCACTGCTATCTTTTTTAACTCCCCAGACTGGATTCGAACCAGTGACCAATCGATTAACAGTCGATCGCTCTACCGCTGAGCTACTGAGGAACGCTCACAATTTATAATATTAAAGCTAAAGGATAGACTTTGGCAAGTACTTTAGCTAATTTTTTTTGTTAGATGTTTAAACATAGATTTTTGCAGCCAAAACCGACTCTAGAAGCTCAGCAAAGACTTTTGGATACTAAGATTACTGTAATCCCATTCGTAATTCAGCCAGACGCTGCCGTGCTTTAGCGTCGATCGCATTGGCTAAAAATCTACTCTTTGATTGTTTGCGTGTATGATACTTTTGTCGCATCCGACAAACAGTAGTTTCCACCTCGCCACAGAGTTGTTGTGCCGACAACCATTCAGCCCCATACCCCTGCACCATCAACTGCTGCGCTCTATCTGATGTAGCAACAATCACACGAGAAATCAAAGATTGGGCTATTTGCTGGCGAAAAGACGCACAATATTTTTCAATATAAGTATCTGCTGTTTGCCCAAAATCAGTGTAATAAACAGATAAAAGCTCCGTAATAATTTCTTTACTACTAGAGGAATTTTGATATTGGGCATCAAAAATTATTTGAGTTGCATAACCTTGAAACGCACTATAACCAGTCATTGCTTCCACAAGTTCGCTACGTGCGGCCTCTAGTCCAACACTATCACGGGTTTTTTTCAAGCAAGGCCAAGCGCCTATTATATTGTAGCCGTCCACTAACAAAACGGCTTGGAGTAACGAACGGGGCATGGTTTTTAATCACAATTTTCTAGAGTTAGCAAAATTCATTCATAATTTTTATAATAATTGATGCACATTCTGTAACACTATGTTACATAACCCAAAAAATACTCTAGCTTTATAAAACTGACCTTAAGACAGAGGTAAAAACATAAAACGCGCCTTTTTAATAAAGGCGCGTTTTATAGTGGGGAGGTGGGGAGATGAGGGAGATGAGGGAGATGAGGGAGATGAGGGAGAGGAAGAGGGGCAGTTCTTGCTGGGTGCAGGGGAGAAGCTCCTCTCCCCTCTGCTAAGAGCTAAGAGCTCCCCTGCTTCTTCCCCATGCCCTGTTTGGCCAATACCCATTCCTTAATCAAGAGGCTTGGCTTTGTACTTGCATAAGACGTTGTTTCAGGCGTTGGGCTTCACCCCTATCCACAACAGAACCTTTTTCTAGCAAAAAAGCACCGTCACAATAATTTAACTCATCTAATCGATGGGTCACCCACAGGGCTGTAATACCTCGACTTTTAACCAGGCGACGGACACCAGCGACTAAATCTAGCTGGCTATCTGGATCTAGTAAAGCAGTAGGTTCATCTAATAATAAAACCTCGCAGCGACGTGCGATCGCACCAGCGATCGCCACTCGCTGTTTCTGTCCCCCAGAAAGCGCATATATTGGGCGTCGTTGTAGGGCTAGTAAATTCACCGCCCCTAGCGCCTCCTCAACTCTTACTCTCACAGCAGCAGGTGGCAACTTTTCTTCCACCAATCCAAAAGCCACATCAGCACCAACTGTTGGCATAACCAGTTGATGATCCGGATTTTGAAAGACAAAGCCAACGGGGTGCAAAATCCGAATTTCGCCAGATTTCGGAGCTAATAACCCCGCTACCAACCTCAGCAACGTTGATTTCCCGCTGCCGTTTGTACCCAAAAGCATCCAAAACTCACCCTTGGGAACTTCTAAAGAGCAAGATTTGATAACTTTCTCTCCATTAGGCCAACTGAAATTTAAATCCTTGACCTCGATGCCCACTTGAGACATTTGTCAACCTTGGTTACTCAGCAGCTACAGCAAAAAAGCCAGGTGGTCTGCCACTAGCGGTGGTTACACCATCTTTCTGAACAATCTGCACCCCAGAAATTTCACTAGCACGAACAGCGATTTTCTTGTCTGTTTTGCCTTCGCACTTTAGTTCCACTATGTCAGGATTGCCAGAACGCATCGCTGCCAAAATTAACTGATATACAGCCTCAGCATCTTCGGCTGACTTACGTTGTACAGAGATCGGAAAAGCAGTGTTTCTGATGCTTAAGTCGATGGTAAACATTTAGCATTAATCAAAATTTAACTGTAGCACTCATTTTAGCGTCAGCTGACTGATTCTAGGGAAAAGGGCATTGGCCAAACAGGGCATTGGGCACGGGGAAGAGGCAGAGGGGCAGGGGGCAAGGGGAAGAAAAAGGTTTCTCGTCTGCTAAGTAGCTCCCCATCTCCCCATCTTCCATGCCCTATGCACATCTCTATCAATAGTTAAGTTTTATGACAAATCCTCTAGAAAAATTAGAGATTTTCACTTAATATGATTAAAGGTTAGTAAAAAATTGTAAACTAGGTTAACGACTTGGTTAACTTTCTGCATTGTAGAGAAGCTTCTGCATAGCTATTTACAATACAGATACAACCTGTACTTATAAAATTTGGAGATTTGCTCTAATGACCATCGCAGTTGGACGCGCCCCAAGTACAAGAGGGTGGTTTGACGTAGTAGACGACTGGCTCAAGCGCGATCGCTTTGTGTTTGTAGGTTGGTCAGGACTACTACTATTCCCTTGCGCTTACCTAGCACTAGGCGGCTGGCTAACAGGGACAACCTTCGTCACCTCTTGGTACACCCACGGTTTAGCCTCCTCATATTTAGAAGGCTGTAACTTCTTGACAGTGGCAGTATCCACCCCAGCAGACAGTTTAGGACATTCCCTATTGCTGTTGTGGGGACCAGAAGCCCAAGGCGACCTTACCCGTTGGTTCCAATTGGGTGGGTTGTGGACATTTGTAGCCCTGCACGGAGCTTTTGCTTTGATCGGCTTCATGTTGCGGCAATTTGAAATTGCGCGGCTAGTAGGAATTCGTCCCTACAACGCTTTGGCGTTTTCTGCCCCGATTGCAGTATTCGTCAGTGTATTTTTGATGTACCCCTTGGGACAATCATCTTGGTTCTTTGCTCCCAGCTTTGGTGTAGCCGGAATCTTCCGTTTCATTCTGTTTGTCCAAGGCTTCCATAACTTCACCCTCAACCCCTTCCACATGATGGGGGTAGCAGGTGTGTTGGGTGGTGCGCTGTTGTGTGCGATTCACGGAGCCACCGTGGAAAACACCTTGTTTGAAGACGGTGAAGCAGCTAACACCTTCCGGGGATTCAATCCCACCCAATCAGAAGAAACCTATTCAATGGTGACCGCAAACCGTTTCTGGTCACAGATTTTCGGTATTGCTTTCTCCAACAAGCGCTGGCTGCACTTCTTTATGTTGTTTGTGCCAGTCACAGGCTTGTGGATGGCAGCGGTTGGTATTGTTGGTTTGGCACTCAACCTGCGGGCTTATGATTTCGTCTCCCAAGAATTGCGGGCGGCGGAAGACCCAGAGTTTGAAACTTTCTATACCAAAAACATTTTGCTCAATGAGGGTATCCGCGCTTGGATGGCTCCTCAAGATCAGATCCACGAACAATTTGTATTCCCTGAAGAAGTCCTACCTCGCGGTAACGCTCTCTAATCACAAAAGCCGACCACAACCAAAATCAGAGTTGTGGTTGGCGGCATATTAACACCAGCCAGATTAAATAATCTCCTTGGCTGATTCCAACTAGGTGTTAATATTTTCCATTCTCTAGTCATCTCCCGCCTTTTAGTGGGAGATTTTTTTATATTTTCATAGTCAATACTCTAAATTTATGTGTTATCTTAGGTGAAGGTTATTAACCCAGAGCAAAAAGCTCTGTCCCTTTGAGACTAAGACCGCTTAGGCAACAAGGAGGTGATGCCCATGATAGAAAGTAGTAAAAGCATGGGTCATCAGGTTGCAGTTAGCCGGCTGTGCGCCGGGGCTGTTCTTTAAAAGTTAGCCTTAGTCACTTTGAGAGACTAAGTTAGCTCAAGTAGCTAGGCTAAGCTAGAAGTTCCTTCCGGCAGTCTGGTTGCAACCTGAAGACCCGCTACACCGCCCTGACTTAGATCGCCCGATCTAAATCAGGGCGGATAGTTTTTATGGGTAATTTTTGTTTTACCAGTGCTTGCTTTTGAAAAACCAGCTGAAGATTCCTGCGGTGGGCAAAGTTAACGCGTTAAAATTTTTTCAAAAGTTAAATTAATCAAGTTTTAGCCTTTAATCTATCTGTGTGCAGAATCAAAAAGGTTTGCTTTGATGATATTCAAGATGTAACTAAAACATATAGCTAGGATTTTTCAATATGGCACAACTACTAACTGAAGCCGAAATTCAAGAACGGGCAAAGGTTCTTTCAGGTTGGGCTGTTGAAGAGGCAAAGTTGCAGACCACTCGCAAATTTGAAGATTTTATCCAAGCAATTGAGTTTGTCAACAAGCTTGTGGAACCAGCTGAGTCAGCAGGACATCATCCAGACATAGAGATTTCTTACAACAAAGTCAAGATTACACTCACGACACATGATGCGGGTGGGCTGACTCAGAATGATTTTGATCTTGCTGGAGTGATTTCCGAAATTAAGTAACTGATTTCTTTTGACATGAGGTTGGGTATATGATATTGGGCATTTGTCATTTGTTTTTTGTTCCTTGTAAAGAACTAATGACTAATGACAAATGCCTCATAACCAACAACCAATGACCAATAGCCAATGCCCTATCCCTATTTCAAATCCTTGATTTTTAAATACTTATAATCTGCAATTTCTTAATTGTCAGGGCTAGACGCAACACTTAATTTCTGCCCAGAAGTTGCTAAGTGTCTAAAGTTGTGAAAAATTTAGCTAAGTAGGATTAGCGATCGCTTCAAACGCTACTCCCTACCTGCATAGATAAATGGCTGAGGTGTGACAGTTGTTAAGGCGATCCTTTTAATCTTGCCATCTGAATTTCATGTTTTATAATATTTTGATATATGGATATGTTTTTGCATAAGTTAATCACATCAATTTTTAACTAGAAGTTAATCGTTTATTAGCTTTGCGAAAACTAAAATCGTAGTAGGGCAGTCATGCCTGATCCACAGGTTTCAATGAGATGCTGCATTTTTAAGAATTAGGTGCAACGAACCCAATTATCTATACAAGGTGTGAGGAGTAAAGAAAAGATGTCTAATCTCTTATGGAAATCCTTAGTGGTTAGCCCAGCAGTTTTGGGAGCAACATTGCTAGTCTCAGCAACAGCAATTGCCGCCCCGAATACAACCACTGAAGTATTAACAACCGAACAAGCAAGTGTCACAGAAGTTGCCCAACAGCCAGAAATATTGGCTCAAACAACTTTAGATCAAGTTAACCGCTACAGTAATGAAGGCAACCAAAATAACTCTCAGTCTCAGGTAACATCAGTTTCACAATTTTCTGATGTACAACCTACTGATTGGGCATTCCAAGCATTGCAGTCCTTGGTTGAGCGCTATGGTTGTA
>VFQR01001908.1_pt1 | contig 14385 bp, 9 predicted proteins | sample 3512321 | NCBI WGS metagenome assembly VFQR01 (sample SAMN10412374, study PRJNA504923) | tailings metagenome | isolation source: Relicate 3 Philex TSF1 revegetated site | place: Philippines: Tuba, Benguet | collected 2017-08-29
GCGGATGTGCCAACGCGGACCGAACTCCTGCGCTGGGTGCAGATGTCCAAAGGCCCGCCAGACGAAGAAGAACAGGAACTTGTTTTGCAGCGCGATCAGCGCATCATTCTGCGTGACCATTTTGGCCTCCGTCGGCAGGTGCGTTCGCGCCGGATTGCGCCTCGGCAGGCTGGTCAGGGTGCCGCCCTCCTTGATCAACCGATCGACGTACACCATGACAATCGCGGTCGACGGATCGGATGTCCTGGCGGCTTCGCTTCGTGCACCCGGTTCCGGCTCATTCGTCAAGTACGGCAGCAGTACCGTCAGAAGCTTGAGATCCCCCGTCTCGGCGAACCGGTTGACATACTTCTTGATGCCGATCTAGCCCTTGGTCATCTTGTTGACGCGGCCGCCCTCCTTGACCGGAACTTTCTCCTCGAGCGTCACGCGGATGATGGTGCGGAAGTTCTTGGAGCCGCCCAGTTCCTTGGAGAAGGCCCCGACATACATCAGGAACTGGAGAGGGTTTGCGAGGTTGTCGAAATTCCCTTCGTAGATCCGCTTGATGTAGTCCTGGTTCTGGAATGCAGCGGGATCAAGTCGCAGGCTCGCGATCAGACTGGAAGCGTCGTCGATGGCCTGCTGCGCATCCCTGTAGCCGTTCTTCAGCGCCAATCTGTAGTAGGCCACCGCCGTATCGAGGCTCTGCTTTTCGTTTCCCGGGAGACCCCGGCCGTCCCGATACGCGTCGCCGATAAACTTCATCGCCGGCGCATAGCCTCGCTTGGCGGCTTCGGCGAAGGCCGCGAACGCCTCGCTATCCCTTTCGGCTATCCAAAATGCCCGTCCCAATTGAAACCACGCCCTGCCAAGCGCGGGGTCCGCTTCGACCGCCGCCCGACATGCATCGATCGCTGCGCCCGGGGCGAACTGCTCGTCCGTGACGCCGGCGGCATACCGGCCCGGATCCCTGGGATGTGAAGCGAGCGTATCGCAACGCCCGATGTCGTTCTCCGACGAGGCAACCTCGCCGACCGACAGCCATACAAATGAGGCTGCAATACAAACTGCGAGACGATGTAAAGAGACCGAGAAGCGCATCGAACTCTTCCGCAACCGGAAAGTCAAATGATGCGCATATACTTCCCTTCGCGTCCAGCCCCGACACCGGCTGCTGCACCGCCCAGGTTGGCGCCTCAGGGTCTCTCGAAAACAGCCATCTGCGGACTCAGTGGACCGCCGCGTACATGATCTTTTCCTCGGTCGCCTCGTCCGGGGCGAATTCCTCCACGACGCGGCCGGAACGGCACACCAGGATCCGGTCGGACAGGTTCAGTATCTCCGGCAGGTATGAGGAGATGACGACGACGGCGAGACCCTCGTCTGCCAGCCGGTTGATGAACTGGTGGATCTCGGCGATGGCGCCGACGTCCACGCCGCGCGTCGGCTCGTCGAAGATGATCACCCTCGGCCTCTGCACCAGCGACTTGGAGATCACCACCTTCTGCTGGTTGCCGCCCGAGAGTTCGATGACGCGCGCATTTGGATTGATCGCCTTGACGTTGAGGGTCCTGGTCCATTCGGCGGCGATCGAGCGCATCTCCGACATGGTGACGACCTGGCCCTTCGTCAGCCCGGCGGCAAGCGCGCCCATATAGAGGTTTTCGGGTATGGTCATCGTCTCGAAGAAGCCTTCGATCTTGCGATCCTCCGTGACGTATACGATGCCGTCCCGCATGGCCTGGCGCGGGACGCGGTAGCGCACCGACCGTTCGCGCAGCCGGATCTCGCCGCCATTGAAGAAATTGCGCTTGACGACCCCGGATATGATCTTGGCGACCTCGGTGCGCCCCGATCCGATCAGCCCGAACATGCCGGTAATCTGGCCGCTGTAGATCGAGAAGGAGGTGTTGCGCACGATGGTGCCCATCGACACGTTCTGGATCGAGAGCACCTTCTCGCCGACCGGACGCGCCTGCTGGCCCGTCTGATGGCGATAGAGCGAGTTCGACAGCGATCGGCCCACCATCGCGCGGATGATCTTGTCCCGATCGAAACCGCTCGCGGCGTCGCTGGCGACGAGTTCGCCGTCCCTGAGCACGGTTATGCGGTCGGCTATCGCGAGCGCTTCCTCGAGCGCGTGGCTGATGAAGATGATCGAGACGCCGGTCTTCTTCAGCCGGTCGACGAGGGCGAAGAAATGGCGCTTCTCCTCCGGCGTCAGCGATGCGGTCGGTTCGTCGAAGATGATGACCTGGACGTTCTTGCGCACCGCGCGCGCGATCTCGACCATCTGCTTGTGCGCCGCCCCCAGCGAGGAGACGAGAGCCGTCGGATTGACGTTGAAATTGAGCGACTGGAGGAATGTCTGGGCGGCGATGTTGAGGCCGCGGATGCGGTTGAAGAGGCTTTCGTCGCCCAGATAGAGATTCTGCGCCACCGTCATCGACGGCACGAGGCTGGTCTCCTGGAAGACCATGACCACCCCCTGCTCCAGGGCCTCGGCGGGCGTGTTGAAGGAGACCGGGGTGCCGTTGAGCAGCATCTCGCCGCTGGTCGCCTGCGTGACGCCGCACATCATCTTGGTGAGCGTGGACTTGCCGGCGCCGTTCTCGCCGAGCAGCGCATGCACCTCGCCCTTCTGGAGGACGAAGTCGACCTTGGTGACCGCGGGCACGCCGCGATATTCCTTCGTCACCTGCCTCATCTCGATCAGCGGCTGCATCAGGCAGTTCCCGAAACCATGGGCGCGGGCTCCAGGGCGACGATGCCGTTGCCGCCCTTGCTGGCGGCGAGCACGGTTTCCCCGTCCGGGAGGCATGTGAAGACGCCGTGGCGCGTCCCGTCCGCGCGGCTGTGCCACGAAGCGACCGGCCGGAACGCGGCGTCGAGCCTGACCACCAGGCCGTAGGAGCGCGTCGGCGCCCAGGGCTTCAGCATTCCCAGATGCTTCTGCGCACCGCCCTGCAGCGGCTCGAGGAAGGTGCTGGACGGATGGAGCGAGGGTGCCACCCAGTAGGCCTCGTCGATCTCCGCCATCATCCGGGCGAGGAACTCCGGCTCGCGCTGCACGAACTCGATGATCTGGTTTCGCGGGGCGAAGAGCGCCAGCCAGTAGCCGCCTGCCGGATCGCGGTGGAGCCGCGCCGGATATCCGGGAAGGTCGGCAAGCACCGGCTCGACGCGGTCGCCATCGGCGATGGCGACGAGGCGATGCCGCCAGCTTTCGGAAACGACGACGCGTCCGTCGGGTGCGATGACGATGCCGAGCGGCCAGCCGAGTTGCGATGCGATGCGGACCCGGCTGGCGAGATCGGGCGAGACACGCCAGACCGAGCCGTCGGCGCGGCGTTCCATGAGGTCGCGCTTCCAGTCAGCGTGGCCGCGCCTCGACGAGCCCTGCGCGACGAGAAGGCTTCCGTCCTCACCGAAGGAGAGCGCGGTGACACAGCGCGCCGGTGCCTCTCCGAGCCTGTCGACGGCGGTGCGAGCGTCCCCCGGGTCGACAAGCGCGATGCCGCCATCGGCGAGCCCCGCGGCGATCCTGCCACCGCGTTCGGCCGCGAGCGCCGTGATCTCCGACCCGAGGTCGGTCATCAGCTCGCCGCCCGCCGGCGTGAGGCGGTATATGCGCGAGCCGCTGGAATAGAGCGCGCTCCTGCCGTCATGGGCGAGATCGTCGGGCGCATCCGCCGCGACGGCCAGGCGCGCTTCCTCCAGCAGGCGGTTCGGCCGAAGCACGCCATCCATGGGCGGCACCGTGACGGCCGCCTCGCCGCTGCCGCGAAAACTCTCCCATGCCCGCCGCACCGCGCCGATCACGACGTCTCCCCCCAATAGTCGGCGAGCGAGGTCCAGTCGGGATCGGCCCCGGGAATGCGGTACTTGCCGACCCGGTTGTTGTAGATGCCGCCGAGATAGAGGTAGCCCTTGTGCTCGCGGATCGAGGTGATCATCGGATGCGCCTCGCCGCCAAGGTCCCACAGAACGTCGAGGACGTTGCCTTCGGCATCGAACTTGATGACGCAGCCCGTGTTCATGTTGGGATAGAGCCAGTCGTCGCGTCCGACCTTCTGGACCATGCGGCGGCGGAAGCCGGGCATCCTGAGCGCCAGGTCGAAGACGGGCGCGCGCATGCCGCAGAGCGCGCACCAGTAGGTGCCGTCCGACGCGCGGTTGATGTTGTCGGGATAGCCGGGAAGATTGGCGATGACGACTTCCTTCGTCCCCTTCTTCGGCCCGTCGAAATACCACCGCGTTATGCGGCAGCCCCAGGTCTCGGCGAAGAGCAGCGACTGGCCGTCGCGCTCGACGCAGATGCCGTTGGGAAGCTGCAGGTCGGGCAGCACCGTGCGCGAGCCGCCGGTCGCGGGATCGTAGCAGATGATGCGGCCGTTACCGCGGCCCTCCAGCGCGTCGACCATCCAGTCGTACATCTCGTAGCGCACGGTGGCCTCGGAGAAGTAGACCTTGCCGTCGGGCGCGATGTCGAGATCGTCGGCGAGCCTGAGGCGGCTGTCGTCGACGATCGAGAGCAGGCTGCGGTTCGTCTCGTCGGAGAGCTTCGTCACCTCGCCGGAAGGCGAGATCCTGTAGAGCCCCATGCCGCCCACGCATGTGTGCAGGTTGCCCTCGGCATCGAAGGCGAAGCCCAGCGGATGGCCGCCGATGTGGGCGAAGACCTCCCAGCGCTGGTGGTCGGGCGCGAAGAAGCGGATGACGTCGCCGTGGCGGCTGCCGCAGTAGAGATTGTCATCCTTGTCGAAGATGACGTCCTCGGGCCCGTCCAGTTCGCCCAGCCCGATCGCCTCGACGCCGCGCAGCCGGTCATTGAGGGCGTAGGGCGAGCCGGATCCCTCCGCCGTCTCGGGCAGCGGCGGCAGGCGGAAATAGGTGGGCGACACATAGGCGCGCGCGAGCACCTTGTGGCGGTTCTTCACCCACCGCACGTCGATCGCCACGGCCGCGAGCAGCAGCATGCCGAGCACCAGCGAACTGGTGCCGCTGGCCAGGCCCATGCGGATCAGGCTGTTCTGGACCAGGAGGATGATCAGCGCCCCGAGCATCGCCTTGACGATGGAGCCGCGACCGCCGCCCAGGCTGATGCCGCCGAGCACCGCAGCGGTAAGCATCGTCACCTCGAGCCCCTTGCCGACATCGGTTCCAGCGCTCGAAAGACGCGCGGCGTAGAAGGTGGCGGCGAGCCCCGCCAGCACGCCCGACAGGACGTAGGTGGCGCAGATCGTGCGCTTGACGCGGATGCCGGCATTGTAGGCCGAGCGGCGCGATCCGCCGACGGCCATCACGTGCCATCCGAAGCGCATGCGCGTCAGCACAACATGGCCGACGATGGCGATCACGGCTGCCACGACGAGGCTGGACGGTATGCCGAAGACCTTGCCGATGGCCATGAATTCCCAGGTCGCCGAGGCGTTGAAGCCGCGGGCGATGACCCCTCCGTAGTCGAGCAGGCCCTGGTCGACGATGGCACGCACGATGATGAGCATGACGAGCGTCGTGAGAAATGCCCGCATGCCGAGATAGCCGATCAGGAGGCCATTGATCAGGCCGATGAACCCGCCGAGCAGCATGATCGCGGGAATGCCGAGCGCGAGGTTGATCTCCATCGAGTTGATGAGGAGCAGCGCCGCGAGATTGCAGAAGGCGAAGACCGAGCCGACCGTGAGGTCGATGCCGCCGGCCATCATCACGAAGGTGATGCCGACGATGATGATGAGGTATTCGCCGTAGATCTGGGCGATGTCGGAGAGGTTGGAGCCGCCCAGGAAGCCGGGCATGGCGATGCTGAAGAAGATGAATACCCCCGCCAGGATCACCACGGGGATGAGGGTGTCGATCCAGTTCTTGGACAGGATCTCGCCGACAAACTTGTCCGGGACGTAGCGATATCGCCAGCGCGTCCAGGTTTCCGACGACGCCATCTGCAGCTTCTCCGGTCAGGCTTCGGGAATGGACCGGCGCGAGGACCGCGCCGGCCGTGGAGGAGTTCGGCGGATCAGCCGCCCGTCTGCTTCAGCTCTTCAAGCGTCCAGCAGGACGACGGGGTGAGGTTGTCCTTGGTCAGGATCTTGAGCGGCGTGTAGAGCGCGAAGGGCGCGCTGCCGGGTTCGGGCTTCGTCTGGAGCAGGATCTTCACGGCGGCATTGAGATCGCGCGCCTGGCCGGGAACGTCGTAGCTGACATAGGCGTCGAAGCTGCCGTTCTCGATGTTGTCGCAGGCCGCGGCCTTCGAGCCGCCGCCCGAGGACACGAAGTAGACCTGGTCCTGCATGTTGGCCTCGCGGATCGCGGCGGCCGTGCCCGTGTCCTGGCCGTCCCACACACCGAGGATGCCGCAAAGGTCCGGGTTCTGCTTCAGGATGGTCGAAGTGATCGCCTGCGCCTTGGCCGGGTCGAAGTCGGCCGACTGCCGGGCGACGACCTGGATCTCGGGGTTCTGCGCGAAGACGTCGTCAAAGGCCTGGTTGCCGATGACGATGGTGGGCGTCGCGGCCTGGCCGGTGACGATGGCGATCTTGCCGTTCTTGCCGGAATCCTTGCCGCAGGCCTTCACGATCTCTTCCGCCTGCTTGACGCCAAGATCGTACCAGTCGGCGCCGACGAAGACGTCGCCGTTCGTCACCGACTTCATGTTGATCTGGATGACGTTGATGCCTTCGGCCATCGCGCGGGGAACGATGCGGTTGTAGGCCTGCTGGTCGAGCGGATGCAGGATCAGCACGTCCGGCTTGTCGGCGATGAAGCCGTTCGCGGCCTGCACGCCCGCCTCGACGTTCCAGTTGGGGTCGCGGATGTCGACCGTGTAGCCGAGCGCCTTGGCCTGATTCTGCAGGCCCGCGTTCCAGCCCTCGGTGAGGTCGAAGCCCATGGACAGCGGCACGAAAGCGACGCGCTTGCCGCTCAGCCCTTCGTAATAGGCCTTCGACTGGCCGTCGTCATATGGTTCGGAAACGGCGGCGCCGGTGAACGCCACCAGCGCGGCCGTCGCGGCCAGCGCCTTGAGAAGCTTCATTCCAGTCATGTCACTTTCCTCCACTTGAATGACGGTTCGACGGTTCAGATGTCGCCGTGCTGCGCGGTCTGCTCGTCGCGCGGGTTGAGCAGCGTGTCGACGACGATCGCCATCAGCAGGATGACGCTCTTGAGGATGCTCTGGACCGTGTAGGTCAGGTTCATGATCGTCATGCCGTTGAGCAGGATGCCGATCAGGATCGTGCCGACGACGACGTTGCGTATCCCGCCCTTGCCGCCCGAAAGCCCGATGCCGCCGAGAACGACAACCAGAATGACGTCGTAGACCATCGTCGACAGCGCCAGGCGCGTGTTCATCTGCGAGAGCGCGGTGGCCATCACGATGCCCGCCACGAGCGCGATGATCGAGATGACCACATACTGGACGAGGATCATCGGGCGGACCGGTATGCCCGTTATGCGGGCCGCCGACGGGTTGTCGCCCATCCCATAGATGAAGCGCCCGGCCTTGAGGTAGCGCAGGAACAGCCATGCCACGAGGGCGACGAGCGCGAAGACGATGACGGGTGTCGGCACGCCGAGCAGACGTCCGCTGCCGATGGAATAGAACCAGGAATCGCCACGGCCGATATAGACCGCGTCGATCGGGGCCAGGTAGGCCTTGCCGAAGCCGTAGACGACGATGCCCATAGCCAGCGTTGCGAAGATGGCGGGAATTTCGACATACGCGATGAGCACGCCGTTGATGATTCCGACCACGATCACGAAGGCCAGCGCGCACAGCACCGCGACCCAGATGGGGAAGCCGCCGTTGATCAGGTTGAGGAGCCACGCGACCGAGACCGGCATGGTCGCCAGGATCGAGAGGTCGATGCCGCGCCCGATGATCGCAATCGCCATGCCGACGCCCAGTATGCCGAGGATCGACACGTTCTGGACCAGCGACAGGAGATTGCCGGCATCGAGGAACCCGGGCAGCATCGCCGAGAACACGACGAACAGCCCCGCCGCGATCACGAGGACGATCCGCTCCTGAGAGAGGCCTCCCAACATAAACGCCGTCTCCTCCCAGTCCGGGCGCATCACGATCCGGCCACTAATGAATGATGTTCACTATCAGGAAGGGATGTCAATCGACATTCCTGTGAAGAACAGTTCGGCGTATGCTTGCGGGTGCAATTGATCCGCCCAATCAATCCTGTTGGTCAAGCAACCACTCAAATGAGCGCGTCCCATCTGGCGGCTGCGCAGCCGATCGGACAAGAAATGGCGGGGAGTCGATCGAGACCGGCGGCGGGGAACGGCGAACCCTACAGGTCTCGCTGCGCGATGGGGTCGGGATGTCGCTCGCTCGGTCCGAATGGAACAGCCAAAGCGCCCGGCCGCCGCGGCGGATCCGCGTCAGCCGGCCGGCGCGCGCGACGCGCCCAGTTCCCTGCTGGCGCGCGAGACATGATCAATCGCGCGCGCGACGTCGAGGTCTTCCATGGCGACCACGCCGACGCAGAATTCCTGACCCTCCTGGAACGCGCGTCCGATCGGCACGGCAAGGCCTACGGCGCCTTTCTGAAGCTGTCCGCGCGTCAGGCTGTAGCCGTCTCGTCGCGCTTCTCGAACGGGCTCCGGATCGTCAGGGCGAGCCGGCCGACCCGCCAGGATCGCGACGCCGGCCGCGCCGCGTTCGAGCGGATGCCGGCTCCCCACCCGGTATCCGACGCGGATGGGCACGCCGTCCGGCTCCTCGACCATGATGGCCACGCAATCCGCGCCCTCCGCCATCGCCACGAAGGCCGTGGCGCCCGTGGCGCGCGCAAGCTCCCGCAGAACGGGGTCGGCAAGAAGCCGGAACTGCGGCATGAACTGCGCGGCGATCGACGGTACCCCCACCCCAAGGACGATGCGCCCGTCACGCGCGCGCCTCACCATGCGATGCGCCTCGAGCGTACCGACGATACGGTAGGCGATGGCCCTGTGGACGCCGAGCGCGGACGCGATCTCGGCGACGCTCGCCCCCTCGGGCGCGCGCGCGATCTGAACCAACGTCTTCAGCCCCCGATCGAGCGTCTGGAGTGTGGCCCCTGGCCGGTCCGTCACACTATTTCTCCCATGCCCACGCGCCGTCGCCGATGCCAAGGATGGTTGACCCTCCCGACCTCTCCGACTAGAATTTCTATAATAGCACACAATGTGCGATAATCGAGACAATTAGCGGGGAGGAAGCCGTGATGGACGAGGCCCTTGAGGGACTTGGGAGCGCATCGGCTGTCGCATCCTGTCCCTTCACGGCGGGCGCGGCCGGGAGCGCCCCGAACGGCTGCCCCGTATCGGAGCGAGCGGCCGGCTTCGATCCCTTCGAGGAAGCCTATCAACTCGATCCGGCGGAATGCTTGCGCTGGGCGCGCGAGAGCGAGCCTGTCTTCTACAGCCCGAAGCTCGGCTACTACGTCGTGACGCGCTATCAGGACGTGCGCGACATCTTCCGCGACAACGCGACCTTCTCCCCCAGCAATGCGCTGGAGAAGATCACGCCCTTCTCCCAGGAAGCGCAGGACGTCCTCAAGAGCTACGACTACGGCATGAACCGGACCCTCGTGAACGAGGACGAGCCGGTCCACATGGAGCGCCGCCGGGCCCTGATGCACTCCTTCAATCCCGACGAACTCGCCCTGCACGAACCGATGGTACGACGCCTGACGCGCGAATACGTCGATCGCTTCGTCGACCGGGGCGAGGCCGATCTCGTCGACGAGATGCTGTGGGAGGTGCCGCTGAGCGTGGCGCTCCACTTCCTCGGAGTTCCGGAAGAGGACATGGATCTATTGCGCGAATATTCGATCGCGCACACCGTCAACACGTGGGGCCGGCCGACCCCGGAACAGCAGGTCGAGGTGGCGCACAAAGTCGGCAAGTTCTGGCAGCTTGCCGGCCGCGTGCTGGAGAAGATGCGCGCGACGCCCGACGAGCATGGCTGGATGCGCTACGCGATCCGGCGCCAGAAGGACGCACCGGACGTCGTGACGGATTCCTATCTGCACTCCATGATGATGGCGATCATCGTGGCCGCCCACGAAACGACGGCCCACGCCTCGGCCAACGCCATACTCAGCCTTCTGCGCGACCGCGCGCTCTGGGAGGAGATCTGCGCCAACCCGGCCCTCATTCCAAACGCCGTGGAGGAGTGCCTGCGCTTCTCTGGTTCCGTCGCGGCCTGGCGCAGGATCGCCACGCGCGACACCCATGTCGGCGGCATGCCCATTCCGGCGGGGTCGAAACTCCTGATCGTCAACGCCTCGGCCAACCACGATCCGCGCCATTTCGAGAACCCCGACGTCGTAGACCTCTACCGCGACAACACCACCGACCACCTGACCTTCGGCTACGGCAGCCATCAATGCATGGGCAAGAACATCGCCCGCATGGAAATGCGCATATTCCTCGAAGAACTCACGCGCCGGCTGCCCCATATGGAACTGGTTCCGGGGCAAAGATTCACCTATGTGCCCAACACCTCGTTCAGGGGACCGGAGCATCTGCGCGTGCGCTGGGACCCCGCGCAAAATCCCGAGCGCGGCGACCCGACACTCCAGGAACCGAAACGCGACTTCACCATCGGCGCACCGCTGCGCCAGGACATCGCCCGCACGGTGACCGTCGCCGCCGTGGACCGCGAGGCCGAGGGCATAGTGCGCGTCACGCTCGCGTCGCCTTCCGGTGCCGCCCTGCCGGCCTGGACGGCGGGCTCGCATGTCGACCTCGAACTCGACGACATGGTCCGCAGCTATTCACTGTGCGGAGACCCGGCCGCCGGCCAGTGGCAGCTCGCCGTGCTGCGCGAGCCCGATGGCCGCGGCGGGTCGGCCTTCGTCCACGACTGGCTCGCGCCCGGAACTCAATTGCGGGCAAGGGGGCCAAAGAACCATTTTCGCCTGGACGCGCAAGCCGGGCGACGCTTCGTGCTCGTGGCCGGCGGCATCGGCATAACGCCCATTCTCGCGATGGCGGACCGGCTGAAACGCGAAGGGCGAAGCTACGAACTCCATTATTGCGGACGTTCGCGGCGTGCCATGGCGATGCTCGGCCGCATCGAACGCGACCATGGCGACGCGCTCCGTCTCTATCCCGGCGACGAAGGTGCCCGGCTGGACGTCGAGGCGCTGGCCCGGCGCATCGATGCGGATACGCAGGTCTATGCCTGCGGCCCCGAAAGGCTTCTGGCAGCACTCGGGAGCGCGATGGAGGCGCATCCGGACCAGCTCCATGTCGAGCGTTTCACCGCAAGGCACGGTCGCCTCGACCCGGCACGCGAGACCGCGTTCGAGGCCGTGCTCGCCGATTCCGACCTGACGGTGATCGTGCCCGCTGACCAGACGCTGCTGCAGGCCGTCAGGGCGATCGGCGTCGACGTGCAGAGCGATTGCGAGGAAGGGCTCTGCGGCACCTGCCAGGTCGATGTCGCCGAGGGCGAGATCGACCATCGCGACAGTGTGCTTTCGGCCCACGAGCGCGCCGCAGGCGACCGCATGATGGCCTGCTGCTCGCGTGGACGAGGACGGATCGTGCTGCGGCTTTGACGCGCCTTCCGGCGCGAGCCGGACACTATTGATGCAGCATAGTCCACAGTGTGGACCAATATGACGGGCACTTGAGACTTGCAAAACATGGCATCGCGTGCAAGAACGCCGGCCAGCATGAATTTGTGGTCTACATTGTGGACCCAAAGTCGTGACCGCGGTCGGTAGAGCCGCGGCGCGGAACGGCATCCGGGGAGGAACGAGCCGCCATGCAGGCCACAGACGAAGCGCTGACCATCGAGACGGCGGCCGAAGTCGTCGACGCGCGGCCGGGATCGGGCTTCATGCGCCCGGTGGAACTGGTGGCGGCCGCCCTCCTGCTTCTGGTCATCGGGCTTCTGCTTACGGGCGTGGTTTCACGCTACGTGCTGTCGCTGCCGATCGTGTGGATCGACGAGGCAGCGTCGATATCCTTCCTCTGGCTGGCGATGCTCGGCTCGGCCATCGCCATCGACCGCAACGAGCATCTGCGGCTGACGCTGTTTCTGGGGCTGATGCCGGAAAGGATGCGCGGCTTCGTGTCGACGCTCGCGCTGCTCCTCGTCGCGACCGTCATACTGGCGCTGCTGTGGCCGGCCTATGTCTACGTGCGCGAGGAATCCTTCCTCACATCCGCCGCCCTCAACATCTCCGTCGCATGGCGCGCCTCCGCCATCGTCGTAGGGCTTGCGCTCATGGCGCTGATCGCGGTGGCGCATGCCGTGCGAGAATCCAGGCCGATCGAACTCGCGGGCGGGCTCGCCCTCATCGCGGCGGGCGCCGGCATCCTGTGGCTGGCCTCCCCCTGGCTGATGACGCTGGGCTACGCCAACATCCTGATCTTCCTTGTGGGCGTCGTGGCGGCCTGCCTGCTGATGGGCGTGCCGATCGCATTCTGCTTCGGCCTCGGCACGCTGGCCTTCATCGCCTTCACGACGCGCGTGCCGCTGATTGTCATGGTCGGGCGCATGGACGAGGGCATGTCCTCGCTGATCCTGCTCTCGGTGCCCATCTTCGTCCTGCTGGGGTGCGTGCTCGACGCGACCGGCATGGGCAAGGCGATCGTCAATTTCATGGCCTCGCTGCTCGGTCACGTGAAGGCGGGCATGTCCTACGTGCTGCTCGGCTCCCTGTTCCTCGTGTCGGGCATTTCGGGATCCAAGGTCTCCGACATGGCGACGGTGGCCCCTGCCCTCTTCCCCGAGATGAAGCGGCGCGGCCACAAGCCGAAGGAGATGATCGCGCTGCTGGCCACGGGCGCCGCCATGGCCGACACCGTGCCTCCCTCGATCGTCCTGATCGTGCTCGGCTCGGTGGCCGGCGTGTCGATCGCCGCGCTTTTCACTTCGGGCTTCGTCATCGCCATGGTGCTGCTCCTCGTGCTTGCCGTCCTGGCGCGCTGGAAGGCATCCGGCGAAAGCATGGAAGGCGTCAGGCGGGCACCCGCTTCCGTCGTGGTGAAGACCCTGCTGATCGCCGGGCCGGCCCTGGTGCTCCCATTCCTGATACGCGGCGCGGTCGGCGGCGGCGTCGCCACGGCGACCGAGGTCTCGACCATCGCCGTGCTCTACGCCTTCGTCATCGGCATCGTGCTCTATGGCGGCATCGCGCCGCGGAAGTTCTACGCCATGCTGGTCGAGACGGCCGCGCTTTCGGGCGCCATCCTGCTCATCCTCGGCACGGCATCGGCCATGGCCTGGGCGCTCACCCAGACCGGCTTCGCCAACCAGCTCGCATTGTGGATGACCGACCTTCCGGGTGGCTGGTTCACCTTCATGCTGGTGACCATCGTGGTCTTCATCGTGCTCGGCTGCGTGCTCGAGGGCCTGCCGGCCATCGTGCTGATGGCGCCGATCATGTTCCCGATCGCCGATCGCCTCGGCATCCACGACGTCCACTATTCGATGGTGGTGGTCACGGCGATGAACATCGGCCTGATGGCGCCGCCCATCGGCATCGGATTCTATATCGCCTGCAAGATCGGCAACGTCTCGCCCGACGAGGCGATGGGCGCGATCTGGCCCTATCTCGGCGCTTTGCTCGTCGGCCTGCTCCTGATCGCCGCCGTGCCGGCGCTGTCCATCGCCTATCTCTGACCTTTCCAGCAAAGCAACAAAGGAGGAAGAACCCATGTCCATCACACGCCGCAGCCTGATGCTGGGCGCCGCAGCAACGGTGCCGCTCGTCTCGACGATCCGCTTCGCGGGCGCCCAGACGGCCGAGTTCAACTACAAATACGCCAACAACCTGCCGATCACCCACCCCATGAACAAGCGCGCGCAGGAAGCCGTCGATGCCATCCGCGAGGAGACCGGCGGCCGCGTGGCGATCCAGATATTCCCGTCCAACCAGCTCGGCGCCGACACCGACATGCTGAGCCAGGTGCGCTCGGGCGGCGTGGAGTTCTTCACGCTGTCGCCGCTCATCCTGTCGACGCTGGTCGCCAACGCGTCGATCTCCGGCATCGGCTTCGCCTTCCCGAGCTACGACGAGGTCTGGCCGGCGATGGACGGCGAGCTCGGCGCCTATGTGCGCGGCGAGATCGAGAAGTCCAACCTCGTCGTCATGGACAAGATCTGGGACAATGGCTTCCGCCAGATCACGTCGTCCAAGGGTCCGATCAACTCGGCCGAAGACCTCAAGGGCTTCAAGATCCGCGTGCCGGTGAGCCCGCTGTGGACGTCGATGTTCACCGCCTTCGAGTCTGCGCCCGCCTCGATCAACTTCGCCGAGGTTTATTCGGCCCTGCAGACCGGCATCGTCGACGGCCAGGAAAACCCGCTCGCCATCATCTCCACTGCCAAGCTCTTCGAGGTGCAGAAGTTCTGCTCGATGACGAACCACATGTGGGACGGCTTCT
>VFQR01001909.1_pt1 | contig 14384 bp, 14 predicted proteins | sample 3512321 | NCBI WGS metagenome assembly VFQR01 (sample SAMN10412374, study PRJNA504923) | tailings metagenome | isolation source: Relicate 3 Philex TSF1 revegetated site | place: Philippines: Tuba, Benguet | collected 2017-08-29
CGAGCCGTTGGTCTGGGAGCCGATAGAACCCGGCACCATGAACGATGCCACAGCCGCGGCGGAGCCGCTCGACGAGCCGCCCGGCGTGCGGGAAGCGTCATGCGGGTTGGTGGTCTTCCCCGGCGAGAAATAGGCGTATTCGGTGGTGACCGTCTTTCCGAAAATCACCGCGCCTGCCGCCCGAAGCTTCGCAACCGCATAGGCATCGCGGCGCGGCGTGCGGCCCTGCCAGATGGCCGAGCCGAGTTCGGTCGGATAATCGCCGGTGTCGAAGATGTCCTTGATGCCGACGGGGACGCCGTGCAGCGGGCCAATGTCTTTTCCATAGGCGCGGCGCTGGTCGGCCGTTTCGGCCTGCGACATGACATGGTCGCGGTCGAGATGCGCCCAGGCCTGAACGGCTCCGTCCACTTCCTCGACGCGCTTGAGGCAGTCGGCGGCAAGCTCAACCGATTTGATGCGCCCTTCGCGGATATGCTCCGCGGCTTCGCGAAGGCCGAATGCGCCGAGACTCATGTCCGCTTACCCTGCCCTGACACTCCGCGGATCACCGCGGAGTGTAGAGATAATCCGGCAGCCACAACGCGATGCCCGGAAATACATAGACGAGCACCATGGTGAGGAAGACCATGAATACGAACGGCAGCGAGCCGTTGAAGATGTCGTTCAGCTTCACATGCGGCGGTGCGACGCCCTTCAGGTAGAAGGCGGCCATCGCGACCGGCGGCGTGTTGAACGCGGTCTGCGTGTTCAGCGCGACGAGGATGCCGAAGAAGATCGGGTCCACGCCGAAGTCGTCCAGCAGCGGCAGGAAGATCGGCACGAAGATGACGATGATTTCCGTCCATTCGAGCGGCCAGCCGAGCAGGAAGATCAGCGCCTGCGTCAGCAGCAGGAAGCCGGTCTGCGAGAGGTTAAGGCTGAGGAAGAACTGCTCCACCACCGCCTGCCCGCCGAGATAGGCGAACACGGACGAGAACGTCCACGAGCCGACGAACAGCCAGCACACCATCGCGGAGGCGCGTGCGGTCAGATACACCGAATCGCGCACCATCGTGTAGGTCAGCGTGCGATAGGCAGCCGCAAGAACGATGCTGCCGAGCGCGCCGATACCGGCCGCTTCGGATGGCGTTGCAAGACCGAACAGGATCGCACCCAGCACGCTCATGATCAGGAGTGCGAGCGGCAGGAACGAGGTCGCAAGTTCGAGCAGCACCTGCGAGGTGGGAATGTCCGTCATTTCTTTCGGCAGTTTCGGCGCAAGCTTCGGATTCAGCATCGCACGGATGATGATGTAGACGACGTAGAAGAACGTCAGCAGGAAGCCCGGCAGGAACGCGGCGGCGTACAATTTCACCGCCGAGATGCCGGCGGTGGCCGCATAGACGATCAGCAGAATGCTGGGCGGAATCAGAATGCCGAGACAGCCGCCCGCACAAATCACGCCAGCCGAGAGCTTGACGTCGTAACCGGCGCGCAGCATTGCCGGGAACGCGAGCAGGCCCATCAGCGTCACCACCGCGCCGACAATGCCGGTCGCGGTCGCGAACATCGCGCAGGTCAGCATGGTTGCCACGGCGAGCGAACCGGGCACGTTCTTCAGCGAGATTTGCAGGGAGTGGAACAGGCGATCGAGAATGTTCGCGCGTTCCACCAGATAGCCCATGAAGAGAAACAACGGAACGGCCACGAGCACGTCGCTCGAGGCCACCTCGAATGTCTTGAGCACGAGCTGGGTGAAGATGCGGTTCTGGGTGATGTCCTGCCCCGGCGTATAATAGGCGTAGTAGCCGAAGCCAACGCCCATCGCCATCAGCGTGAAGGCAATCGGAAATCCAAGCATGATGACGAAGATGAACAATCCCAGCATCAACATGCCGACTTGCGGGTCAGTCATGACTTAAGCTCCCTTTCCCGCGGGACTGTGCTTCTGTTCGTGCATGATCACGCTTTCGGTTTCTTCAACGTCGTGCAGCCGCTGCGGCCATTTTCCCGTCCGGATACAGATGATGCAGCGAAGGATTTCGGCGAGGCCCTGAATCAGCAGGAACGCCCCGGCGACCGGAATCAGGGTCTTGAGGGGAAACACCGGCACGCCGGCCGGGCTGAAAATGCTGACTTCCTTAAAGCGGATCGATGAAGCCGCGTAGAACCAGCCGGCGTAGATGAGCGCGAGCACGCCCGGCAGAAAGAAAATGATGTAGAGGACGAGATCGAATTTCGCCTGGGTGCGCGGCTGCCAGAAACGATACAGAACGTCCGCGCGCACATGCCCGTTGCGGGCAAGCGCGTAAGGGCCGGCCATGAGAAACAGCGCGCCGTAATTGATGTAGCTGAAATCGAACGCCCAGGTGGTCGGCGCGCTCAGCACATAGCGCATGAAGACTTCGTAGCTGATGCCCAGCGTCAGCACGAGAATCAGCCAGCCGAACGCCTTGCCGACCCAGGTGCTCAGGGATTCAACGAAGATCAGAAACTTTTGCATGGCAACTGTCCCACGCGCGATGTTGTCGCGCCCCAATCCGCATTAGCGGGTAGGGCGGCGCATAAGCGCCGCCCGCCCCTTTGTTGAGTAAATTCTGCGTAGTGTTTTGTTCAGAGCTTGAGGGTGTTCGGGAAGTGGTGGTTGAAGGCACCCTTGTAATCGGTCGCGTTCATCATGTTGTAGAACACAACCTTCTTCACCCACTCCTTCTGCGAGTCCATGACCTTCTTCATGAACGCGTCGCCTTCGAGCGTCTTGATCAGGCCGTCCCAGGCCTTGATCTGGGCGTCGAAGATGCCCTGCGGAGTACGGTGAACGTTCACCTTCTCCTTGCTCATCAGTTCCTGCAGGTCGGTCGAATACTGGCGCATGGCCAGCCATTCGTTGGCCGACGAGGTGGCTTCCGCCGAGTACTGCAGAACGGCCTGCAGTTCCTTCGGAAGACCGTCGAACTTCTGACGGTTGAACATGATTTCGAAGTACTCGGTCGCCTGGTGGTGCGAGCCGAGGTAGTAGTTCTTGGCCACGTTCTGCGAACCGAAACGGCGGTCCGAGGTCGGGTTGTTGAACTCGAACGCGTCGATCACGCCGCGTTCCATCGCCGGAACGATTTCGCCGCCCGGAAGCTGGGCGACGGCCATTCCCATGGCCTGCATCAGGTCGGCCGCGAGACCGACGGTACGATACTTCAGGCCCTTGACGTCGTTGGCGCTGGCCAGCGGCTTCTTGAACCAGCCCAGCGGCTGGGTCGGCATCGGCATCGCGAAGAAGCTCTTCACGTTGAGCTTCATGATGTTGACCTGGAGTTCTTCGAACAGCTCCTTGCCGCCGCCCTGATAGATCCAGCCGAGGCCTTCATTCGCGTTGAAGCCGAACACCGGGCCCGTGCCGAACAGCGAAGCTGCCTTGTGCTTGCCGTACCAGTACACAGTCACGGTATGCGCGGCGTCGATCTGACCGCCGTGAACGCCGTCGAGCACCTGGAACGGATGCACGACCGCGCCGCCATGCAGAAGGTCGATCTTGAGACGACCGCCGGCCTGGCTGTTCACGCGTTCGACGTACTGTTGCGCCATTTCCGTGAAGATGTCGGATGCAGGCCAAGACGTCTGCATCTTCAGCGTTACGGTCTGTGCGCGCGAAATCTGCGGCATTGCAATGGTTGCCGCGGCTGCAGCACCGGCAAGGCCAGCAGTTTTCAAAAACTTACGGCGCCCGGCTTCGGGCGTCCGAATCTTCTTGGTCATGTAATCCTCCCTAGAGAAAACCATCGTCGACGATGGAAGAACGCGATCTCACGCCGCGCAATTGGCGGTGCACGTTCATCGCGCACTCGCAGGCACTCTAGCAAATTCGCATCGGGTCGGGGCAAGTTTTCATTATCTTGCACTGCACCAATTCATTGGGCGCCCAACGATTCACATTCGACTAAAGGCACTATTTTCGCGGTTTCGACCGCCGCGCATGCGGAATAACCGGCGCGGCGTGGTGTCCCGCTCCGTGCGGCGAAGAACAGAAGGCAAACCCGATGCCCGATTTTCAAGCAGCGTCCGGCACCGGCACGGGAACCGCCGCCGGCCGGCAAACAATGTGCGGAATGTTGCTCAGGTGGTGAAAAAAACGGTTTCGTTCTCGCCCTGAAGGACGATGTCGAATTTGTACACAGAAGCATCGCCGTTCTTCCGGCGGGCAATCAGCGTACCGCGGCGGGCATCGGCGACGCGCGACAGAATCGGATCGTCGGCGTTGAGCGCCTCGCCTTCGAAATAGATGCGCGTGATCAGGTGCCGGAGCATGCCGCGCGCGAACACCGTCACATTAATATGCGGCGCCTGCAGCGTGTTGCCCGGACCCGGAACCGGGCCGGGACGGATCGTCTGGAAACGGTACACGCCGTTGGCGTCGGTCGGCGCGCGGCCCCACCCGTGAAATTCGGAATCGACGGGCTTGTTCTGGGTGTCTTCCGGATGGTCGTAGCGTCCTTCGGAATTGGCCTGCCAGATTTCGATCAGTGCGTCGTCGAGCGGCTTGCCGTCGCCGTCGGTGACGCGGCCTTCAAGACGGATGCGCTCGCCTTTCGTCTTTGCGTTGACGAGCACCTCCCCGCCCTCGAACGGCAGGTCGAGATGAAAGAACGGGCCGACCGTCTGCGACGGTGTTTGTCTCGACACGATCAGTTCTCCATCGGCGTCGCGTTGCGGCCGCGCAGCACGATGTCGAACTTGTAGCCGAGCGCCCATTCGGGCTTCGTGAGATCGATATCGAATTTGCTGATCAGCCGGTTGCGCGCGACCGGATCCGGCACGCTCTTGATGATCGGATCGAGTTCCAGCAGCGGATCGCCCGGGAAGAACATCTGCGTCACGAGGCGCGTCAGGAATGACGGACCCATCAGCGAGAAATGAATATGCGCGGGCCGCCACGCATTGGCGTGGTTGCGCCACGGATAGGCGCCGGGCTTGATGGTGATGAACTTGTAGTTGCCCTGCGCGTCGGTCATCAACCGGCCACCGCCGGAAAAATTCGGATCGAGCGGCGCGTCGTGCTGATCGACATGGTGACGGTAACGTCCGGCGGCGTTGCACTGCCAGATTTCCACCAGCGTATTCGGTACGGGACGTCCGTCGTCGCCCAAGACGCGCCCGGACACGATGATGCGTTCGCCTAGCGGCTCGCCTTTGTGATGCTTGGTGAGGTCGTGGTCATCGACGGCAAGCTTGCTGTGCCCGTAGACCGGACCCGTCACTTCCGAAAGCGTCTGCGGAATATAGACGAGCGGCTGGCGCGGTCCGCGCTTCACGGTCGACGTGTAGGGCGGAAACAGGGTCGACGGCCAGACGCCTTCTTCCTCGGGCTTGTAGGGAACAGGATCAGCCACGAACGCCTCCAGGTGCCTTTTTGATGCCACGCCCAAGCATGGATCGAATTTCCGCACATATACGCCCGGCAGAATAAGGCGGCCATACCCGTTGCCGGGACGGCATGGAACGAAGCAGCAGCTTGATTTGCATCAAATTGGCTCGGCCGCCAGCGCCGCCGGATTCAGGGAAGCATAGATATCGCCGGAATTCGCCTCGACCGGGAGCGCATCCAGCCACTGAGTTATGGCCGTGGCGTCCTGCCCCTCGCGATGCTCCATGCGCTGGTTCTCGCCGAGCGAAGCGTTGAACCGGTAAGACCCGGCCGCGGCGAGACGCGAGATGGCGCGGCGCGCGACATCGCGCTGGATGGTGGTGAATTCGAGCGAGAGCGCCGGAAGCGGTTGCGACAGGCCGGCGAGCACTTCGTCCTCGAAACCTTCCACATCGATTTTGACGAATTGCGGCGTGCCGTGGCGTGCGATCAGCGCATCGAGGGTCGTCATCGGCACTTTCAGCTTTTTCGTCCAGCGCTGCTCTTCCCAGCCCGGCGCGCCATCGGCGGCCTTGATGAAATCGTCGGAGGCGGTGGCGACCGTCGGATTCTTCAGATTGAGATTGAGTTCGATCTCGCCGGGCGCGCGGCCCACCGCGGCCGCTTCGATCTTCACTTTTCGATCGAGCGCGAACAAGACGCGCAGCGTCCGGTAAAGCGCTGGCTGCGGCTCCAACGCCACCACGCGCGCGCCGAGACGCCGGAACGACGCAACGCGGTCACCGACATGCGAGCCGATGTCGAAGGCAAGATCGCCCTTCTGCAGGAAACGCGCATGCATTGCGTCCATGGTCTGCTTGCGCGCACCGTCGCCGTAATAGATGCGAAGCGACCGGACCACTCCGCGCAATGTGTCGAGCGTGTCGGACACCTGCGGCCTCAGTGTTTCGCGGCGGCTTCGAGGGCCGCGATTTCCGGCAGCGTGTCGAATTCTTCCGGAATGCCGCAGAGTTTCGTCTGCACGCCCCAGGCGCCCAATTCGGGGGATGCGCTGAAGACGGCGAACGGCACCGACAGCAGCAGGCCGGCAAGGAACGGCAGGAACCACGGGATCGCCGCCGGATTGCCGATCAGCAGCAGCAAGAAGATTGAAGCGCCGAACAGCGTGTGCGGCCACAACACCTTGAACGCCTCACTCCATTGCAAGCGATAACGGTCGCGGCGCTGCGCGTCCCAGTGCACCATTTTCCCGAAGGCCAGCGCCACCATGAAGATGGTCTGGCCGACCATGGAAATGGGCACGAGCAGGAACGTAAAAATTGTCTCCAGCGCGCCACCGAGGAACAGCGGGCCGATGCCGCCATAGTGCTTCGGCGAGCGGATGATCGCGTCGGCGAGGCCCGCGAATTTCGGCGTGAAATACATCAGGAGCCAGACGAGATAGAGCCCGAGCGCCGACGCAGCGGGGAATGCGACCGCTGCGGGCCACAGCACTGCGGAGATCGCCGCCAGCACGATGAACAGGATCAGCCCCGCCACCCCGATGAACATTTGGATCGCGAACAGGATGTTGAATTTGCTCGTCGGCAGTTTCGGCAATCCTACAAGCTTGAAATATTGCAGGTTCCCCTGGCACCAGCGCAGGTCGCGCACCATGAAGTCCGGCAGCGCGGGCGGGTTTTCTTCATAGCTGCCCTCTTCTTCCGGCAGCACGCGCACCTCGAAGCCCGCCTTGCGCATCATGATCGCCTCGACCTGATCGTGCGAAAGGATGTGGCCGCCGAACGGCGGCCTGCCCGGAAGATCGGGCAGTTTGCAGTGTTCGGTGAACGGCGCGATGCGGACCGCCGCGTTGTGTCCCCAGAACGGGCCGCAGTCGGCGTGCCACCATGCGCTGCCGGTCGTGAAGGAGCGCATCGCGTGGCGCATGCCGAACTGGAAAACGCGCGCGAAAAAACTCGGGCTCGGCATGCCGACGACGAGGCTTTGCAGGATTCCGATCTTGGGGCTTGCCTGCATCACGCGCACAAGCCGCAGGATCGACTGGCCGGTCATCAGGCTGTCCGCGTCGAGCGGGATCATCAGTTCGTATTTCGATCCCCAACGCTCGCAGAAGTCGCGGACGTTGCCGGCCTTGAAGCCGGTATTTTTGTCGCGCACGCGATAGATCATGCGCTCGGGGTTGGGGAATTCCTTCTGCCACGCGGCGAAGGTCGCCTGTTCTTCCGCAATCACTTCCGGGCGATTGGAATCGCTGAGTACAAAATAATCGAACTTGTCGCCCTGCCCGGTCGCATCGAGGCTCGCGCGGATGGTGCGCAGGCGGGCGGCCGCGCGCGCCGGTTCCTCGTTCCGCACCGTCATCAGGATCGCGACCCGCACGTTGACGGGTTCGTTCGCGCGGCGGTCGGCGGCGACCGGCAACACGCTGTTCAGGGGATCGCGCGTGAAGTGCAGCAGCGCGAAGCCGATCACGGAATTCCAGAAGCCGACCACGATCCACGGCGCATTCGTCAGGAAGGCCACGACCATCACGAAGTCGAGGAAGCCGAAGCCGTCGGTGGCGAGAATTTTCGTGAGCCACCAGCAAAGCCATGCGGTCGTGCCGAGGCACAGCAGCGTGAAGAACGCGCGGCGCGTGAACAGTTCCGGCACAGTCTGCATGCCGGTCGGCGTCCAGTGTTCCGCGGCGGCTTTGGCGGCCGCGGGCATTTTCAGGGTCGGATCCAGGGACATCGCTTTTTTTGGGTTTTTCGTGGTTTTCTGCGTTTCGGCAATCTTCCGGGCGCACTCGCCTTCCGCCGGGAAATCGCTACAAACCCGTGGCGGAATTAAGTGCTGCCGGACACCGGCAGCTTCTTTATTGCGATTGGGCCGGACTGTGAATTCAGCGGACAGCAAAATGAACGCCGCTCTGGCGCTTTGGTATACGGCGCCCGGCAAGGCGGAGCTGCGGCAAACGGCCGTCCCGTCCCCGGGACCCGGCCAAATCCTTGTGAAATCAATGTTTTCCGGGATCAGCCGGGGGACCGAGCGGCTGGTGTTCGAGGGCAAGGTACCGGCCAGCGAATATGCCCGGATGCGGCTGCCAACCCAGGAGGGCGAGTTCTCCTTTCCGGTGAAATACGGCTACGCCTCGGTCGGACGGGTCGAGGAAGGCCCGGCGGAGTTGAAGGGCAAAACCGTCTTCGCACTCCATCCGCATCAGGAGCGGTTTGTGGTTCCGGCCGAAATGGCGTCCGTGGTGCCCGATACCGTACCGGCGCGGCGGGCGGTGCTCGCGGCCAATCTCGAAACGGCACTCAATATTCTGTGGGACGGCCATGCCGCCCCCGCCGACCGCATCGTTGTCATCGGCGGCGGACTGATCGGATTACTGACGGCGGCCCTCGCCGCCGGACTGCCGGGCGCGGAAGTGACGGTCGTGGATAAAGATAAGTCACGGGCGGAGCTTGCGAAGAAAATCGGTGCTGCCTTCGCCACGCCTGAAAATGCCCCGCACGACGCCGATCTCGTGGTGAATGCCAGCGCCAGCGAGGCTGGGCTTTGCCTCGGTATCGAGCTTGCGGGTCAGGAGGCCAACGTCGTGGAGGCAAGCTGGCATGGCGACAAGCCGGTGAGCCTGCCGCTCGGCGGCCATTTCCATTCGCGCCGGCTTCGCATCATTTCCAGTCAGGTCGGCACCATTCCGGCGGACCGCCGCTCGCGCTGGACGCATCGCCGCCGCATGAATGCCGCCATGCGCCTTCTGGCGGATGCCCGCTACGAGGCGCTGCTCGGCGAGGAAGTGCCGTTTGCCGAACTTCCGCGCCAATTGCCGCGCTTGCTCGCGGCCGACGCCGCTGGCGTCGGCGCGCTGGTGCGCTATTGATCCCGTTTTCCAACGCCTGAGGATAAAACCATGTACGCCGTCGAAGTCCGCGACCACATCATGATTGCCCACTCCTTCAAGGGCGAATTCTTCGGACCCGCCCAGCGCGTTCACGGTGCCACGTTCGTCTGCGATGTCGCGTTCTTCCGCGAGAAGCTCGGGCCGAACGAAGTCGTGGTCGACATCGGTGCCGCGATCGACGCGCTGAAGGCGACGCTCGCCCCGATCAACTACCGCAATCTCGACGACATGGCAGAATTCAAGGGCCGGCAGACGACGACAGAATTTCTGTCGCGCTACGTCTTCGACAAGATGAAAGAGGCGCTGAAGGCAGGCAAGCTTGGCGCCGACTCCGAGGGTGTTTCGAAAATCCGCGTGACCATGCACGAATCGCATGTCGCGCGCGGCTGGTACGAAGCCGCGGTCTGATTTCATGCGCGAGGTCGTGTTCGCCATTCCCGGCGATCTCAGCACGCCCACCGGCGGCTACCGCTACGACCGGCGCGTGATCGACCGCCTGCCCGCGCATGGCTGGAATGTCCGTCATCTCGAACTGCCCGGCGACTATCCGTCTCCCGGCGAAGCGAGCCTCGCAAAGACCGTGGAACTGATCGCGGCAGCACCCAAGGATGCGCTTGTGCTGATCGACGGTCTTGCGTTTGGCGCGATGCCGATGGAATTCGTGCGGAAAATCTCGCATCCGATCGTGGCGCTCGTGCATCATCCGCTCTCGCTGGAAACGGGGATTGAACCGGATCGCGCGAAGTATCTTGAGAAAACCGAACGCGAGGCGCTGACCCGCACGGTGCATGTGCTCGTCACCAGTCCCGGCACCGGCGAAATCGTGGCGAAGGATTTCGGCGTAGCGCCTGAAAATATTTCTGTCGCGGAGCCGGGGACCGATCCTGCCCCGCGCGCGAAGGGTAGCGGCGGCGTTCCCCGGCTGTTGAGCGTCGGTTCGGTGACAGCGCGCAAGGGATATGACGTGCTGGTCGCGGCGCTTGCACGAATCAAAGATTTGAAATGGGAAAGCCGGATCGCGGGCAGCGCAGAGCGCGATTCCGCTGCAGTCAGGATTGTGCGCGATGCCATCGCCGCGAACGATCTCGGCCAGCGCGTGAAGCTGCTCGGTTCGCTCGACGACGCGACCCTCTATGAGGAATATTCGCGCGCGGACCTCTTCGTGCTGCCCTCGCATTTCGAGGGATACGGCATGGCGTTCGCGGAGGCGCTCGCACGCGGGCTGCCGGTCGTCGGATGCGCGGGCGGTGCGGTCGTCAACACCGTGCCCGCCGATACCGGCATCCTCGTGCCGCCCGGCGATGACCGCGCTCTTGCCGAGGCACTCCGAACAATGCTCTCCAACAAATCCGAACTGCAAACCCGCGCCGATGCGGCGTGGTGTTACGCGAACAAACTTCCCGGCTGGGACGAAACCGCGGCACGGGTCGCGGCGGCTCTCGACAAGGCGCGCGCCAAGGCGTCGCGCGCAGGAGTGAACGCATGAGCTTCTCGCCCGACTGGCTGACGCTGCGCGAGCCCGTCGATCATCGCTCGCGTGACCAGAATTTGCTCAAGAAACTCGGCGCGCATCTGAACGGAAACAATCCGGTCACCGTGTACGATCTCGGTACCGGGCTTGGATCGAATTTGCGCGCGATCTCGCCGCATCTTCCGGCGAGGCAAAACTGGGTGCTCGTCGATTACGATCCGGTGTTGCTCTCGGCCGCGTCAGAAGCGATCGCGCAATGGGCGGATTTCGCGCGCGGCAGCAAAACAGGCATCGAGGCGGTCAAGGACGGCCGCGAATTGCACGTCGAACTGAAACGCCACGATCTCGCGGCTGATCCCGCGTCATGGAGCAATGCCGCGCCCGATCTCGTGACGGCGGCAGCACTGTTCGATCTTGTTTCGGAAGACTGGATCGCGCGTTTCGTGTCGGCGCTCGCGGAAAAGAAAATCGCCTTCTACACCGCGCTGACGCACGATTCGATTACGCAATGGCAGCCGTCGCACGCGGCCGACAAGAAAATGACCCATGCGTTTGAAAGTCACTTTGGAAGAGACAAAGGCTTCGGCCCTTCGGCCGGTGCAAAGGCGGCGTCACTGATGGCAAAGAAATTTTCTGAAGCGGGCTATGCGGTTTCCACCGCGAAAAGTCCGTGGGTGCTCAATGCCAATGACCGCGCGCTGATCGGAGAACTCGCCGAAGGCTGGGCTGCCGCCGTGCGCGAAACGGGCTCAGTGCCGGAAGCGGAAATCCAGGAATGGCTCAAGGCGCGAAAGGCCGACGGCACGTCATGCACCGTCGGCCATGAGGATCTGCTGGCGTTGCCGAAATAGTTCAGCGGCCGCCGAAAGATTTCGGAATCATGCGCTGCATGACCTTGTCGCCGGACAGGAAGTGCTGCATCGCGCCGCCGATATGCAGCACCACAAGAACGGCCACGACCCAGCCAACGATCTTATGGATCGCGAAGATGCGTTCGGAGAGCGCCTCGTTCGGCCCGACGATGGGCGGCAGGCTGAACAGTCCGAAGAACGGCGTCGGCGTGCCGTTGGCACCGTAAGCCGAATTCGCGATATATCCCGCGATCGGCAGCGTGATCAGCAAAATGTAGAGAAGCCCGTGGACGGCGGAGGACACCGCCTTCTGCCAGCGCGCGAGGCCCGGCTCGGCGGCAGGCGCTCCGTGAATAAAGCGATAGGCGATGCGCGCGATCATCAGGCCGAGGATCAGGACGCCGAGCGACTTGTGCAGATTGAACAGCTGGTTCTGATACGGCCCCTCAATATTCATCGCATAACCGACCGGGATGATGGTCAGCACCGCTCCCGCCACCAGCCAGTGCAGCCACTTGGCGGTTGCTGAATATCCGGTCGGCGGCAAGGTTCCATAGCTCATCGGGCATCTCCTGAAGCTCAGACTTCAAGCAGGATGGCTTGGAATGGTTCCGAACCGCAATCCCGCGCGTGCCTTGTTCACGGGGTTCTGAAAGGCTTTCCGGGCAAAACTTCAGGACTTCTCGCCGTCGAGGAAGAACGTCTCCATCTGCCCGGCGCCCTTGATCTCGATGACGCCGCGCGGCGACAGGATGAAATTTCCGCCGAGGCGGCCGGCGGTCACCTTCGAGATATGGATTTTTCCGGGCATGCCGTGGGATTCCATGCGGCTCGCGATGTTCACCGTGCTGCCCCAGATGTCGTAGGCGAATTTGCGCTCGCCGATCACGCCGGCAATTGCGGAGCCGGTATGCAGGCCGACACGGAGCCGGATCGGCACGTCCGTCTCCTGCTTCAGCGTCTCGAACGCTTCGCGCATCGCAAGTGCCAGCCGCGCGCAGGACGGGGCGTGGTCGTCGACCGGCTCCGGAATTCCGACGGCGACCATATAGGCATCGCCGATGGTCTTGATTTTTTCCGCACCGAATTTCGCAGCGAGCCTGTCAAAAATAGAGAAGATGCGATTGAGAAACGCCACCACTTCGGCCGGCGGCAGGTCCTGCGCGAACGGCGTGAACTCCACGAGGTCCGCGAACAGGATCGTCGCCTCGGAAATGTCGTCCGCGACCATCGACGCACCGCTGTGAATGCGGTCGACCACCGGCTTCGGCAGGATGCTGAGCAGGAGTGTTTCGTTCTGCTCCTTCGCCTTGCGCAACTCTTCCAGCATTTCGCGCTCGCGGTCCTGCAGAAACTTGTTCTCCAGCGAGGAGCGGATACGCGCGCGCAGGAGCGTCGGCTCGAAGGGCTTGGGCAGATAATCGACAGCACCGCCGTCGATGCAGCGGACAATCGATTCGATTTCGTCCAGCGCCGAAACCATGATGACCGGAATTTCGCTGAGCCTTGCATCCTGCTTTAGCCGGAGCAGCGCCTCGTATCCGCTCATTTCCGGCATCAGCACATCAAGCAAGATCAGATCGAACGCCTGCGTCTCCAGCAGCGCGAACGCTTCCCGGCCGGAAGCAACACTCTCCACCGCGTGTCCATCGCGCGTGAGCTGGCGCACGAGCAGATCGCGGTTCAGCGCGTTGTCGTCGACCACGAGGATGCGGCCGGACATCGCCTTCTTCTCGCGCACGGGCGCCGCCGAACGGATCGTCTCGATGATGCGCGCGGCGTTTTCGTAGGACTGCGAGGAGCGGAAATTCGACTGATCGGTAAAGGCAACCAGCGCATCGATCTTGCCGAGCAGGCCGCTGCTCGCCGAAAGCAGCTTCTGCAAATCCTGCAACAGCGACTGGTGTCCTTCGGCCGTTGCATCTTCCAGAATCATTTCCGCGTAACCCTTCACCGCGTTGATGGGCGTGCGCAGGTCGTGGCGGAGTTTCGTGCGGTAGCCGTCGAGGTCTTTCGGCAGTTCGGCGCGCGACATCACCTCGTTCAGGAGGGATTGCAGACTCTCCCCCGCATTGCGGATTCGTTGCAGATCGGCCCGGTAGGAAAGCTCCAGCCGTTCGCTTTCCTCCAGCAGAATTTCCGCGAAGCCCGCGATCGATGCGGCGGGAGCGACGAAGTCCTGCCGCAACTGCGCCTGAAGTGCTTTGTAGAATCTAGCGCTTTCGTCGGGTTGCGGACCGTTCATGTCACTTGCGGACGAAGGCGTTGATCTTTTCAAGCAGCCGCGGCATTTCGATCGGCTTGGTGTCGAAGTCGTCGCAGCCGGCGGCAAGCGCCTTTTCGCGATCGGATTCCATCGCATGCGCCGTCAGCGCGATCACCGGGATGCCTTTGGTGGCTCCGTTTGCTTTCAACTGGCGCGTGGCGTCCCAGCCGTCGAGTACCGGCAGGCTCATGTCCATCAGGATAACGTCGGGCTTTTCGCTCGACGCCATATCGACTCCCTCCTGCCCGTTCACCGCCATGACGACCTCAAAGCCGCTGCGAACGAGACGCCGGGAAAGCATGTCGCGGTTCATTTCATTGTCTTCGACCAGCAGAATTTTCGTCATTACGCTTCCTTGCTGCCTTGCCTAGTTCGTTCGTTCCAATGCCTGCTTTGCCATCGAGGACAACGCGTCGCCAAGCGACGACAGCGGCTGCGCGCCCTTCGACAGCACCATCAGCGTTTTTTCGTTGATCAGCCTGCGCTCGCTTTCGGTGAGATCTTTGGCGGTGAGAACAACAACCGGTACATCCGAGGTCGCAGGATTTTCACGGATGCGCTCAAGG
>VFQR01001910.1_pt1 | contig 14372 bp, 13 predicted proteins | sample 3512321 | NCBI WGS metagenome assembly VFQR01 (sample SAMN10412374, study PRJNA504923) | tailings metagenome | isolation source: Relicate 3 Philex TSF1 revegetated site | place: Philippines: Tuba, Benguet | collected 2017-08-29
ACTTCGAGTCGGCCACGCACGGCGCCGCCGGGCCGCTGCACTACGCGAGGTGGCTCGCCGCCGAGCACCCGGAGGCGGTGGGGATGTTCTATCCCGTGCTCGACCCGCTGCTGGAGGTGAACGCCCTCGGCGGCGGCGACACCGGCGCACCGCAGGCGTGGTCGAACCCGATCCCGCGCGAGTGGTACCACACCGACTGGGTCGCGGACCGCACGATCGCCTGGCTCGACGGCCTCGACGACGGCGACGACTGGTTCTGCTGGATGAGCTTCCCCGACCCGCACCACCCGTGGGACCCGCCGGCGTCGGAGGTGGGCCGCATCGACTGGCGCGACGTGCCCCTGCCCGCCGGGTACCCGGAGTGCGCGGCGGAGCGCGAGGCGATCCTCGACGCGAAGCCCGCCCACTGGCGGGCCTGGTACGACGGCCGGCTGGTGTCGAACTACGAGGCGCCGCTGCAGTGGGTGCCGGCCACGCTCACCGCCAACCAGGTGCGCGAGGTCAACGCGCTCAACGCCGTGGAGTGCGAGCTGATCGACGACGCCATCGGGCGGGTCCTCGAGTCGATCAGGGCCCGGGGCTGGGACGACGACGTCGACGTGGTGTTCACCACCGACCACGGTGAGCTGCAGGGCGACTTCGGGCTGCTGTTCAAGGGGCCGTACCACGTGGACGGGCTGATGCGCCTGCCGCTGATCTGGCGCCCCGCGCCGTCCACCGGTGTGGCGCCGGCGGTGGTGCACCGGCCGGTCGGCCACGTCGACCTGGCGCCCACGTTCTGCGCCATCGCCGGGGTGGAGGTGCCCGGGTGGATGGAGGGGTCGTCGCTGCCCGTGGACGACGCCGATGCGGACGCGCGGGGCTTCGAGCGCGTGCTCACGGAGTGGGACAGCCAGCTGTTCGGTGTGGGCGTGCACCTGCGCACGATCACGCGCGACCGGTGGGTGTGCACCACCTACCAGCCGGGGACGGTGCACGACGGCACGGAGGGCGAGCTGTACGACCTGGTGGACGACCCGCTGCAGCGCGTGAACCGGTGGGACGACCCCGCCCTCGCCGCGCTGCGCAGCGACCTCGTGGCCGACCTGTGGGACGCGCAGCCGCCGATGCGCCAGCCGCTGCGCCGCGTGGAGGCGCCGGTCTGACCGCGCCCCCACGCTTCTGGTCGCGAAAACTTGCAACCCTTTCAAGAAATCGCGACCAGAACGCAGGGAAGACCGCCGGGACGGGCGTCGGGACGGCGTCGGTGAGGAGCGCGGGAGGCGGCTGACCAGGGCGGGAGCGGCTGCGATCCGGGTGCGGGTCCGCTCCAAGCGGGTCTCATGCGGGCTCCAAGGGAGCGGGCGCACCATGGCGACATGCCGCTCACCTCCACCTCTCGCCTCGCCACGGCGTTCGCCGCCGGGACGCTGCTCGTCGCCGGCTGCGCCGGGTCGGGCAGCGGCACCACCTCGCCCAGCGCCGGCCGCCCCGGCCCCACCGACCCTCCGGCCGTCGCGCCGGCCGATCCCCCCAGACCGTCCCCGTCGCCGGCGGCCCCCGCCGACGTGCCCGTCGTCCCCCCCACCGATGTGCCGGTGCGGGGCTCCGACGACGGGGACGGACCATTCGTGACCAACCCGCTGCCCGCCGACGACGCCGTCGTCGTGCGCGACCAGCTGCTCGCCCTCGCCGGCGCCGCGGACTTCGGCGCCGGCCACCCGGACACGGCGATGATCCAGAGCTGGCTGACCGCCTACCCGGACCTCCAGCTGACGATCTTCGACGACCAGCCGGCCGGCCCGTCCACCGTCTCGTCGTCGTCCACCTTCCTGCTCACGGAGGTGACGTCGGCCTACGACCAGGCCTTCGGGTTCGCGGTGGCCGACCGCAGCGGGCGCTGCGCCGGCGGCGTGATCGTCATCCCCGGCACCGACGACGCCGCCGCCACCACGGGCAGCGCCCCCTCGATCTTCACACCCGTCGACGACCTGGCCGTCTGCACGGCCGAGCAGGCGATCGCCGAGCTCGTCGCCGCCTGACACCGCACCGCATCGCACCGCGCACCCCGGGCGCCGCACCCCTCCACCACCACCTCACACAGGACCACCGCCATGACCTCCACCCTGCTCCCGCCCGTCGCCCTCGCCCCCACCGCCGCACCGGCGGACGACGCCCTCGCCGCGCACCCCCTCCGCCACGCCCGGCCGGACACGCGCGACATGGTGGTGGTGCACCGCATCTTCCGCCGCGAGCTGCGCCTCGCCCCCGAGCTGGTGCGGGCCACCGCCCACCACGATCGTCAGCGCGCCGAGCTGGTGGCCGAGCACGTCCTCCAGCTCGTGGACCTCCTCCACCACCACCACGTCAACGAGGACCAGCTCCTCTGGCCGCTGCTGCACGACCGGGCGCCCATGGACGCCGACCTCGTGAACACCATGGAGCGCCAGCACGCCACGGTGGCGGCGCGCCTCGCCCCCGTGGCGCCGCTCACCGAGCGGTGGCGTGCCGAGCCGAGCGCGGCGAACCGCGACGTGCTGGCGATCGTGCTGGAGTCGGTGCTCGAGCCCCTCGTCGAGCACCTCGACCTCGAGGAGCGGGCGATCCTGCCCCTCGTGCGCGAGCACCTCACCGGCGCCGAGTACGCGCAGCTCGGCGAGCGGGCGAGGGCCTCGATCCCGAAGGACCGGATGCCCATGGTGCTCGGCGCCATGCTGGAGGACGCCACGCCGGCCGAGCGCCAGATGATGACCGCCGGCATGCCCCGTGCGGCCAAGGTCCTGTGGGCCCTCGTCGGCCGCCGTCGCTACCGCGCCGCCACCAGGGCGCTACGCACCGTGTGACCCGTCGGCACCTCGACGCCGGTCGCCATCTCCCCCCGTGGCGACCGGCGTCGCGCCGCTACCGTGCCTTGGCGATGACCACCTCCCCCGAGCTCGGCTCCGACGTCGCCGCCGTCCACATCGACCCGCACGTGTTCGAGCGGCGCTGGAAGATCCTGGTGGTGCTGTGCACCAGCTTGATGGTGGTCATCGTCGGCAACACGGCGCTCAACGTCGCGCTGCCCACGCTGGCCCGCGAGCTCGACGCGTCGATCTCGGCGCAGCAGTGGATGGTCGATTCCTACGGCCTCGTGTTCGCCGGCCTGCTCCTCACGGCCGGCACGATCGGCGACCGCTGGGGCCGCAAGGGTGCCCTGCAGTTCGGGCTCGTCGTGTTCCTCGCCGGCTCGGTGTTCTCCGCGTTCATGGGCTCGACGAGCGGGATCATCGCCGGCAGGGCCGTCATGGGCTTCGGCGCCGCCTTCGTCATGCCGGCCACCCTGTCGATCCTCACCAACGTGTTCCCGGCGCACGAGCGCGGCAAGGCCATCGCCGTGTGGGCGGGCATCTCGGGCGCCGGCGCCGCCGTGGGGCCCGTCGCCAGCGGCTTCCTGCTCGAGCACTTCTCGTGGGGCGCGGTGTTCCTGGTGAACGTGCCGATCATCGCCGTCGCCCTGGTGGCCGGCTACCTGCTGGTGCCCACGTCGCGCGATCCCGAGCCCGGCGCGCTCGACCCGCTCGGCGCGCTGCTGTCGATCCTCGCCCTCGGCACGCTGGTGTACGCGATCATCGAGGCGCCGCACTGGGGATGGGCGAGCGGCACCAGCCTCACCTGGTTCGCGCTCGCCCTCGTCCTCATCGTCGTGTTCCTGCTGTGGGAGCTGCGCAACCGGGCGCCGATGCTCGACCTGCGCTACTTCCTCGACCCGCGCTTCGGCGTGGCCGCCGGTGTCATCACCCTCGTGTTCTTCGCCATGTTCGGCTTCTTCTTCCTCCTCACCCAGTACTTCCAGCTGGTGCTCGGGTACACGGCGCTGGAGGCCGGCGTGAAGCAGCTGCCCTTCGCGGCGGTGATGGTGGTGGTGGCGCCGCAGTCGCCGCGCATCGCCGCCAGGTTCGGCACCAACCGCACCGTGGCGTTCGGGCTGACGCTCGTGGGCGGGGCGATGTTCCTCATGACCACCACCGGCATCGACACGTCGTACTGGTCGATCGTGCCCATCGCGGTGACGATGGCCGGCGGGATGGCGATGGTCATCCCCTCGATGACCGGTTCGATCATGTCGGCCGTCCCGCTCGGCAAGGCGGGGGTGGGCTCGGCCATGAACGACACCACGCGCGAGCTGGGCGGCGCGCTGGGCGTGGCCGTCCTCGGCAGCCTCGTCGCGTCGCGCTACGGCGACCGGCTGCTGCCGGCGATGGACCTCCTCCCGGTCACCTCGCGCGGGATGGCGGGCCAGAGCCTCGCCGGCGCCCTGCAGGCCACCGTCGGGCTCGACCCGGACACCGCGGTGGAGGTGGGCCGCATCGCCCGGCAGGCGTTCGTGTCGGGGATGCACCTCGCCGCCACCGTGGCCGGCTGCGTGGCCCTGCTGGCGGCCCTCATCACCTACCGCAGGCTCCCCTCCGGCAACCCCCACGCCACGGGAGTACGGTCGGAGGTCGAGATCGCACCTGGGGGGTGAGCGGTGGCCTACATCGACCGCGTCGTCTTCGACGCCGACAGCCACGTGATGGAGCTGCCCGGTTGGCTCGACCCGTACGCCGACGCGGCGACGGCCGAGCGGCTCCGGCCGCTGTACCTGGGTGCCGCCGGTGCGCTCGCCGACCGGGCCGTGGCCGAGGCGGCGGCACGGCGGGAGGCCGGCGACCAGCTCACCGCCGCCGCCGACCCGCACGAGGTGCTGCGCGACAAGGGGTGGTCGGCCATCGGGGCGTTCGACCCGGTGGAGCGCAGCCGGGTGCTCGACGCGCTGGGGTTCCGCGCGCAGCTCGTCTTCCCCACCTTCGCCGCCACGCAGTTCGCCGGCGACGACCTCGACCTGCTGTACGGCGGCACCGACGCGCTCAACCGGGCAATGGCGGCCTTCTGCGGGCACGACCCGCGCCTGTTGGCCGTGGGCGTGGTGCCGTGGGCCGATCCGGCGAGGACGGTCGAGGCGGCCCGGCGCGCGGTCGACGCCGGGTGCCGCGCGATCCAGGTGCCCTCCGACCTGCCGAAGGGCGCGAAGTCGCCCACGCACCCCGACCACCACGCGCTGTGGGAGCTGCTGGAGGAGCGCAACGTACCGGTGCTCACGCACATCGGCGGCGGTGGGCGGCCGGTGCCGAAGGGCTACCACGACAACGGCATCGAGGTCACCGACTTCCTCGGCGGCGGCGAGAACGTGCGCTCGAAGGACTTCATGGCCATCCACCACCGCACGGAGATCTTCTGGGCGGCGATGGCCCTCGACGGCGTCCTCGAGCGGTTCCCCGGCCTGCGCGGCGCGTCGGTGGAGGAGGGCGCGCTGTGGGTGCCGGCGTGGCTGCGGCGCCTCGACCTCGCCGTCGTCGGGTTCTCGCGGACCGAGCAGGTGTTGCGCGACCTGCCCCTCGCGCCGAGCGAGTACATCCGCCGCCAGGTGCGCTTCACCCCCTTCCCGAACGAGCCGGTGGGGTGGATGATCGACGACGCCGGCTCGGAGCTGTTCATGTTCTCGAGCGACTACCCGCACCCCGAGGGCACGAAGGATCCGGTGGCGAAGTTCGAGCGGTCGATGGGCTCGCTCGACGACGTCGCCCGCGACCGGTTCTACGCCGGCAACTTCGCCACCCTCTTCCGCGACGACGTCCCGGTCTGACCGGTCCTTCGTCGGAACCGCGGTGGTCAGCGTCGGTAGCGCGGGCGGGGCGCCGGGCGGTCGAGGCGGCGGATCCGCGCGGCATGGCAGGTGCAGAACCAGTCCGGGGGCGGGATGATCTGGAGGATCCGCCCCTCGGGGATCGGCACGTCGTAGCGGCCCTCCCACAGGCCGAACAGGTCGTCGGCGTGGGACGGATGCACCGGGGCCAGTTCCAGCCTGTACCTCGCCAGCACCGCGTCGAGCGTCTCCCCGCCGGCGATGGTCTCGCTCAGCAGGGACACGGTGGCGGCGCGGGTCCGCAGCTCGACATCGAGCATGACCAGCTCCGGATGGCCGTAGCACTCGTCGAGGCCGATCGTGTACGTCCACTGCTCGCCGTCACCGCCGCCCGTCCCGTCGTCGCTCACGTGGTTCATCGTCCAGCCATAGACCCGGATCGCCAGGTCGATCTCCGTCATGACGTCCTCGAAGGAGGCGCCGTCGCATTGTCTGCACATGCGGGCACGTTCGCGCCGGGATGTGACACCACCGGGCGCGCTCGCTGCGGGCGCTCCGCCACGACAGGCGCCGGACCGGCTCCCTACCATCCGCACATGCCTGGTCCCGCGGTCGACGTCATCAGCCGGTTCGGGTCGGTGGAGGACGACCAGAAGTACACGCGCCTGGTCGAGCTGTTCACCGACGACGCCATCTACTACGACCCCTTCCTCGGCGCCCAACGAGGCAAGGAGGCGATCGCCACCTTCATGGGCCACATGGAGGAGATGGTCCCCGCGTCGGGAGCCCGCTTCGAGTCGTGGGAGAGCTTCGGCGACCGCGTGTGCGGCTGGGCCCGCTGGGTGATGGTGGTGAGGGGGCCGGAGGGCGACACGCCGATCCCCGGGCAGAGCCTGTACCGGTTGCGCGACGGCAAGGTCTGCTTCGCCGCCGACTACGTCGACGCCCGGGCGTACCGCAAGCTGCGCGGCGAGCAGGGCCGCCGGCCCGACCTCGGCGGCGGTCACGGCCTGTCGGCGCACATGGCCGCCGACGCGGGCGCGGGCGAGCTGCCGGCGCTCGACCTGGTGCGCCGGTTCTGGCAGATCCAGGACGGCGGCGACTACACGCAGCTGGCGCCGCTGTTCACCGACGACGCCGTGTTCACCGACCTGATCTACGGCGTGATGGAGGGCGGCGACGCCATTGCCGCGTACATGCAGCAGATGCGCCAGGAGATGCCGTCGCGCGGCATCACCTTCGAGCTCGTCGACTGCGCCGGCGACGAGACCGTGGCGTGGTCGCAGTGGACCTGCCACTTCCCGAACGGCAGCGTCCCCGGGTGGACCCTGCACACCGTGCGCGACGGACGCTTCACCCTCGACGCCGACTACTTCGACACCGTCGCCTCCCGCGAGCTCGCCTCGGCCTGACCCGCCGCGCATCTGCGACATCGGGTAGCAGCGCACGACCGTCGTGCACCCGTACCCCATCTCGACGGGTCAGCAACCGAGGGGTCTTGCCATCGGCGCGACACTGCCGGCGTGGGGGAGCCGTTCGCTTCGTCGCACACGTGGGGCCGGCGGGTGGTGCGTTGCGCCGTGGCGTGCGCCGCACTGCTCGGGGTGGCGCTCTGCTTCGACGTCGCCGCCGACGCGATCGGGATCGCATCGGACGGAATGCCGGACGATCAGCTCGCGCCGCGGCGGCATCGCTGGCCGTCGATGGACACGATCGTCAGCGTGGCGATCACCGTGCCAGTGCTCTCGCTCCTCGCTGGATGTGTGACCGGGACGATCCTCCCTCGAACATTCGATCCGGCCACACTCGATCGTCCACTCGCCCGACCCGGAGAGTCGCGGACCGCGCCCCCCGGGCTGATGTGGCATTCGATCCGTCGTGCCGCGATCGCCGTCCTCCTCGGGTCGGCCATCACCGTCGGCGTGCTGTGCGCAGCGCTCTCGGTGACCACCGACATCGTTCAGGACGACTCGCCGAGCACGCTCGGTGCATCGGGTGGCGTCGCGATCGGCGCTGCCGTCGGCGTCCCACTCGCCCTCGTCGCGGCACCGCTCGTCGGCATCGCAGCGGGCATCGCGCTCGACAGGAAGACCTCGCTCGTCCGGAGCATCGCCGCCACCTTTCTCTCCTCGGTGCTCGTGTCGCTCATCCCGCTCGCCGTGTTGTTCGACGCAGCACCGAACGAGACGCCGGACGCAGCCGTGGTCGCAACGGTCGGCGCGAGCCTGGTGGCCCAGGCGGTCGCAGCCGTCTGGATGATCCGGTGGCGCTACACCGGGCAGCACCGCTGACTCTCGCCGGCGGTCCGGCCGACATCGGCTTCACGGCGAGATCGGGTGGCAGTGCACGACAGCCGTGCACCCGTACCCCATTCCGGGTGGTCCCCGCCTACAGCAGGTAGCGCTGCCGGATCGCGGCGCCGGCCTCCGGTGCCAGCACCTCGGCCGACAGCAGCTGCTCGAGCGAGGCCGACGTGAAGGTCGCGTCGCTCGCCAACAGCTCGCGGTACTGGCTCGTGGCCTCGGCGAGGTCGGTGTTGCCTTCAGGATGGACCACCACGTAGCGACCCCACGTCCAGCGCCCACTCTCGTGCTGGAGCATCGACAGCAGGAGGAGGTGCTCGAGCCAGACGAGTGAGAGCCGCGACGGGTTGATCACGTCGAGCGCACCAGGGGCGAACGCGTCCGACCGTTCGTGGATCTCGGTGAAGCGGGCCATGTGCGTCGGCTTCACGCCGTGACGCTGGGCCCCCTCGCAGTACTTGACGTCGATGGCGAGCACGCCCTCGGAACCGTCCGGCAGCGCGAGCTCGACGACGGCATCGAAGGAGCGGAGGCTGTTGGAATAGCTCGGGTCGAACCGGCCGGGCGAGTGCGCGAAGCGCACGCAGGTGACCCGGCCCGGAACGTCGGGCCACCAGGTGTGCACTGCCCGGTCGGCGAGGTCGAGGTCGGCGGCGAGATCGCCGAACAGGTTGACCGCGAGCGCCTCGGGCGACAGGAGATCGGCCCAGAAGCTCTGGTGGTCGAACATCTGGTGCGCCTCGACGAACGACGTCCGTGCCCTGGCAGCGGCGACGGCATCCGGGGTGAGGAACGTCGCCGCGCTCGCTCGAGCGAACTCCAGGTCCAGCTGGCTCCCGACGAGACGAGGTGGCGTTCCGGGGCGGATCCGCCGCGTGCCGATCGGGTACCCCTTGGCCTCCCGCCACATCGCGTGGTGGTAGCGGGTCGCTCGCCGGAACTCGGTGAACTCGGGCCGGCCAGGCACACGGTCGTGGTTCAGCCAGCAGTGAGCCGCCTCGAGATCCGCCTGTGACACCACCACCCGGCCACCATAGAACGGGCGGCCGACGCCACGACTCCTGCGGAGGGCAGCAGCGGAACGGGAGGGATTCGAACCCCCGAGCCCTTGCGGGCCGGCCGCTTTCAAGGCGGCTGCATTCGTCCGCTCTGCCACCGTTCCGGCTCCCACGCTACCGATCGCCGCCCGAGGCACGAACGGGAGTCAGGGTGCACGACAGTCGTGCGCTGCTACCCGATCTCCCGCTGGTAGCGCGGGCCGGCCTGACCGACGTGGCTGGCGAGCGGCCGTCCCACCGCTGCGCAGATCATTCGAGCGGCCGCCAACAGCGCGTCGAGATCGATGCCTGTGCGCACGTTGCTGGCCTCGAGCGCGTGCACCAGATCCTCGGTCGGGAGGTTCCCTGAAGCGCCCGGAGCGAACGGGCAGCCGCCGAGGCCCCCGATGCTCGCGTCGAGCCGCGTCGCGCCGGCCTCGAGTGCTTCGAAGGCGTTGGCGAGGGCGGTGCCGCGAGTGTCGTGGAGGTGGACCCCGACCGGACGGTCCGCAGCTCGACGTGCAGCTCCGACGAGGTCGCGCACCTCCCGGGGCACGGCGGTGCCGATCGTGTCGGCGAGGGAGAGACCGTCGACCCCCGCCTCGACCGCCGCCTCGACGACGCGGAGCACCGCCGCCGGATCGACCGGACCTTCGTACGGGCAGCCGAACGCCGTGGCAACCGTGACCTCCACCGCCACCGGGTCGGCGACCTCCCTCAGACGGGCGAGCTCCTCGAGCGCCGCGTCCACCGAGCGGCCAGCGTTGTGGTGCTGGTGGGTCGAGGATGCCGAGACGACGAACTGCAGGTGTCGGATCCCAGCGGCCGACGCACGCTGAGCCCCCCGCTCGTTGAGCACGAGGCCCCAGCGCGTCGGTCCATCGCCCGCTCGCCCCGCCGTCTCGCGCGCGATCTCCTCGGCATCCGCCATCGCCGGGACCCGGTCAGGGCGCACGAACGACGTCAGCTCCAACTCGCGCACCCCGGCTCCGACCAGTGCCTCGAACACGGCGAGCTTGTCGGCTGAGCTGATCGGTGCCTCGTCCTGGAGCCCGTCGCGCAGGCTGACATCGCGGATGATCACGTCGACGTCGCGCTTCGTCGGCTCGGTCATGCGACGGCCTCCTGTGTGTCCGCGGCGGCGATGACGCCGCGCTCGAGGAGCTCGGAGATCTCCTGGTCGGCCAATCCGCCGACCGCTCGGAGCACCTCTTCGGTGTGCTGGCCGAGCGCGGGCCCGACGCTGCGGACCGAGCCGGGAGTCCCGCCGAACTTCGGAACGACGCCCGCCATCGGGACCTCCCAGCCCTGGGCGGAACGTGCGCGCACCACCATGTCACGGGCTAGGTAGTGCGGATCAGTGAGCATGTCGCGAGCGGTGTACACCCTGCCGGCGGGCACCCCGTGGCGCTGCAGCACGCCGAGCAACTCGTCCGACGACAGCGATCGGGTCCAGGTCGTGACCTCCTCGTCGAGCGCGTGCATGTTCGCACCACGGGCTGCGTGTGTCGCATAGGCAGGATCATCTGCGAGCTCCTGCCGTCCCATGGCGCGGCACAGCCGGCCGAACACCGTGTCCGCGTTCGCGGCGATCAACACGTCGGCTCCATCGGCCGTCGGGTAGGCGTTCGATGGGGCGACTCCCGGAAGCACGCCGCCGGATCGACCGCGGAGGATCCCGCCGAGCTCGAAATCGGCCATGGACGACTCCATCAGTGCGGCGACCGCTTCGTAGATGGCCACGTCCACCTCTTGACCGAGCCCGGTGCGCCGCACGTGCTCGAGTGCGGCAAGGCCGCCGGTCACGGCGAACAGCGCGGCGAGCGCGTCTCCTAGGCTGATCCCGCAGCGTGCGGGCGCGCGGTCGGCGTCGCCCGTGGTGTGGCGGATGCCGCCGACTGCCTCGCCGATGCTCCCGAAGCCGGCCTCGGCAGCACGTGGGCCTGTCTGGCCGAACCCGCTGACATGGACGAGGACCAGTCGTGGGTTCACCTTCACCAGCTCGTCGTAGCCGAGATCCCACTCGTCCAGCTTCCCGGGCCGGAAGTTCTCGATCACCATGTCGCACCGGCTGGCGAGCCTGCGAACGACGTCGCGGCCAGCCGGGTCGTGGAGGTCGAGGGCGACCGACCGCTTGTTCCTGGCGATCGCCGGCCACCAGAGGCTCGCTCCGTCCCGAGTGATCCCCCAGCGTCGCATCGGGTCACCGCCATCCGGCGGTTCGAGCTTGATGACGTCGGCCCCGTAGTCCCCCAGCAGCTGACCGGCGAACGGGCCGGCGATGAAGCTGCCGAGCTCGAGCACGCGGACCCCGGTGAGCGGACCCACGTCAGGCCAGCTTGGTCGACGTCGCCACGTCGTGACGGACGACGCTGGTCGCGACGACGCCTGCGTTCCGCACGTTCCTCTGGAAGGACCTGAAGTGATCGGTGCCGAAGTGGGCTGTGAGGGCATCGTCGTCCGCCCACTCCTCGCTGATCCGGAACATGCCGGGCTCGCAGACGTCCTGGGCGAAGCTGTAGGCCAGGCAGCCGGGCTCGGCCCGCGAAGCCTCGACGAGCGGCTGCACCAGCTCCGACATCGCCGCTGCCTGTTCGGCAGCGACGGTCATCTCTCCGATGATGATGATCATGCTGTTCCTCCAGTGGTGTCTGAGAGCAGTTCGGCCAGTCGGTGCTTCTGCACCTTGCCGTTCGCATTGCGCGGGAGATCGCTGACGCTGACCACGATCTCCGGAACCTTGTAGGCGGCGAGTGCCGCTCGGCAGTGCCGGCGGAGGTCCTGGGCGTCGAAGGAGGCACCGGGCACCGCCACCACCGCTGCAGCGACTCGCTCCCCCCAGTGCTCGTCCGGCACGCCGAACACAGCTGCCTCGGCGACGCCGGGGTGCTCCGCGAGCACGGTCTCGATCTCCAGGGGGTACACGTTCTCGCCCCCGCGGATGATCATGTCGCTCTTGCGCGTCGCCAGGTAGAGGTAGCCCTCGTCGTCCATCCAGGCCATGTCCCCCGCGCGGAACCACCCGTCCACGATCGACGTGGCGGTCGCCTCGGGATCGTCCACATAGCCGGACATGACGGTGTTCGACCGCGTGACGATCTCGCCGATCTCACCGCGGGGCAGCTCCGTCAGCTGCTCGTCCGTGATGCGCAACTCCACGCCGAACATCGGGCGGCCGATCGAGCCGAGCAGATGAGGAGCACCTCGCAACGCACGCTCGTGATCCTCCGGGTACAGCATGGTCTGGCCCCCAGCCTCGGTCCCCGCGCCGAAGCTGTTGAAGAAGCCGCAGTCGAAGACGTCGATCAGCTCGGTGAGCATCGGGACGGTCATGGGAGCGCCGCCGTAGGCGATCGAACGCAGAGCAGGGTAGGTGGCGCTGCGCACGTCCGGGTGCCGGAGCAGGCTGTTCAACATGGTGGGCATCGCGAGGAAGCCCGTGAGCCCGTTCCGCATCCACTCGAGCAGCCGCTCGACGTCGAACTGCGGGAGGATCAGCGAGGCGAACCCGCGGGCGAGCCCGTAGTAGACACATCCCAGTCCAGCGACGTGGAACATGGGCGAGGCCGAGTAGCGGAACTCGTCGCGCTGCAGACGGAAATCCAAGATGCCCGATGTGGTGACACGCTCCACCATGCGCAACGACTGCATGACGCCCTTGGGTCGACCCGTCGTCCCACTCGTGAACATCAGCCCGACGATGTCCTCCCACTCCGCTGCTGGTGCGAGCGGAGAACCGTCCGCCTGGGATGCGACGAGGGAGGTGACCCGGACACCGGAGCTCGGATCTCCCCGCCCGAACCAGAACAGGCGCTCACTCGGGACGAGCGGTCTGAGCGGGTCGAGCACCTCCAGGTACTGGTCACCGACCACGAGCGCGTCGAGGCGCGCGTGCCGGACGATCGTCGCCAGCTCACCGGTGGCGAGCCGGTAGTTCAGCGGCACGTAGGTGCTGCCCAGGACCAACGACGCCAGTACGACGACCATGTAGTCGACCGAGTCGGTGTCCAGGAGACCGATGCGGTGGTGTCTCCCGATCCCCAGCTCGCGCAGGGCGCGAGCTAGCCGGTGGACACGGTCCGACACCTCGCCGAAGGACCAGACCCGCCCGGACACGCCGTCTACGAAGCACGGCGCGGACCCGCAATGGCGGGCGTGCAGCGCGACCCACTGCGCCGGGCTGATCGGGAGCGGGTCGTTCATCGGATTCAGCCGGGCGACCCGGCGATGTCGATGCCGATGTCACGAGCGTGGTAGCCCTCCGGCGCCGCCACTTCGACGATCGGGTCGTCGCGATCGTCGAACTCCACCCGCAGCGCCCGGCTCATCACCGCATGCATCTCGTACAGCGCAGTGATGTACGTGAGCTCGAGGATCTGCTCATCGCTCAGGTGCTGGCGGAGGGCCTCGAACACCCCGTCGTCGACACGTCCGCCGTCGTAGACGAGTGCGTCGGTGTAGGCGAGCACAGCGCGCTCGGCCGGCTCGAACACGTCGGAGACCTGCCAGTGAGGGATCGCCGTGATCTTCTCCTCGGCCATGCCCAGCGCGCGGCACGACTTGCAGTGCTGTGAGAACACGAACTGGCTGCCGCGCGCCCATCCGGCTCGTGTCTGCCCGAGCTCGCGCAGCACCGGAGGAAGCAGCCGCCTGGGGCTGGCATACAGCGCGAACCCGCGGACCGCGTGGCGCAGGACGTCCGGGACCAGCGCGAACACGGTCCACCAGTCACCGGGCGTGCCCGTGGCGGTGCCCGGGTTCAGGACAGGGTCACGCTCGCTCCCGAAGAGGCGGTCGTAGCTCTGCAGGACGACGTCGTCGCGGGCTTCGGCTCGCGACACCTGGCGCAGTCTGGGCATGGGTTCTCCTCGGATGGTTCGGATCAGGTGGCGAGGTGACCGCCGTCGACCGGGACGACGCAGCCGGTGAGCATGGCTGCTGCGTCCGAGGCGAGGAACGCCACGACGCGCGCCACGTCATCGGGTAGGCAGGGCCGGGCGATGGGCATCCGCCGCGCGGCACGAAGGTAGGGGTCCGACTCGCCGCCCGGATCGCCGAACCTGGCGATGAGCCCTTCGGAGACGACGGTGGACGGAGCGACGCAGACGACCCGGACGCCGCGTGGTCCGACCTCCACCGCCAGCGCTTTCGTCAGGCCTTGGACACCATGTTTGGCTGCGACGTAGTGGGCGATCCCAGGCGGCCAACCTGCGCGGAACCCCGCTGTCGAACTGATGTTGACGACCACCGCCGGGATGCCACGCGCGATCGCCGCCAGTGAGGCCGCTCGCGAGCCGAAGAAGGTGCCGTCCAGGTCGATCTCGATCACGCGTCGCCACTCAGCTTCGGTCATCGCCGCCAGCTCGGAGGAGGGGAAGATGCCGGCGG
>VFQR01001911.1_pt1 | contig 14360 bp, 11 predicted proteins | sample 3512321 | NCBI WGS metagenome assembly VFQR01 (sample SAMN10412374, study PRJNA504923) | tailings metagenome | isolation source: Relicate 3 Philex TSF1 revegetated site | place: Philippines: Tuba, Benguet | collected 2017-08-29
GTAAAAACCTTGCTTTAGATAAAGTTCTTTTTCGTACTGCCCAGTATCGAAATTATAAAACATCTCGGTGTCTTCGTTTGCTTTCCAATCGCCGAAATACCCCATGATGAATACTTTGCCGTTCTCGATGGGGCCGTTTGGGTAGGCCAACTTGAATTTTACGGTCATATAGTCGCCATCATTGCGGGCATCCCGGCCTTCCATATTCTGTATCAAAAACCTTCCGTTTATATCTTCATAGAATAAGTATCGTCGATCCGAACGGCTTTCGTCTATCCGCATTTCTACAAAATTGCCTTTATTACTTACCTCTAAAGTTGCCATGCCATCGCCTCGAAACCGGAGACTTCTCAGGTCGACTTTCCTGAATTCATTCCCGGCTTTGAAGATATTTCGGTCGGCGAAGTCGTAGCTCAACATGTTTTCCCGCACAAAAAGCGGTGTTAAACCGGCAACTTCTTTGTCCCAGCGACCATTTTGGCGAATGATTACCTTAACTTCTTCAAAAGGATTGAACACGCGGACATTCTGCGTATTAATATCAAAATCGAGTTCGTGGGAGGTAAATATTTCACTCGGTTTGGAGGCCCTTCTCAGATAGGGTATTACGCTAAAGGTGGTGCTTAGAACAAAAAATCGGCGCGTAAGAACAGGCTGGCTTTTGTCGAAATTACGATACACCAGTAAGAGGTAATTACCGCTTTGTTTCAACTGCATATTCGCATTAGGAAGCATGAGCTCGTAATGCGTATATTTTTGAATGGTATTTACACTAGGTGTATTGGTAATGATTTGATCGTCGAAAAGGCCTTCTAAGTACTGATTTTGGAAGAGATTGGATGGGGTCCAATCGGCATTGCAATGAATTAAGGTGTAATTGTAGGCCTCAAACCCGCCATTTAAGTCGTCGAAGCTTAGCGCAAGTACTTCAGGGCTGTTTAAGGTATAAATAGGAGTGGAAAAGGGCTTGCCTTGCTGCACCAGTTGAACTGTACGAATTGAGTTCAGATAAACTTGGTCTATAAACCGAATCTGATCGTATTCGTCGGCCATCCCCCATGCCGGGAAAAGGAATATGAGCCAAAAAAGCGCTTTCTTCATTTTAAATTTCTTCAAGTCGGCTAATTTCTTCAAAAACAGATTCCCATTTTTGATTTACTTCGCGCAGTGCAATTTCGTTTTTTTCATGTTCATTTTGCAACAACAGCAGCTTAGCAGCTTCACTGAAAACGGCTTCTGACGCCATTTCTGATTCTAACTTTGATTTATTTGCTCTTAAGTCGTCAATCTGATTGTCTAAGTCTTCTAGTTCTTTTTGAAGTTTGGCCAACTTACGCCTAGTTTCTTTGTCTGGACCGGTTTGCACCTCTTTTACCATCTTCTCAGCTTTTTTCTTGTCTGTTCCTCCTTGCTGCTGCATCAGGAAGAACTCTTCTCCATACTGCTGTACGAACTCGGGATAACCGCCTGGATACACTTTGATTTGGTTGTCGTGGATGTACCAAATTTTATTGGCAATCTGCTCGAGAAAATACCGGTCGTGCGATACGCAGATAAAGCTACCCTCGTATCCTTCCAAAGCATCAACAAGCATCTCTACCGAATCCATGTCGAGGTGGTTGGTTGGTTCGTCGAGTAGCAAGAAGTTCGCGGCAGAAAGCATCATGCCGGCAAGAGCCACGCGGGCTTTTTCACCACCCGATAATACTTTTACTTTTTTATTGATGTCTTCCTCGGTAAACAGAAAAGAACCCAAGGTATTGCGGATTTCTTGAGTAGTTCTATCGTAGGCAAGACGCTGAGTTTCTTCCAGCAGCTCGTTCTCTAAGCGCAGACTTTCTAATTGATGCTGAGCAAAATAACTCATTTTCACATTGTGGCCGGGAATGCGCTCACCTTCAAATTCCTCAGCGCCGGCAATGATTCGAAGTAAGGTAGATTTTCCTTTGCCATTCGGGCCTATCAACGCAATCTTATCACCTCTTTCAATTAAGGCATGAGCATGACGCAATATTTCAACATCGGGGTATTTTTTGTTGATGTGCTTGAGCTCACAAAGAATTTTTCCTGGTTGCTGTAGCACCCGCAGACGAATATTCAAATGACGGTTGTCCGTTTCACTGAGCTGAATGGTGTCGCGTTTTTCTAAAAGTTTAATGCGCGATTGAACAGCCTTTGCTTTCGAAGCCTTTGACCTAAATCGTTCAATAAAACGCATCTCTTGTTTGAGCTGCTGCTGTTGATTTTTGTAGGCCTTCATTTCCAATTCTAAACGTTCGGCCTTCTGTTCTTCGTAACGGGTGTAATTGCCTACATAGGAGCGAAGCGAGCGATTCTCCACTTCCAGTATGCGCGTGGCCAGCTGGTCAAGAAATCTCCGGTCGTGTGAAACGATAATCACGGTACCTTGATAATTGCGCAGGTAACCTTCAAGCCACTGAATCGCAGGCAAGTCAAGGTGGTTCGTTGGTTCGTCAAGCATCAGCAAGTCGGGAGCTTCTAACAGACATTTGGCCAACATCACCCGCATACGCCAGCCACCTGAAAACTTGCTGTAGGACTTCCCCATGTCGGTTGGCTTAAAGCCTAGTCCGGCTAAGGTGCGCTGAACGCTGTTTTCGATGTTAAATGCGTCGTGCAGGGTAAGATATTCCTGTAAGTCACTGTATGCCTGCAAAACTCCCTCGCTGTGATCGGTAGCCATCAATTCTAGTAAGCGGTCGTGTTCATCTCTTTTGGCCAGCAAATCGGCATAAGCTTGAGCAGCTACGCTAACAATGTCATCGTCGGTTTGAAATGAGAGTAAGTCTTGATTAAAAAAACTCGTACGCAGACCTCTCATTTTTTGTAAGGCCGAGCCGGCTTCGTATTGCCCCGACAGCATCCGCAACAAAGTGGATTTTCCTGTGCCATTGCGTCCAATCAAACCAATTCGTTCTCCTGGATGAAGGTCAAAAGAGATGTTTTCGTAAAGTATTTGACCTCCAAACTGGAAGCTGAGATTGTTTGCTGTAATCATAATTTGTGATTCTGATGCCGAAGGTAAGTGGCACCTTGAATTATGATGCGAAAATATTGTGTTTACACATCGATGGGATAAACAAATTACTAACTTTGGCGTTCAATTCGAAAATCACTTTTCGGTCTTTTAATCCCCTAAACGAGAAAAACATTCTTCGTAATCGCATTATGTCCAAGACCATTAAGCTCACCAAAGGGTATGACATCAAATTAGTTGGCGCTGCCGACAAAAAAATAGTTGATGCTGCAACCCCAAAAACCATTGCCGTTCAACCAACGGATTTTAGGTACAAACGCTTCAAAGTGCTGGTAGAACCAGGTGCAGAAGTAAAGGCAGGTAGCCCATTGATGTACGATAAAGAGCATCCCGATGTAAAAATAACAGCTCCTCACAGTGGAGAAGTAGTAGAGGTGCGTCGTGGTGAAAAACGTGTACTCGAGGCAATCATTATTCTTGCCGACAAACAAAATCAGTTCGAAGATTTTGGAAGTGCTAACCCTTCAGCATTGAGTTCCGAACAGATCCGTGAAAAAATGTTGAATTCAGGCGTTTGGTCGTTGCTACGTCAACGTCCGTACAACATGATTCCAAGTCCCCAAACAGCTCCGAAAAGTATTTTCATTTCCGCTTTCGACTCAGCACCCCTCGCGCCAAGCTTGGATCTGATTGTTGAAGGTGAAGCAGAAGCTTTTCAGGCGGGCATTGAAGCACTGAAAAAGTTGACGGCAGGTACCATACACTTGAACATACACGCTACCGAAACCAAATCGCCTGTTTTTTTGAATGCGAAAGGTGTTCAAATTAATAAAATCAGCGGACCACACCCTGCAGGGAATCCCGGTGTACAAATCCACCACATCGACCCTATCAAAAAAGGCGATACTGTTTGGGTGGTAAATCCGCAGGAGGTAATCATAATTGGCCGCTTGTTCCTTACGGGAAAGTACGATAGCCGTAGGGTAGTGGCTGCCACAGGTTCTGAATTCACCACCAAGCAATATTACCGCACTTGGACTGGAGCAAATGTGTCAGAGTTAACCGCTGGTAAGCTAACTGCAACCAAAAGCCGAGTAATTAGTGGTAACGTGCTTACCGGTACTAAAATCGGCCCCGATGGTCATTTAGGGTTCTTCGACAACCAGCTTACAGCTATCCCGGAAGGCGACGATATGGAGTTTTTCGGATGGTTGTTGCCTAGTTATCCTCGTCCCGACATTAGCAAATCATTCCCATGGGCGTTTCAGAAAAATCGTGAATTTGCGGTCAACACCAATACCCATGGTGAGCAAAGAGCATTTGTGGTTACTGGACAGTACGAAAAGGTGCTCCCAATGGACATTCTTCCTACTTACTTGCTGAAATCTATCATGTACAAAGACATCGATGAGATGGAGCAGCTTGGTATCTACGAGGTTGCTGAAGAAGATTTCGCTTTGTGCGAATTTGTTTGTACTTCAAAAATTCCCGTGCAGAAAATTGTACGTGAAGGTTTGGATTTTATTTACGCTGAAGAACAATAATCCCTGAATATGAAGTTTCTAAAGGACAAAATCTTGGAACTGCGTCCGCAGTTTCAAAAGGGTGGTAAGTACGAAAAGTACCACACCGTTTTTGATGGCTTCGCAACATTTCTATTTACGCCCGATGAGGTTACCCACAGTGGAACGCACATCAAAGCTGGTATAGATTTGAAGCGCACCATGTTTTTCGTCATTCTTGCGATGGTTCCGGCCCTTTTGTTTGGGATGTGGAACGTGGGGCACCAGCATTTTTTGAGTTTAGGTGAATTCACAGGCATTGGCGAAGGGTTTCTCGACAAATTTATTTACGGTGCCATCAAGGTTTTGCCTATCGTGGTTGTTTCCTATGGCGTTGGTCTTGGCATTGAGTTTTTCATTGCAAGCAAAAAAGGCCATGCTATCAACGAAGGCTTCTTGGTGTCGGGCATGTTGATTCCGTTGATTATGCCACCCGCAATTCCTTTGTGGATGGTGGCAGTGGCAACCGCCTTTGCAGTGGTTTTTGCAAAAGAAGTGTTTGGCGGTACAGGCATGAATATCCTTAACGTGGCCTTGGTTGCACGTGTATTTCTTTTCTTTGCTTACCCTACATTTATGTCGGGCGATACTGTTTGGATTGCAGAAAAGGCCGATGCTTATTCAGGTGCCACAGCGCTTGCAGTTTCGGCAGCTACTGGCTTAGAAGGGCTCCAACAAGCGGGTACCTTTTCCATTTCGGATATGTTTTTCGGTTTTATTCCTGGTTCAGTGGGTGAAACCAGCAAGCTTGCAATCCTTCTTGGTGCGGCATTTTTGATTTTCACGGGGATTGGTAGTTGGAAAATCATGGTGAGCGTAATGGCAGGAGCGGGAATAATGGGATTGATTTTTAATGCCATTGGGACCACCGAATTCATGCAGTTACCTTTTTATTATCACTTTTTCATGGGAGGCTTAATGTTCGGAGCTGTATTCATGGCCACCGATCCAGTTACCGCAGCCCAAACAGAAAAAGGCAAATATTGGTATGGATTATTAATTGGTGTAATGGCAGTGATGATACGGGTTTTCAATCCCGCTTATCCCGAAGGTATCATGTTGGCTATACTATTTGGTAATGTGCTTGCACCTTTGATCGACTATTTCGTGGTTCAGTCAAATATTAAAAGGAGATTAGCTCGTGCGTAATTCTAATAATTACATCATTATTTTCGCTGTAATCGTTACAGTGATTTCAGCCATTTTGTTGGCTGGTGCGGCAACCATTCTAAAGCCTTTTCAGGATGCCAATTTGCTTCGAGAAAAACAACAGAATATTTTGAAGGTAGTGGGCAGAACGAGTGAGGAAGATTTAAAGAATTTCGACAAGCTAATTAAACCATTGGTGTTGAATGATAAGGGTGAAGAGGTGCCTGGTAAAGAAGCAATGGCTATCGACATGGCTCTCGAAAAGCGTATCAAACTGAAGAATCCGAATCATGAGCTCAACTTCCCCATGTACATTTATACCTCCGACGAGGGCAAAAAAACCTACATTTTGCAATTGGCTGGAACTGGTCTGTGGGGACCAATATGGGGCTATCTCGCTTTAGATGAAGATGGAAACACAGTGAAACAAGCATTGTTCGACCATAAAGGCGAAACGCCAGGACTAGGTGCAGAAATCAACACAGCAGGTTTCCAAGATCAATTTGCCAATAAGAAAGTTTTTAACGAAAGTGGCGAGTATGTTTCAGTGAAAGTGGAAAAAGGCAAGCATGAAGCTTCTGATTTACACAAAGTCGATGCGATTAGCGGAGGAACCATCACTTCGAATGGTGTAAGCAAGATGATCGAAGAAGATGTGAAATTTTACATGGCCTATATCAAAAAGCAAAAGGGAGCATAAGATGAGTGCAGTAGAAACCAAGGTGCAAGAGGAAAAAAAGCCTCTTCTCACGAAAAAAGATAGAAAATTAATTACCGATCCACTTTCAGATAATAATCCTATTACGATACAGGTTTTGGGTATTTGCTCTGCTTTGGCAGTAACTACACAAATGAAACCTACCATGGTAATGGCGATTTCAGTTACAGTGGTTGTTATGTTTTCAAACTTGATCATTTCGTTCATGCGAAATGCTATTCCGAGTAGGATTCGAATTATTGTTCAGCTTACAGTTGTGTCGGTACTGGTAATTTTGGTCGACCAAGTTTTGAAAGCCTTTGTTTACGACGTGAGTAAGCAGCTTTCTGTATTTGTAGGCTTGATCATTACCAATTGTATTGTGATGGGGCGACTAGAAGCCTACGCCATGGGCAATAAACCAGGACCAAGCTTACTCGATGGTTTGGGTAATGGTTTAGGTTACGGTGCAATTATTATGACGGTCGCATTTTTTAGAGAGCTTTTGGGAAGCGGCAAGCTGTTTGGCTGGCAGGTTATTCCAGACGCATTTTACGAAATGGGCTACGTAAATAACGGATTAATGATGATACCTGCAGGCGCCCTCTTTGTAATTGCCACCATCATCTGGATACAACGTTCATTTAACAAAAACCTTCAGGAGGCTTAATTATGCTAGTTCTTGCAACTGATTTGATCAGCATATTTGTCAGGTCGATATTTATCGACAACATGATTTTCGCATACTTCCTAGGGATGTGCTCATATTTGGCTGTTTCTAAAGATGTAAAAACAGCTATAGGTTTGGGGGCGGCTGTAATTTTCGTACTTGGTATTACGGTTCCTTTTAACTGGTTGTTACTTAACAAAGTTCTGAAAGAGGGTGCTTTAGCAGGTATTTCACCTGCATTCGCTAAGGTCGACCTTACCTTTTTGGCGTTTATCATGTTTATTGCAACCATTGCATCCATGACCCAGTTAGTAGAAATGGTTATTGAAAAAGTTTCGCCAGCACTTTATGGTACCTTGGGTATATTCCTACCCTTGATTGCCGTGAACTGTTCTATTCTTGGAGGATCCTTGTTCATGCAAGAGCGCGATTATACGCTAGCCGAGGCCTCAGTTTTTGGCTTGGGTTCTGGTGTGGGTTGGTTCATTGCCATTGTGGCCATTGCAGCCATTCGCATGAAAATCCGTTACAGCGATGTCCCTGCACCACTAAGGGGTTTGGGTATCACGTTTATCATTACAGGACTTATGGGAATCGCCTTTATGAGCTTCCTCGGTATTAATCTTTAAGCTTTACTAAAAGTATGTTGCTACTCGATACCATGACAATTGTAGGCCTGAGTGTAGGTGCATTCCTCCTTGTAATTCTGGCTTTAGTTTTCATCCTCATGTTCGCCCAGAAGAAATTGGTTCCTTCTGGCGAAATCAAAATTATCGTGAATGGCGATGAGGCCAATCCGATTCTCACTACTCCGGGAAGTACGCTTTTAAGTACACTTTCCGAACAGAAATTATTCCTTCCTTCGGCTTGTGGCGGTGGCGGCACCTGTGCCATGTGTCGTTGTCAGGTTACCGAAGGTGGGGGAGATGTACTTCCCACTGAAAAGGGACATTTAAGTCGCAAAGAACAACAGGATCACTGGCGCCTGGCCTGTCAGGTTAAAGTGAAAAACGACATGCGAGTACATGTACCTGAAGAAGTATTTGGCATCAAAAAATGGGAGTGTGAAGTGGTTTCTAACTACAATGTAGCCACCTTTATCAAGGAGTTTGTAGTTAAGTTGCCAGAAGGTGAACACCTCGATTTCGAATCGGGTGGCTATATTCAGGTGGATGTACCAGCTTGTGATGTTGACTTCAAATCGTTCGACATTGCTCCACATCCTTCAGATCCAGCCGGTAAAGATAAGTTCAAAGAAGACTGGGATAAGTTTAATCTCTGGGATTTGAAAATGAAAAACCCGGAGCCCATCTTTAGAGCCTACTCCATGGCCAATCACCCAGCTGAGGGGAATATTATCATGTTGAATATTCGTATTGCAACACCACCTTGGGATCGAGCCAACAACCGTTGGATGCAAGTAAACCCGGGTATTTGTTCGAGTTTCGTATTCTCACGTAAACCAGGTGATAAGGTAACCATTTCAGGGCCTTATGGAGAGTTTTTCATCAAGCCTACCGAAAAGGAAATGGTGTACATCGGTGGTGGTGCTGGTATGGCTCCGTTGCGTAGTCATATTTTCCACCTGTTCCACACCTTGAAAACTAACCGCAAAGTGAGTTTCTGGTACGGTGGTCGTTCGAAAAGAGAGTTGTTCTATATCGATGAATTCCGTGCGATTGAAAAGGAATTTCCAAATTTCCGTTTCCACATCGTTCTCTCCGAGCCTTTGCCAGAAGACAACTGGAAAGTAAGCAAAGATGTTGAAGACCGCGATGGCGATGGTTTCTTAGGTTTTGTACATAAAGCGTTTATTGATAACTATTTAAGCAAGCATGCAGATCCTGAAGAGATAGAATTCTATTTCTGTGGACCACCTATGATGAACCAGGCCGTGGTTAAAATGTGCGAAGATTGGGGTGTTCCAGAAGAACATGTAAGCTTCGACGATTTCGGCGGCTAAATGATTTTACAGTGTACCAAAAAAAAGCCGGTTCAACTCTTTGAACCGGCTTTTTTATTGGTATTCTATTGGAACGGAAGAATCATTCAATATTCTTCTCAAAACTTAGATCCTACGAAGAGGTGCTTGAATTAAGTGTTTATATGAACTAACATTAAGGATTGAGCACAATAATTTTCATCCGACCTGTTCCGGATATCAAGGTATAAGTACCTTCCACCAAACCGGTAAGATCAAGCTCAGTGTGCTCATTCTGCACGGTAGCTGTATAAACTAGCTGTCCAAGCGAATTAACCAATTTGAACTCTTCCGTTTGATGTATACCTGGATATTCAATAAAAAGCGTATTACGTGCGGGATTGGGATAAGCGGTGAACTTAGCGACCTTTATTTCGGGTGTACTTAAACCCCAATCCACATTTAAAACGGCAAAATCAGAGGTGTCTTGGCAGTGAGCAAAGTTGACTATACATCTGAAAGAGCTGTTATTGTCGAGCATTTGTGCGTTAATGAGCATTAACCGAGGCTGATTGACGCCTATAAACTCGGTGCCGTTAGTAAGTGAATTGAAACCTAAGCCCATGTTTCGTTGCCATTGGTAACTGGCACCAGGAATAGTATCGACATGAAAGTAAGCCGCTTGGTTTATGCGTGTAGAAGTGTTTTGAGGTTGACGACCGATGATTGATCCACACCGTACGCTAAGCTCACCTATACCTGAAGTGTCCCTACAGCCCGAGTTCGAAACCAAACAGCGAAAGCGCATTCCGTGATTAGCGTAGTTTATATTCCGAATTCGTAAACTAGAAGTGGTAGAACCAGCGAATTGGCCAAAGTCAGCGATATTGTTCCAAACATTCCCCAAGTATACCTGCCATTGAAATTGACTTCCTGGGACTAAGGATTGTATGCTAAACTGGGCTGAATCGCCAACAGACATCATACTAGGGTTGGGAATAGATGTGGTCAAATCCCAACAATTTACCGTCAAAGTTGCAGCAGTTGTGGTGTTGGTACAGTGGCTGTCGGTAAGCACGCAGCGAAATTGGGCATTATTGAATTGCGAAGAGATATTTCTTACGGTCAGAACTGAACTGTCGACGCCAATAAAATTGACACCATTGGTTATATTCGAGAATACGCCTGTTGTAGCTGGCGCCATCTGCCATTGTTTTTGCACATTCGCACTCGTGCTCACCGTAAATTGAACCGAGCTGTTCGGGGTGGTAGTTTGGGAAGTCGGCTGATTCAACACTGAAAATGGACAACCATTGTATAGTAAAAAAATCTCTGTTGAATCAAGCGCTCTATTCCAAATGGCAATGTCGTCTAGTGAGCCTTTATAATAAGCACTTCCAGCAGTAGTTGTGTTAGGGTGAAAGGTACGCCCAATATTGATTGCGCGGTTACCAAATACTGGGCCACTGGTAATCCTGCTGTTCACTAAAACCCCATTTCTATAGGCTTTTAATATTCCACTTGAAAGTGAAGTGGTGTCATATGTCAAAACGTAATGCACCCATTCCTCTACATTTGGACCTTGTACATTGATTTTTTCAAGTTGGCCATTATTAGTTATTCGGTCCATATACAAGCTGTCGACAGAGAAATTGGGATTATTTCCTCCATAGGAAAAACCAATTCTAAATCTATATGTCCAGCCAGAAGCACTTCTGTCATTGATTAGCTCATGGCCGTCAATACTTGGTTGTATGCTGTCAGGTTTAGCCCAAATACTTATAGTAAAGGAATAAGGGCATTGAGCCATGACAGTTAATGGAAGTGTTGCAAAACTACTTTGACCGGAAAATCGCATGGCCATATTAGTGCCGCCATTTCTGTCGAATGTTCCAGTAAGATTGGAGAATGTCCCGTTAAATGTTGCCGTTGAAGCGTTCAGGTTATTATTTAAGTCCCATAGACTAATTAATCCGTTGGTAGGATAATAACTTGGTACTTGTCCAAAAACAGAAGAACTGATTAGAACAACAAAAAAAACGATGTTTTTCATGTTATAGCTTTTCCCAAAATTAAGGAAAAAGTAGAAACAGATGCCTACCCGGATTTTTATTTATCCAATACTGAATAAAATAGCTTAGTATATTGGCTTCCTATATGCTCTGGGCCAAATATATCAATTGAGGATACAATTTGTTGAGCCTCAAAATTGGTTTGCAGCGCAGACATAATAGCATTAGCTAAGCCATAAGAAGAAACAGTCTTAGCAAGTATTCCGTTTTGATAGTCGACAATCATTTCTCCTATGCCACCAATGTCAAACCCTACAACAGGAGTGCCGCAAGCCATACTTTCAAGAACGGTATTTGGCAGGTTTTCTTCTAGGCTAGGAATTACAAACAAGTCAGCCATCTGGTATGCTTCGCGCATACCCACCGAATTTAATGAACCAAGAAGTCGACTTGGATAGGGGAGCGTGTTCACTAAATGGTCAGATGTTTTGCCGGCAATTAGTAATTCAATGTCATACGATTCTTCCTTTAAGTGCGATAATGCCGATTTTAATTCATGGAAACCTTTCCGGCTATCCGCTACATTCATTGCTGCAAAAAAAATGTATTTTTTGGTCAGGCTTAGTCCATGTTTCAGTTTCAGAGACTCTTTATCCTTCGATGGAAAATACTCACTTTTGAAAATGGGATTTGCTATATGTGTAGTCCTTGCAAATTTTCCAAGTTTTGATTCATTTGCACGGTTAGCAAGCCATTGACTGGCCCCTACAAGGGTAGGGGGATTAATTTTGAAGAGTTCAATTTTTTCTGATAACCTTTTGAATGATGTATCATTTTCAATCGATTCTCTTAACGCTGGACAATGTCCACAATGTGCTTGATATCTGTTGCACGGTCCAGGATAATGGCATCCTCCTGTGAATGGCCAAAAATCGTGCATATGCCAAATGATTGGCTTTTTGAGACTGAAAATTGATTTTAAATTTTTTAAACTCAAGAAACCATGGTTAACCCAATGAAGCTGAATGATATCGGCTTCCAATAATTTTGGGTGCTTGCTTAAATCGTGTCCCCACCAGGGTTCATCACTAAAAATAAACCCTGCTTTAAAAACCATCATTTTCGAATACAAGTATTGAAAATCTTTGATGGCTCGATCAATTTTATTCCTAGGCCAAGAAGTTTGTTCAATCCAACTTTCAGTACTTTTTTTTTCCATGACAAGCATGGTTACGTCATGTCCAGCATTAGATAAACAAATACCGAGTCTTTTGCAAGCAATTGCTGCTCCACCAGAACTGTCTGAAGTTGAAAGCAATACGACTTTCATGCCTTTTTCTTGACCAAGATTATTAAGTTGTGATAAAATCCGTTTCTTTTCGGGAATACTTTGGAAAGAAGAATACCAATGATTGTAAATGGGCTGATGCAAACAGCAGTTATAAGTAGATTGAGAAATTTATTCCTAGTCTCTAATAGCTGATACCAATATAAAATGTGCAACTGAATCAGGGTTTGAAAAAAATGAGTACTTCTTCTAATCTCTAGGATTTCAAAGCCATGTTTTTTAAATAAGTGCTCTAATCCGTAAGCACTGTACCTGGCATAATCAAACGGAATTTCGTGTTCATTCCAAACAAAGGGAACTGTAAATAAACCTTTTGCATCTGGTTTTAATACCCTATTAATTTCGGATAGAATGTGGTCTGGCTCAAAAACATGTTCTAGTACTTCGCTTGAAAGGACAGCGCTGAAGTGATTGTTTGGAAAAGGAATGTTTTTGCCATCATAGAACACATCTACATCCTCGGTCAGATGAGGATGTCCCGGGTTTTCCATATCAAGCCCCACATATTCTTCAACATCAAATAAAGTTCGATACGGTTTAGCGCCACACCCGAAATCTAGTAAACGACCATGTCCTAATTGTGGAGCCAGAGTAGCAATGTCATTATACAAGGCTTTTCGGATAATGTAAAAAGGATTTAGCCATACACTATACCATTTCGGTATAAACTGTTGCTTTTTATAAGCCAATATTAGCTTAGATAACATCAGTTCGTTTTTGATAAACAGCTACAACCGTATGACCAATAGGACAGTTTTTATCAAAAACTCCAGCTTTTAACAGCTTTCCAATCGCCAAAGCAGGTAGTCGTAGAATTTTATTGACTAGGCTATTATCAACTGATTTATAGCTGATTCCGAATCTTGTTTTTAACGCATTTAGAGCAAGTTGATATGTGAAATCAAAATGATGTTGAGGTTGTAAAGGGTCATGCTCTAGATGAATAAGGTCAACACCCAAGTATCTAGGTATAGCCTTCAAAGAAGTATCTGTATACCTACTCATGTGATGAGGAGGAAGATTTAAAGCTAAGTTGTTTGATTTACTGATGTAACTCTCCTCACTAGGAACAGCTATAATGAGCTTGCCACCAGGTTTTAAGGCATCAACCATCCCTTTTAAAAACTCATAAACATCAGGAACATGCTCCAAAACTTGAAACGCGCAGGCAATATCGTATTGATGTAGGTTTTTTTCTGCGTGAGACTGAATTGACTCATTAATTACTGTTATACCGTTTGATTTAGCCATTTCTTTCGCCATCTGGCTAAAATCTAATCCTATGTACTTTTTAGTTTTTAAGAACTTCGCAAAATTGCCTTTTCCACTTCCTACTTCTAATACTGAGTCGTCTGTACCTATGAAAGATGCCGCAACCTCAAATTCTCTCTTAAAATCGACATAATACCATGGTCTTGTCTGTAGCGTATTGTAGAATAGTTCATCACCTGGAATCAAGGGTTCGAACCAGATCAGATCACTTTCGAGTGACCGATACATGTCTATCGTAGAGATATTGGGGTACAACCGAGCTATGGGAGCTTGGTATAAGTGTCGATAGAGACGATCAAGTTCAGCAACAGGAATTTTTTCGAGTAGTTCTACGTCTGCACTTTTGGATAAAGGACAGATAACTTTTTTATCTGACATATGAGCTAAGCTGATTTGATGTTAAGCAATTGGGTTACAGCCCTAGTTTATTTTGAATAATTCTTACCAACTTCCTCATACGATTGGGAAACATATAAAATCGAAAGGTTTCATAATCAGCTTCTAAAATCGGTTTTTTTGTTGGATTATGTGACAAATCTACCAATTCGAAAGATGGGATTTTACTTAATCTTGTTTGAATATCATTTGATGTGTGCGTATTCACCCCACCAAATCCAATATTGCTCACTAAGTTAACTTCAGGTAAAACGGTGAGTTGACGGTGCCACCAACTGGCAAATAGGAGCGGGTAATCCCAAGTGTTGTATCTGCCGGCCAAGTAGCGTTCAAAG
>VFQR01001912.1_pt1 | contig 14359 bp, 13 predicted proteins | sample 3512321 | NCBI WGS metagenome assembly VFQR01 (sample SAMN10412374, study PRJNA504923) | tailings metagenome | isolation source: Relicate 3 Philex TSF1 revegetated site | place: Philippines: Tuba, Benguet | collected 2017-08-29
TGGTGTTGATGACCCTGCCGGCGACCGGCCGGCCGGACTTGAACTCCGATCGCCAGTACACGGCGGCGTGGTGCGTGGGGGCGAACGTGCCCTTGAGGTGGACCCGGATGACGGCGTCCCACGCCGCCTCGGTCATGTTGAAGATCATCGCGTCGCGGGCGATCCCGGCGTTGTTGACGAGGATGTCCAGCTTGCCGTACGTGTCGATGGCCTGCTGGACGAGGCGGCCCGCACCCTCGAAGTCGGCGACGTCCTCGTAGTTGGCCACCGCCTCGCCGCCACGCTCGCGGACCAGCGCCACCGTGAGGTCCGCGTCCATGCTGGTGTCGGCACCGTCGACCGAGCAGCCGAGGTCGTTGACCACCACCCTCGCGCCCTCCCGCGCCAGCTCCAGCGCGTGTCCGCGACCGATGCCATGCGCGGCACCCGTGACGATGGCCACCTTGCCGTCGAGCAGTCCCATGTTGCTGTGCCTCTCCTCTTCTCGTGCTCCGGTGGGTCGCGCCGGCCCGGTGCCGCCGCGCTCAGAACGCCTCGGGGTCCCGTTGCACCTCGACGGGCACCGGGTGGCGGAACAGCTCCGAGGCCGTCCGCCAGGTCATCATCTCGATCTCCTGGGCGCTGCATCCCCTGATCTGCTCCCACAGGCGGGCCTGGGTGTCCGGCCAGGTGGTGTCGCAGTGGGGGTAGTCGGACTCGAGGAGGATCCGGTCGACACCGATGCGCTCCCGCAGCGCGAACGAGCTGGTGTCGTCGATCGCGCAGTGCCAGAACATCCGCTGGAACACCTCGGCCGGGGACTCCTGCTCGTCGTTCCAGGTGCCGTACATGTCCTGGTAGTGCGCGACGTGGTCGAGGCGGTCGAGCAGCCCCGCGACCCAGCTGATGCCGCCCTCGGAGAGGCAGATCTTGAGGTCCGGGAAACGCAGCCCCACCTTCGAGTAGAGCCAGTCGACGGCCACGAACATGGCCGACGCGAAGAACAGCACGCCCACGGCGTCGGCGGGAGCGTCGTCGGCCACGGAGGGGATGGTCCCGGACGAGCCGATGTGGAGGCACACGACGGTCCCGGTCTCGGCGCAGGCCCGCAGCATCGGGTCCCAGTGGCCCGTGTGCAGTGACGGCAGGCCGGCCTTGTGCGGCGCCTCGCAGAACGTGATCGCCTTGAACCCTCGCTCGGCGTTGCGGCGGATCTCGGCGGCGCCCACCTCCGGGTCCTGCATCCACGGGATCTGGACGGGGATGATCCGGTCGGGGTACGGCCCCGCCCACTCCTCCAGGTGCCAGTCGTTCCACGCCCTCACCATCGCGAGGCCGAGCTCGGGATCGCTCGTGTACGACGGCAGGCGGAGGCCGCCGAAGCCGACCAGCGACGAGGGGAAGTTCACCGAGGCGTACACGCCGTTGATGTCCATGTCGCGCATCCGGGCGTGGATGTCCCAGGCCCCGCGACGCATGTCCTCGAACCGCGTCGGCTCCATGCTGTACTCGCTGACGGGACGGCCGACGAGCGCGTTGAAGCCGACGTTGGGGTGCAGCTGGCCGTCGACCTGCCACATCTCGTTGCCGGCGTCGTCCTCGACCACTCGCGGCCCGCGGTCGGCGTACTTGGCGGGCAGCCGACCCTCGAACATGTCCGGCGGCTCGACGATGTGGTCGTCGACGGAGATGAACGGGAACAGGCGAGGGCGGCGCTCCGGCTCCGGCAGGAAGGTCACCGTGCGCTCGCCGCGGGCACCGCCGACCGTGAACGACGCCTTCTCGATGTCCTCGATCCTCATCCCGGTCCCCTCGCGCTCGCCTTACATCTCTATCTTAACAATCTTACGCCGAGGGTTCCGCATCAGCGGCCATCGCCGCCACGGCCCGCCGGTCGAGCTTGCCGTTCGGGTGCCGTCGCAGGTCGTCGACCAGCACGATGCGCCGGGGCACCTTGTAGGGCGCCAGCCGCTCGCGCACGAACGCCCGCAGCACCGCGGGATCGGGTCGGACGCCGCCGCGCGCCTGCACCACGGCGCCGACGACGTGACCGAACCGTGGGTCGTCGAGGCCGACACAGGCTGCGTCCTCGACCTCCGGGTGCTCCTTCAGGCGCTCTTCGACCTCTTCGGGGTGCACCTTCTCGCCGCCGGTGTTGATCACCGACGAGCCCCGCCCGAGCAGGGTCATCCGTCCGTCGGCGTGGACGATCACGTGGTCGCCGGGCACCGAGTAGCGGACGCCGTCGATGACGGGGTAGGTCTCCGCCGTCTTCGCCGGGTCCTTGTGATAGCCGAGGGGGATCGGGCCGGTGATGGCGATGCGGCCCGACCGGCCGCTGCCCGGCTCGACCCACCCGCCGTCGTCGCCGAGCACCCGGACCCTCGGTCCGGCGCGGAACTCGGCGGTCCCGTCGATGTCGTCGGCGCTCGCCAGCGCGACGCCGAGGCCCGAGGCCTCGCTCGAGCCGAAGGCGTCGAGGATGGCCAGCTCCGGCAGGCGTTCGAGCAGCGCCGCCTTCACCTGGCGCGAGAGCATCGCCCCCGAGGAGGTGATCATCCGCAGCGACCCGAGCCTCCCGACGAGACCGGGGTCGGCGTCGAGCGCATCGAGCAGCGGTCGTGCGAACGGATCGCCGACGATGACGAGCACCTCCACCTGCTCGTCGGCGACGGTCCGCCACACGCGGTGCGGGTCGAAGGAGCGGCCGCCCACGATCACGGACGTGCCACCTGTCATGAAGTTGGCGATCTGGCTGAGGAGGCCGGTGCCGTGCACCATCGGTGCGGCGGTGCAGCTCCGCCGAGGACGCGGTGCGAGCCGCCCGACCACATCGGCGCCCACCCCGCTGCGATCGTCGCCGGGCGGCGCGTCGGTGCCGGCGAGGAGGGTGACGAGGTCGCCCTGGCGCCACATCACCGCCTTCGGCATCCCTGTCGTGCCGCCGGTGTAGAGGAACACGAGGTCGTCCGGCGAGCGCTCCCAGGCGGCCTGCTCCACCGCCTCCGCCGGCATCACGACGGCCGCCTCGTAGTCCGTGGCCTCCGGGCAGCCGGGTGCTCCGCTGTCGTCGGCGACCTGCACGACGACGAGGCCCGGCGCCGTCGCCGTGGCGGCAGCCCCCACCGAGCTCGCGAACTCCTGGTGGGCGACGACCGCCCGCGCATCGGCGTTGTCCAGCAGGTACGCGATCTCGTCCGCGGAGTACCGGAAGTTGATGTTGAACGGCACGAGCGACGCCTTGCAGCAGGCGAGGTACGTCTCGAGCACCGCCGCAGCGTTGCGGGCGCAGACCCCGACCCGATCCCCCCGGCGCAGGCCGGCCCGGACCAGGGTGGCGGCGAGGCCGGTCGTCCGCCGGTCGACGTCGCTCCAGCTGAGCGTCCGCCCGGGTTCGACGATCATCGCGTGGTCGCCGCGGTGGCGAGCGATGACGCCGAGCAGATCGGCGAGGTTCCATTCGTGGAGAGGACCGTCCATCGATATAATGATAGCGATGTTAGACACCCGCGGACGAGCAGCGATCGTGGGCGTGGCCGACGACGCGCGACCGGACGGCGAGCTCCCCGACCACGGCCGCCCGCTCGAGATGCGCATCGCCCACGAGGCCATCGCGGACGCCGGCCTGCGTCCGACCGACATCGACGGACTGGCGATCGCCGGTGGCGCCATGAGCCCCCTGGTGACGGCCCAGCACCTCGGCATCCGACCCACGTGGGTCGACAGCACGCACGTCGGAGGCTCGAGCTTCGAGCTGCACGTGGAGCACGCCGTGGCGGCCGTCGCCACGGGCCTGTGCTCCACGGTCCTCGTGGTCTACGCGAACACACCGCGAGGCGATCGCCGCCGCGGCGGCACGCCACGGGGCGACACCTCACCCTACGGCGACGACTTCCTCGCCTTCGAGGCGCCTCACGGACTGCTCATGCCGATGGGGCCGTACGCCCTCGCCGCCCAGCGGCACATGTCGCTGTACGGCACCACCGCCGAGCAGCTGTGGGCGATCGTCTCGTCCTCGCGGGCGTGGGCCGAGGACAACGACCTCGCCCGCCACCGCACGGCGCTCCCGCTCGACGACTACCTGGCTGCCCCACCGATCTGCGGACCTCTGCGCGCGGCCGACTGCTGCCTCATCAGCGACGGCGCGGCGGCGGTCGTCGTCACGTCGGCCGAGCGGGCCGGCGACCTCCGCCCGGACGCGGCCTACGTGCTCGGGGCCGCCAGTGCCAACAGCCACGTCACCGTGTCCTCGATGGAAGACCTCACGATCACCCCCGGTGCGATCAGCGGACCGGCGGCGCTCCGGCGCGCCGGCGTGACCACGGCCGACGTCGACGTCGTCCAGATCTACGACTCGTTCACCATCACCGTGCTGCTCGCGCTGGAGGACCTCGGGTTCTGCGGCCGGGGCGAAGCGGGGGCCTTCGTCGCCGACGGCAACCTCGCGCCCGGCGGCTCGCTGCCCACGAACACGAGCGGGGGCGGCCTGTCGTACACCCACCCCGGCATGTTCGGGCTCTTCCTCCTGGTCGAAGCAGCGCGCCAGCTGCGGGGTGCCTCGCGCGGCAGGGTCGTGGAGGGCGTGGAGGTGGCAGTCGCCCACGGCTGCGGCGGCGTGCTGTCCTCGACCGGCACCGTGGTGCTCGGGACGCGGGGGGCGCTGTGACCGCCGGCCCCCCGGTGACACCCGGCGCGGAGGGCTACTGGGAGGCGACCCGTGAACGCCGGCTCGTCGTCCAACACTGCCCGGCCTGCGACAGGTGGATCCACCCGCCCCGGCCGCGCTGCCCGTCGTGCGCCGCCACCGAGCTCGAATTCGTCGATCCGCCGGCGACCCCGACGCTGCACTCGTGGGCTGCCCACCCCCCGCGTGGAGAGGCACCGGCGACCATGGTCGTGCTCGTGGACCTGGCCCCGCGGGCGCGGATGATCAGCCGCCTCGTCGGGGACGCTGGACCAGGCGCTGCAGCGCCGAGCGCCGGCCTTCGCGCGGGCGCAGTCCTGGCGCTGGCGTGGGAGCCGCTCGACGACGGCCGCGCGCTCCCGGTGTTCCGCCTGGGCTCACCGTCCGACTGAGGGCGGGCCGGACGGGCTCAGCGCAATGCCGAGGCGTTCACGTTGAGCATCGCGTCGTCGCTCACGGCGTAGAAGACGGAGTCCTCGAGGTGCTCGCGAGCGAGTCGCGAGACGCCGTCGACGTCGCCGGCGTCGATGAGACCCAGCAACTGCTCGTGCATCGACAACGACCGGGAACGGACGAAGTCGCCGGGGAACTGGCCGTCAGCCGTCGCCTGCTCGGCCCACTCCTGCTCCGACGTCGACCAGATCGTCTCGAGCGCGCCCACGAGCTGGATCATGGTCTCGTTGCCGCACCTCGCGACGATCTCCTCGTGGAAGCGCCGAGCGAGCTGCGTGAACAGCAGCTGCTCGTCCTCGCCGCAGGCGACGGCGGCCTCGTGCACCGCCCGCAGCGCCGGCAGGACGCTGGTCGCCCTGTCGGGGCGCTCGGCGCAGAGCGCCGCGCAGACCGGCTCGATGTGCTTGAGCGCCGCCCCCACGTCGGCGAGGGTGACCTGGCGGGACTGCAGCACCAGGCCCAGCATGTAGGCGGCGTTGGCCGCCTGCGGCACGTGCACGATCGCGCCGCCCACGTTGCCGCGCTGCACCGTGATCAACCCCTCGGTCTCGAGGATCCGCAAGGCCTCGCGCATGGACGGCTTCGACACCCGGAACTCGTCGATCAGCTCCTCCTGCTTCGGCAGCAGCGAGCCGTCGGCCAGCGTGCCGGCCAGGATCCTGCGACGCAGCTGGTCCGCGATCATCTCGGCCAGTCGCGGCTGGCGTAGCTGCACTCGAGCTCCATGCCCGTTCTCGGATGGCACGTCTCTCCGCCCCCTCAGGTTGCACGCCGTCGCCGGCCGGCAGGCTCCTCGCGGATGCTACTCGGCCCTCCGGCGACGGTCCCGACTTTACAAAGATCTAGACCACGGCCTCTGCACATCGGGCCGTCAGGATGCTCCCGTCGCGTCAGCCACGCTGCTCTGACCGAGGTAGGAGGCGAGGAGCGCCTCCCGGTCGTGCATCTCGGCGCTGGGCCCGCTGAGCACGAACGCGCCCTGGCTCATGACGATCGCACGGTCCGACAGGTCGAGCGCGGCGGACGTGTTCTGCTCGATGAGCAGCACCGGGATCGTTCGCGTCGCCTCGCGCAGCGAGTCGAAGACCGCGCGGGTGATGATCGGCGCCAACCCCAGCGAGGGCTCGTCCAGCATGAGGACCCGAGGCGCGGCCAGCAGCGCCCGGCCGATCGCCACCATCTGCAGCTCGCCGCCGGACAGCGACCAGCCGTCGCGACGGCGCAGCGGCACCAGCGCCGGGAACAGGTCGTACACCTCGTCGATCGAGAACGGCGGACGTCGTCCCGCGGCGGCGGTGGTGCCGACCTGGAGGTTCTCGTGGACGCTCAGCGTCGGGAACACCCTCCGGCCCTCCGGGACGTGGATGAGCCCGCGCCGTGCGAGCCGCTGCGCCGACATCCTGCGCACGTCGACGCCGTCGAACAGGATCTGGCCCCTGCTCGGCACGAGGCGCGACACGGCACGGAGGAACGACGTCTTCCCGGCGCCGTTCGGTCCGAGCAGCGCGATGCATCCGGCGGAGAGCTCGAGGTCGACGCCGCCCACGGCCACCACCGGCCCGTAGCTGACGGTGAGCTCACGCACCTGGAGCACGGCGCACCTCCCCTGCGTGCTCGACACCGAGGTACGCCTCGATCACGCGCTGGTCGGCGAACACGGTGGCGGGCTCCCCCTCCGCGATCTTCCGCCCGAGCTCGAGCACCACGATCCGCTCGCACAGCGACGTGACGAAGTCGATCTTGTGCTCGATGACGAGCACCGAGATCCCGCTCTCGTGCACCCCGGCGACGAGGCCGGCCAGCTCCTGCGTCTCGGCCTGGTTGAGGCCGGCCGCCGGCTCGTCCAGCAGGACGATGCGGGGCTCGGCGGCGAGCGCTCTCGCCAGCTCGAGCACTCGTTGGCGTCCGTAGGGCAGGTCACCGGCCGGCTCCTCCGCACGGTCCTCGAGCCCCACCCGGGCGAGGAGCTCGGTTGCCCGGTCCCATCGGGCCCGCTCGGTCCGGTGCATGGCCGCACGCGCGAGCGTCGACCCGGTGAAGCCGTTGAACCGTCGTGGCCGCATCGCCAGGAGCAGGTTCTCGAGGCAGCTGAGCGCAGCGAAGACGCGCGGCGTCTGGTACGTGCGGACGATGCCGGCGCGGTAGGACGGGCCGGGCGCCCCCAGCCGCAGCGGCGCCCCGTCGACGCGCACCGACCCACGTGCCTGGACCATGCCGGTGAGCGCATTGACCAGCGTGGTCTTGCCCGAGCCGTTGGGGCCGATGAGGCCGACGGTGGCGCCCGGTGGCACCACGAAGCCGACGTCGTCGAGCGCCCGCACCCCACCGAAGCTGACGGACAACCCGTCGATCTCAAGCACGCCTGATCACCCGCCGGTAGGCCTGCCGGATCCCGGTGAGGCCCTCGGGCAGCAGGACGATCGTGACGATCAGGAGCAGCGCGAAGATCAGCTCGCGGTACTGCGCGAAGGTGCGCAGCCACTCCGGCATGAGCACCACGAAGATCGCGCCGAGGACTGCGCCCCACATGTTGGTCAGCCCACCGAGGATGACCATGAGGAAGATGTTCATGCCGAGCGCGACGCCGAACGACTCCGGGCTGATGAACCCCTGGTCAGCCGCGAACAGCGCGCCCGCGACCCCGGCGAAGCTCGACCCGAGCACGAACGTGACGAGGCGGACGCGCAGGATCGGTACCCCGAGGCTCGACGCGACCTCCGGGTGGTCGCGCATCGCGATCGCCTCCCGTCGCAGCGGCGAGCGCTCCACCAGCACGATCACCGAGAGCGCGACCACCAGCGCCGCCAGGAGGAACCAGTACATCCGCAGCTCGGTGTCGAAGCGGAACCCGGCGATGCTCGGCACGTGCGGCACCGCCACCTCGCCGCCGAGGCCGGTGAAGGCTCGCCACTCACGGAACACCATGAGGGCGATCTCGCTGAGGCCCAGCGTGGCGATGGCGAAGTAGAAATGGCTGGCCCGCCGCACGGCGAAGGCGAACACGAGCGCGACGCAGGCGGTGATGGCGGTGCCGGCGAGGAGGCCCAGCCAGAAGCCCACGCCCCGCGACGCCCACACGAACGCGTACGCGCCGAGCCCGAAGAAGGCCGCGTGGGAGAACGCGAACTGCCCGGAGAGGCCGAACAGCAGGTAGAACCCGACGGCGGCGATCGCGTACGTGATCGTCAGGTTGGCCACGCTCAGGTGGTAGGCGCCGGTGTACCGCAGCGGCACCAGGGCCGCCAGCGCGATCACCACGCCGACGGTGCGCGCCTGGTGGCGGCGCATCACCGGCGGGACCGCCCGCGCCCGATCCTCCTGCCCCTCGGCCACGTCAGTGCCTCGTCCGCAGCTCGCTGCCGAACAGCCCCTCGGGGCGCAGCGCGATCACGAGGATCATCAGCGCGAACGGATACACCTCTCGCAGTTGGTGGGCGACGTACCCGGCAGCGAGCTGCTCGACCACGCCGATCATCAGCGCCCCGACGACGACACCGCCGATGCGGCCGAAGCCACCGAGGATCGCGGCGGCGAAGCCGTTCAGCATGGCGACGAACCCGAGGTTGAGGTTGACGGTGGCGATCGGCGCGAAGAGCACCCCGCCGAGAGCGGCGAGCGCCCCGGCCATCCCGAAGGTGAGCATCGACATCCGCGTGACCATGATCCCCTGCAGCCGAGCCGCCTCGTTGTCCGTGGCCAGCGCACGCAGCTGCCTGCCGAACTGCGTCCGCTCGAAGAGCACCACGAGCCCGACCACCACGATCGCCGTGACGCCGACGATGAGGACGTTCTGGATGGGGATCCGCGCACCCAGGACCTCGATGGTCCGGATGCCCAGCGGGCTGCGGAGGTTGCGCGGCCGCGATCCCTGCCAGATGCCGATGAAGGCGCGGATGGCCAGCCCGGCTCCGAGGGTGGCGATCACCACGACGTGGACGGATCGGTGCCGCAACGGTGCCGCGGTCACCCGCTCGAGCCCGATGCCGAACAGGAACATGAGCCCGATCGCCACGGCGTACGCCAGCCAGATGGACAGGCCGTGGGTGCTCGCTGCCCAGAAGGCGAGGTAGGCACCGAGCGTGGCCAGGTCACCCTGGGCGAAGTTGATGACCCCGGTCGCCTTGTAGATCAGCACGAAGCCGAGCGCGACGAGGGCGTAGATGGAGCCGGAGGCGATGCCTGCGGCGAGGAGCGCGACGAACCTGCTCATCGGGTGGGTCCCCGACCGCTCTGGCGGCACGCCGTGGTGATCGGGTGGTCGAGCATGCGGTTCGTCGGCTCCTCGTCGCGGGGAGGGAGGTTCAGTCGCGGTAGACGGCGACGGTCTCGCTCGAGCCGTTGCCGAAGAAGGCGATCGTCACGGTGTGGCTCAGGTTGTGGTTCTCGTCGGCCTCGTACTGCTCCTGGCAGACGCCGCCGTCCCACGAGATCGCAGCGAGCGCGTCACGGATCTCCGCTCCGTCGGTGCTCCCGCTCGCCTCGATGGCCTGCTTGAACAGGTGCACCCCGTCGTAGGTGAAGGCCGAGTTGGACTCCGGCAGGTAGCCGAAGCGGGACTCGAAGGCCTCGGTCCACTCCTGGACGTGGGCTCGGTCGTCGCCGGGAGGGTTGCACACCACGGCGGCGTAGAACTGCGCCATCGCCTCGGGCTCGGCGAGCTCGTTCTCGAAGGTCAGCACCCCGCTGTCGGAGTCCATGGTCGGGATCTCGATGCCGTTCTGCAGGAACTGGTTGAGCTGCAGGCCGATGGTGTTCGGGAAGCCCCAGTTGAGGACGGCGTCGGCACCGTTCATGGCGAGGACCTGCTCGGTGAGGTCCGTGGCGTTGTAGGCGTAGCTGCGGTCCGCGTGGATCGTGCCGCCGCCGGCCTCGATCGTGGCCTGCGCGGCATCACGAGCGGTCTGGCCGTAGTTGTCGTTCGTGTACATCAGGCCGATGTTCGAGGCGCCGAGCTCCTCCATGAGGAACCGGGCCCCCGCGCTCGCCTGGCTCGAGTTCTGCAGCTTCACCCGGAAGGTCCACTCGCTGCCACCGGCGTCGATGTTCGTCTCGTCGGCAGCGGAGAAGTGGATGAGCGGGATGCCCGCCTCCTCCAGCAGCGGCGCGGCGGCGAGCACCTGCGAGGTGATGGCGTAGCCCATCAGCACGGTCGGGCCGTCCTCCAGCGCGCGGCGGAGCGCGGTGAGGCCCTGCTCGGGGGTGAACCCGGTGTCGTAGGTGGTGAACTCGACCGGCTGGCCGCCGATCCCGCCGGCGTCGTTGATCTCCTCGACGACCATGGTCATCGGGTCCTCGAAGACCTCGGGGATCGCCGCCGCACCGGTCTGGGGGATGAGGAGAGCGATCCTCACCGGCTCGTCGAGCTGCAGCTCGCTCGGTGCCGAGGTGGTCGTCTCCCCACCGTCGGCGACGGTGGTCGTCGCCGCACCGCCGTCGGCGGTGGTGGCCGGCGCGGCCGTGGTGGCTGCGGCCGCCGTCGTGGCGGGCGCCGTGGTGGTGGCCGCCTCCTCGTCGTCACCGCACGCGGTGACGACGAGGGCAGCTGCGCCCAGCAGCGCCAGCGTCCGCTGTAGTCCCGATCGCATCAAACTCCCCCTCGTTGGTCGGTCGGCAACGTCTGGCGCTGCGGACTCTATCTTTATGTTCTTTATGATATTAGCACGCCTCGACCGACGCGGTGAAACGCATCGATGTCGCGCGACGTGCTCAGGCGCGTGTGTCCGGCGTGGCCAGGCGGCTCAGCACACCCTCGGCCTCGGCGACCGTGCGGGCGACCAGTTCGGCCACGGTCGGCAGGTCGTCGATCACGCCGACCACCTGACCGCTGGCCATCACTCCGGCCTCCACCCGGCCCTCCACCAGCGCCGAGCGCAGCAGCATCGGCGTGTTCGCCGCCAGCGCCACCTGGGCCCACGAGAGCGACCCGCTCCGGCGCATGGAACGCCCCTCGCGCCACATGTCTCGGGCGGTCATCCCGCTGAGACGTCGGAAGCGGGCAGCGTTGGCGAGCGCTCGGGGGTGCGCGAGCAGGCGCCCGCCGCCGGACTCGAGCCGCTCGACCAGCGGCGTGCGCAGCACCCGGTGGGGGACGCCGTCCACCCTCGCCGTGACGACCGTGTCGAGCACGGTCCGCGAGAGGTAGTACGCCTTCACGGCGTCGGGGACCCCGGAGTCCGCCGTGAGGAGGAACCTCGTGCCCATCGCCACGGCGTCCGCGCCGTACGCGAGCGCGGCCACCAGCCCTCGGCCGTCGAAGTACCCGCCGGCGGCGATGACCGGGATCCGCCCGGCCACGGCGTCGACGACCTGCGGGACGAGCAGGCTCGTCGGCACGGCACCCGTGTGGCCGCCGCCCTCTGCCCCCTGCGCGAGCACCGCGTCGACACCCCAGTCGAGCACCTTCTCGGCGTGTCGCCGTGCGCCGACCGAGGCGACGACGACGATGCCGGCGTCCCGTAACTGCGCGATCATCTCGGGCTTCGGAGCCTGCGCGAAGCTGGCGACGGCCACCCGCTGCTCCACCAGGAACTGCACCCGCTCCGGCGCGTCCACGGCGTCGGCGCGCAGGTTCACGCCGAACGGCCGAGCCGTCGCCCGCTTCACCTCGCCCACGGCGTGACGGAGCTCGTCCACCGTCATGGTCGCGCTGGCGAGGATGCCGAGCCCTCCCGCCTCGGCCACCGCCGTGACCAGCCGCGGTCCCGCGACCCAACCCATCCCGGTCTGCACGATCGGCAGCTGCACACCGACGAGGTCGCAGAACCGCGTCCGCAGGCAGGGGTGCATCAGCTGGCGACCTCGGCATGGCGGAGGCCGCGCGGGTCGAGGAGCTCGAGGGCGGCGAGCTCCCGGTCGTCGGGCTCGCGCGTCTCGCCCACGTCACCGATGACCAGCTCGAACCCCGTGCGCTCGACGACGGTGTCGACGCCCACGCCGGGATGCACGCTGACGAGCGCCATCCGGCCCCCGGGCCCGCTGAAGTCGAGCACCGCGAGGTCGCTCACCACCCGCACCAGCCGGTGGTGGCGGCCGACCTCACCGAGTGCCGCGGCGCGGTCGGTCCCGATGCCGCTGACCATGTCGACCTGCGAGGTGAAGACCCTCGGCGAGTGCTTCGGGATCCAGAAGCTGGTGGCGTGGTTGATCGTGTTGCCGGGCCCGCCCCGCACCCCGAGGAGCTGTGCCTTGGGGCGCTCCCACGGACCGATGTTCGCGATGTTCGTGTTCCCGGTGGCGTCGATCTGCGTCGCGCCCATCATCACGTGCCGCCGCCCTCCCCACAGCGTGTCGAAGACGCTGCGGAACGGGATCCACCCTTCGATGACGGAGTCGGTCGAGCCGAGCGGGAGGTCGTTCGCGACGAAGAACGCCTCCCCGTCGCTCACCAGGAGATCCGGCTCGAACGTCGCGCGAGCGAGGCGCGCTCCGAGCATCGGCATCACCCCCATGCCGGATGCGAAGATCTCGCCGTCGCCGCGGAACGCCTCCGCACAGGCGACGGCGATCACGTCCGCGAGCGCCGCCGTCATGATCCGACCCCCACCCCGTGCTCCTCGCGCCACGCCACCACCGCCCGCCGATAGTCGGCCTCCGTCCCACCCAGGAACCGCTGCTCGAACTCGCGCCACGCGGTGGTGTCTGCAGCGGCCGACGCGTACAAGCGCTGGAACGCCTCGTCGCGGCCGTAGTCGGGCTCGCAGCTCGTGAAGTGGGCACCGTCCGGCGCTTCCACCACCCCGTCGACCATCGACCGGTTGATGCGCAGCGTGTGGAACGAGCCTTCGTCGAGGAGCGACGAGGTCGGGACCACCCGCTCACAGCTGAGGAACCGCCGGCCGGGCTCGCAGGCCGCGAGGAAGAAGTCGTCGAAGTACAGGTCGGGCCCGAGGTACTGGGCGTTGCCGCTCGAGTCGGCGCGGTTCATGTGCACGAAGGCAGCGTCGAGGCGGATGGCCGGCACCGCGAGGAGCTCCTCGCCGCCTTCGTACGGCGAGCGCACGGTCCGCAGCTGCGGGTTGACGTCGACGACGCCGCTGCCGAGACCGGCGCGCGTCGGCAGGAACGGGAGGCGCAGCGAGCCGGCGTACAACGCCCACTGCAGCATCCCCTCGTCGTACTCGACCGGCTCCGGGATCCGGCCGGCTTGGCGAGCGAGACGGAAGTGCGGTTCGAGAGGGATCGAGTCGAGCGAGACGAAGGCGTACACCAGCCGACGGACCTTGCCAGCCGCACACAGCAGGCCGACGTCGGGGCCCCCGTAGGACACGACCGTGAGGTCCCGCACCGGTGAGCGGAGCAGGGCGCGGACGAGGCTCATCGGCTTGCGCCGGCTGCCCCAGCCCCCGATGCCGATCGTCATCCCGTCTTCGATCGAGGCCACCGCCGCGTCCTCGCCGATCCGCTTGTCGCGCCGCATCGTCACGCTCCTCCCCCGGCGTCCTCGCCTCGAGCTCCGGGACCTGCCTTGCGCGTGCCTGCGAAGTCGTCGCGCAGCTGGTCGCTCACCCCGGCGAGGTTCAGCTCGAAGGTGAAGCCCTGCTCGAACCGGTAGCTGCGCCGCACGTCCCAGGGATCGATCCCGTTGAGGCACTCCTTCGCCGCGCGGATCACCGTGGGCGACTTCGACGCGATGCGCCCGGCCAGCTCCATCGCCGCCTCGCGCAGCCGGGCGCCGGGCACCACGTCGTGCACGCTGCCCCAGGCGTGGAGCTGCGCCACCGGGATGTTCTCGGAGGTGTACACCATCGCCCGCATCCGGTGCTGCGGCACCAGCCGGGCGAGGTGCGTCGCGGCTCCCAGCGCGCCGCGGTCCACCTCGGGGAGGCCGAAGAAGGCGTCGTCGCTCGCGATGATCACGTCGCTGTTGCCGACGAGGCCGATCCCCCCGCCCACGCAGTGGCCGTGGACCGCGGCGATGACGGGGACGGGGCACTCGTAGACGGCTGCGAACGCGGCTGCGCAGGCGCGGTTGGCGCCGAGCAGCGCCTCGAACCCCTCCGTGTGCTGCATCTCCTTGATGTCCACGCCGGCGTTGAAGCCCCGGCCCTCGGCGCGCAACACGAGGGCGCGGGTGGCGGGGTCGGCGCCGCACCGGGCCACGGCAGCGGCGAGCTCGAACCACTCCCCGACCTTCAGCGCGTTGACGGGGGGACAGGCGACGACCACCTCGGCCACGCCGTCGTCCCGGAGCTCGCTCGTGATCGACATCGGCCCGAGGGTAGCCAAAGCTGACGCCTCGTCAGA
>VFQR01001913.1_pt1 | contig 14357 bp, 9 predicted proteins | sample 3512321 | NCBI WGS metagenome assembly VFQR01 (sample SAMN10412374, study PRJNA504923) | tailings metagenome | isolation source: Relicate 3 Philex TSF1 revegetated site | place: Philippines: Tuba, Benguet | collected 2017-08-29
TTTCTACTTACGATTCCTCTCTTAAACCCCTCAGCCAAAAAATTTTAGAACGCCCTCGTTTATTAGAGCGAATTCGTCAAGCGTTGAGGCTAGATAAATCATTTATGATCTGCTACAATTCGTCGGTTTTTGAAGGCGAATTATCTGTAAAATTGGGCATACCACTGTATGCTGCTGCGCCAGATTTGCAGATTTGGGGGACAAAAAGTGGTAGTCGGCAAATTTTTAGTGAAAGTGCAGTACCACATCCAGATGGAAGCGAAAAAGTATGGCATCACAGCGATTTAGCAGAAGCCGCTACTGATTTGTGGGAACGCCAACCGACATTAAAAAAAATAGTAGTGAAACTCAACGAAGGTATTTCTGGAGAAGGAAATGCCCTACTAGATTTAAGACCGATTGAAAATGTCGCACCTGGTAAAAGTACTCATACCCAAAGGGTAGCAGTAATTAGCGATCGCTTTTCAACAATGCGCTTTCAAGCAAAACAAGAAACTTGGGAGAATTTTTCGGCCAGAATTCCAGAATTAGGGGCCATTGCAGAAGCATTTGTGGAAGGAGAAATTAAGCGTTCTCCAAGCGTTCAAGGACGAATTACCCCCGGCGGTGAAGTGGAAATCCTCTCCACCCACGACCAAATTCTCGGAGGGCCAGACGGTCAAATTTATCTTGGTTGTAGCTTTCCCGCTGATGAAAGGTATCGATTGCAGCTACAACAATTGGGACTGCAAGTCGGCAGAAAGCTAGCCCAAAAAGGGGCACTAGAACGATTTGGGGTAGATTTTATCGCAGTTGACAAGGGTAATGGAGAGTGGGATATTCAGGCGATCGAAATTAATCTGCGTAAAGGCGGCACAACTCATCCATTCATGACCTTGAAATTATTGACGAACGGTCGCTATGACCTTTCCACAGGCTTATTTTACAGCCAGCAAGGTCGCCCCAAATACTACATTGCCACTGACAACTTGCAAAAAGACCGCTATCGGGGATTATTACCTAACGATTTAATGGATATTATCGCTGACTACAGACTGCACTTTGATAGCGGTACTGAAACAGGCACAGTCTTTCATCTTATGGGTTGTCTGTCTCAGTTTGGCAAGTTGGGATTAACCAGTATCGGTGATTCCCCCCAACAAGCACAAGATATTTATAACAAAGTCGTCAAAGTTCTCGATGAAGAAACCCGCAGTGAAAATCAGGTTTTCTCAGGGTTGTCAGATTACTCTTTTCCCGTGGCTTGGAATGAGTATAGTTCAGAAAGTTGACTGTTGAGTGTTGACTGTTGACAGTTCACAGTTAACAGTCTTCTGGTTATTTTGGTATTGCTCCAGCTTATGAAATATAATGTATTATAAATAATACAACTTTGAAAACTACGGTAAAAGCATTATGTAATCCCTCGTCTCAATCAAATTCGGTTCAAGTGGCGAATATTGACTTGCTTATTCGTTTGATTTCGTCGCGAAATTATTTGATTACAGAAAAAAGGGAAGATGTCAAAATCTCAAAAGAAAAAAATGGCAACCAGTCGCGAGGTTTACCATCGCATTATCTGGGATGTGCGTCTTGATAGCAGTGCTTTTGTTGTTGGTTTTCAAGAACGTCTTTCATCTACAGGAATTAGAGAAAAACCGTTAGCACAATGGGTGACAGATGGTGATATTCCTTGGCATCGCATCCGCTATATCCGTTGTGGAGATGTGGTTGTGTGGGATCGGGAACAGCATTTAGATTTAATTTCCTCTGGAGAGTTACCTGCTGCGGCGTGGAAAAGCGAGACTAGAGAAAATCTAGGGGAGAAAGTTGTCACTATATTAGATAGCACAGCGATATTTACTCCGCGACCTGTTTATAAATACGATATCCAAGGTTGGCAAGTAGATGCACAAAAAGCCGCAGCCGTCAATTTAGAAACTTTGGCGATCGCTACTTTTAACGTGCTTTGTGACCGTTACGAAAAGGATAAAATCGCCACTGAAAAAAGATTACCAGCAATTATTGAGCAGTTACGTGAATGTAACGCCGATATTATCGCCATCCAAGAAGCAACACCAGCTTTATTAGAGTTGCTTTTATCACAAAATTGGGTACGTAATTATTACATCTCCGAATCTACCACAGCCGCAACAGTGCGACCTTACGGTAATTTATTATTGTCGCGTCTGCCTTTTACACTCGTTGAGCATCAATTTTCTGGACACAAGCGGGTATTGGTGGGGAGTTGTGAAATTAACGGTCGATTATTGCACATTGCAGTGGTGCATCTAACCAGCGATTACGCCCAAAATGCCCTAGAAAAACGCCAGCAGCAACTAGCTACCATAATTGGATATCTGCAAAAGTTACCAGGAAATAGCTTGATAGCTGGTGACTTCAACACGCGAGGTAACGAACAAGAACAGATATTAATGGGTGCTGGATATATCGATATCTGGCAACAATTACATCCAGATGCAGCAGGTTATACATTTGACCCGCAACGCAACACCCTAGCGGCGTTGATGAGTTTAAAGGGAATACCAGTCAGGCTCGATCGCATTTTACTGCGAAGTCCAAACCATGATTGGCAAGCCCAGTCAATTCACTTGTTTGCTTGTGAACCGCTAGCAGGTACAGAAGGCAAAATTTATCCATCCGATCATTTTGGTGTTCGTGCAGTTCTTAAATTTGCCAAGTCTTTTCCAGCTTCCGCACTTAGTACAGTCCGTCCAGTTTATCAAAGTGCTGTAGTTGTAATTCCGCCAGACAATGTTTTACCTGCTATCCAAACCATCCGTCAGCGTTATGATGCCAGAGTTGAGCGTTGGATGGCTCACATTAATTTACTCTACGGCTTTCTACCGGAATCTTATTTTGCTGAAGCGGTGGAAATAATTGCGCCTGCACTTGCTCAACTACAACCATTTCAAATTACCTTAACCGACTTCCAAACATTTACACACCGCAAAAGTTCCACAGCTTGGTTGCGTCCTGTTGTCCAGCCAGAAAACGCATTGCATGAATTACAGGCGGTACTGGAAAATCTGTTTCCCCAATGTAACGAACAAAGCAGTAAAACAAAAGCAGGTTTTACACCGCATCTCAGCGTCGGACAATTCCCCAGTGAGGAAGCAGCTTTTACTGAGTTACCGCAATGGCATCCAGTTAGTTTTACAGTTGACTCTATCGCCTTAATTAGCCGTCGGGGTGATGAGCCTTTTGTGGTGAGACATATTGTGTATTTGGGACAAGGGGGAAGTGAATTAGGGGAGTTGGTTAAACAACTGGAACCCGCACTAACTCCAGCACAGCAATTACAGCGTGACACAGTGTTAGAAGTGGTGACTCAAGCTTGTGCAGAATGTTTGGGTTTTCAACCATCATTAGAATTATTGGGTTCGGCGCGCCTTGGGGTGCAAAGTCCCGCAAGCGATTTGGATGTTGTGTGTGTGATTCCAACTTATGTATCTGGGGAAACGTTTTTGGCTAGCGTCCAACAACAGTTACAAGGATTGTGCCGCACTCAACTAATATTAAATGCACAAGTACCAGTACTGCGCCTGCAATTAGAAGGAATATCCCTAGATTTACTTTACGCAAGGATAGAAAACTACCAATTGGCGAGGAAAACTCCGCAAAACCTTGACCCAATTAGCTTAAAAGCTATTGTCGGTTGTTGGGAAGCAGATGTAATTACAGAGGTAGTTTGTCAATATGTATCGCTAGACACCTACCGCCAGCTATTGCAAACAGTACGCGCCTGGGCTAAAGCCAGAGATATTTACAGCAATACTTGGGGGTTTTTGGGTGGTTTCTCCTGGGCTTTACTCTGTGCTTTTTGTTGTACATTTGACAAAAAATCAGAAGCGAGTATAGAGAAATTACTGACTAATTTTTTCCAAATTTTGCATCATCATGATTGGCAACAGGTGATTGCTCTTACCGATGTAGGTAGACAATATCAGGTACAATTACCACGAGATTGGCTACCTATAGTCACATCAATAAAACCGTGTCAGAATACTGCTCGTAATGTCACCCGTTCTACTGCACAGATACTCCAGCGTGAATTTGCCAGAGGTGCAACACTAACTCAGCAAATTTTAGCTGGACAAGAAAAGTGGACAGCTTTATTTGAGCCAATCGAGTTACACCAAGAATCAGAAATATTCTTGATATTAAATGTGAGTAATCAAGATAATCACGAACTTGAAAAATGCTGCGGGATTTTAGAAGGTTACATCATTGGTTTAATTATTCAGCTTGAGCAACTCGGTGTGTTTGTGCGACCTTGGACAGGTATTCAAAAGATGCAGAATACGGCGCGTGTAGTATTGGGTTTGCATCTTTTTGCTGATTGTGAAAGCACCACCATAGAACAGTTGGCGAGAGATTTTTTATCAAACAGAATTCAGAATTCAGGAGTCAGAATTCAGTTGGCTATTGTGTATGACTCGCTCTCAGCTTACCCCTGCTCTTAAGCAAGCTACGCGTAGCGTCTCTAAGAGGTTGTTTGAAAAGTAATTAGCTGTGATTTTAATTACGTTGTTACCCCCCTTATTCCCCCCTTATCAAGGGGGGAAACAAGAAAAATCCGGTTCCCTCCCCTTTATAAGGGGAGGGTTAGGGTGGGGTAAAAATATTTGGCACATCACTCATGACTTTTCAAACATCCTCTAAGAGACAGTTTTTATAAAGAAAAGCAAACATTGTCAAACAATTCTTGCCAGCTTAGATAATCTGAATACATAGAGGGTGAATAAAAAAGCTTAGATTATTAAATTATCGCCGCCTATGTATTTGCAAGTTTTCCCAAAGATTTGCAGCAAAAATATGCGGCTAGTTTCAACATACTTGAGGACATCTAAAGCTGAATGATAGTAATTGGAAAATACTCCCAAGCCCTTATGATATCTAGCTTTTTTCATGGGTGAATTTTGTTGCTTTAGCTTCCCGTAGGGTATGTATGAATTTTGAATTGATATGAGGTTGTTGGGTCAAAAGTACCATAGCTAAATATCAAAACATTTGGTGATGATGTAATTAGGAAACTACAAAAAATAAATTATTCCAGCTAATGCCTTGACTGTTGATTGTTGACGGTTCACAGTTAACAGTCAACAGCGAACAATCTTCTATGGAATATTTTTTTACTTGGAAGTCCATTACCACTATCATCGATAAAAATCCTTACACCTTCTACTGAATGGTGATTACACCTAATTTTCATTGAGTGAAAACAGCAAAGCTAGATGAAAAAATAGTGAGATTTTGCCATTCTGACAAGTCAAAAACAGCGCTCAAAAACCATAACGCCGAAATCAAGATAAATCAATATTGCCAGATTACCACAGGAGGCTGAGATGGAAATCTTCGATTACGTGATTTTAGGAGCCGGACTAGGTGGACTTTCGGCCGCAGCTTGTTTAACCAGACAAGGCTATCGAGTAGTAGTTTTAGAACAACATTATTTACCAGGTGGATGTTGCCACACCTTTGATTATGGAGAATACAGCTTTTGTGCTGATGTTCATTATATTTCTCAATGTGGTTCTGGTGAGACCATAGGGCAATTTCTTGACTATATTGGACGAGATATACCTTTTAATAGTCTCGATCCTGACTGCGTCGATCGAGTTATTACACCAGAGGTGGATTTTAAAATTCCTTTGGGATGGGAAAATTTGCGATCGCGTTTACTTTCCACATTTCCTGAAGAAGCTAAAGCAATTAACAATTATTGCAATGAAATTCAACAACTCCACCAAGAAATTCGCAGCTTGGTACAGGAAGTACGCTGGTTTAATCGCAAATTCTCTGATTGGTTGAAGTTACCGAAATATCTTAATTTATTTTGGAAGCGCAATTGGACACTACAAGATTTATATAACCATGTAGGATTATCCCCCAAACTGCAAGCTGTTTTGGCCGGACAAAGTGGCGACTATGCACTACCACCCCAAGAAATTGCCCTACTCACCCACACTTCCCTAGTTTGGGACTACTCACAAGGCGCTTATTATCCCAAACATCACTTTAAAGATTTTGTTGACACCATTGCAGATGTCATTACCACAGGTGGAGGTGTCATCAAGTACTCAAGCTCAGTTAACCATATTCAAGTTAGCAATGGTAGCGTTCATAGCGTACTTGCAGATGGCATTATCTATCGTGCCAGTAAAGCTTATATCAGCGACCTAGACCCCAAATTAACAGTAGAATTGATGCACGATGCAGAAGCGTTGAGTTATAAAGAACGACAACGCCTTAGTCGTTACGAATACTCAGCTAGTGCCTTTAATATTTACTTGGGTTTAGATAGCCAATTCGATCCTCAACGCTACGGCATTGGTAATTGGAATATTTGGTATTATCCTACAGGCAACCTCAACCAAGAATATCAACAACAATTGCAGGGAGATCTCAGTCATCCGTGGATTTTCCTTTCGTGTCCGACGATGAAATCCAGCGAACTAGGCATAGCACCACAAGGACATCACGTTTTAGAGATTGCTACTGTTTGTTCATACCAACCGTTTGAATATCTGCATAAAACCGACCCAAAAGCCTATAAAGCCAGAAAACGGGAAGTTTATCAGCAGATGATGACAAGTGTGCGAGACTTGATTCCAGATGTGGACAACTACGCCCGCATGAAAGTTTACGGTACACCCACCACCACCGAATTTTATCTCGGACAACCCCAGGGTAATATTTATGGTGCAAAATTAATCCCCAAACAAGTTGGTTTAAATCGTTTGGGATATGTAACGGAATTACCAAACTTGTTTTTAGTAGGGGCGAGTGCTGGGTATCCCAGTGTACCTGGTGTAATTGGTAATGGGATGGATGTAGTGGAACTGTTAACCGGACAAGCACCACGGCAAAAAGTTGAAATCACCCAGCCTTTAGTGGGAGTTGGCTGATTAGTTTTAGGACTTACGCACACTCTACGAACTCTTGGCGTTCTTGGCGTCTTGGCGGTTCGTTAAATCAAGTTTTTTGGTAATTTTTGCGTAAGTCCTGAGTTTGTACGGTGACAAATCAAAAGTCACTGTACAGCAGACTTTTTTAGGACTTACGCAAAAACTCTCTAAAACTCTTATTTCTACCCTTCGAGAACGCCTTCTCTTCTCTACGAGACGCTAAGAGCGAACGAGACGCTACGCGAACGGCGAATGTGTTCTTTGCGTCCTTGGCGGTAGCCTGCGGCAAGCCGCTCCGCGTCTACGTTTTTTGTTATTGTGCGTAAGTCGTGTTTTTGCAAAAGTCGAGAAAAGGAGGTGCAAGTTTGGTATTTTCCCTTTCCCCGGTTGGTGAGCTTGTCGAACCATTAACCCCTTCGGGGTTCGCCAGTCGCTCATGGGGGAAACCCCCAAGACCGCGCTGGCTCACCTTTTCCCTTTTCCCACAAGAGTGCAAAAAGCACTCTTGTGCAAGAGGTCATTCTACAATCCACCTACTCAAAAACATAATTTTGAGCCACTTTCCAATAACGCGAAAACCGTTTCAAATCAATATAGCCATCATAATCAAAAAACGGTTCCACCTCTAAAACTTCCAATTTGAGGGAACGCTCAATTTGATTGCAGATATCATCAAACTTGGGACTCGGACTATCTACTGTCACCACTAAATCTGCTTTTTGTTCTTGAGCAAAAGCAAAAATTTCCTTCACCACATCACCACGACGAATGACAACAGGTAACTCTAGCAAACATTCGTAAATAAAGGTCAAGCGTTTGAGACTAAGTTGCCATTCCTCAATCAAAGCTTCGTCCCAAACCCAAATAGCAGGAGTGCCAGGGTATTCTTGTAGTGCGGGATTATATGGACTGAGGCAGTCTCCATGTACCCAAACAATTGCTTTAGTCATCGGTCATTGGTCATTAGACTTGTTGCTTTAATCGATATTCAAGGATTTAAGGCCACTTCGTCTAAAAATAGCAGATTTTCAGCAGGAGTTTAAATCCCGACTGAAAATTTCTGTAATTTACCCATTATGTGGATTAGAGGTTAAAAGTACAGGACTAGGGTTACTACCATAGCGTCTGTGAACAATAATTGCTGCTGAATTAGTTAGCAAACAGGCGATCGCTAAAGACATCAAGATATATGTAGGAGCCATCACCACGCCAATCATAAACCAAGAGTAGACGTGCAAAATCATCACGGAAGCGAAAAAACTGGCAATTGCCGCTGACTGCCAAATTTGATGTGATGGCCGACGTAGTCCTGTCAAAACCATAGTTAAAATTGTCATCAGCAAATTTGCTGGTACAAGAAAGGCGCAAATAGTCACGCAGTTGGCGCGAGAGAATTCAGCTAAGGCGTTAAAATCGAACATCAAGATCCTGGGGATAATGTTAGAAACTTATAATTTAATGTAACTTATTTCTAAATAATGCAATTAACCTTAGCATATATCGAGAGTATGAAAAGGACAAATTTAACATTATTTAAATAATTCAATTAAGTTCTTATAGTTATAATAATTAATACTAATGAATATAAAAAATTTTGCATAATTTATACCAAATAGATTGCTGAAATTCCCTTGTCTCAAATCCAAAATAATCAGCTAATGCACGTATAAATTACATAAATACTGGGGTGGGCTGTTGAATGTTAACCGTTGAGAGTCAACGGTCAGCAGTCAACAGACCACAGCGATTCAATCGCCCACCTTAGCTGAATTAACCGGGCAAAATCACCGTATCGATCACGTGAATTACACCATTATCAGCTTCGATATTTGCTGCTAAAACTGTGGCATTTTTAACTTCAAAGCCATCTGAAGAATTAATTTTAATTGGTGAACCTTCTACAGAATTCACAGTACCGAGTTGTGCCAAATCTGTCTCCAAGAGTTTTCCCGAAACGACATGATATTTGAGAATCCGGGTTAGCTGGGGAATGTTTTGTAACAAAGTTTGAATGGTTCCTGGTGGTAATTTGGCAAAAGCATCGTCATTGGGAGCAAAGACGGTGAAAGGCCCAGGACTTTTTAATGTTTCTACTAAACCAGCAGCTTGTACAGCCGCCACTAGTGTCTTAAAAGACTCAGCATTAACAGCAATATCAACAATATCAGCCATGTTTGGTACCTAAATCTCTGCAAATGATTTTAAAAGATAATAAACATATTTTAAGTTTTATGTTTCAAGTATCGGCCAATGGGGCGAAGACTTACCTTGATACAAGCAGACTCATGTTTTTCTCAATGACGTGGCAAAATCAGTAAGGGAACTCCAAAAAATAATTTGGTTAAAATGTTGACTGTTGACTGTTGACGGTTCACAGTCAATGGTGAACAGTGTTCTATGAAATATTTTTTACTTGTAAGTCTCTAAGTACCATAGCCATATTTTTTAATTGCAAGTCCCTAACTGTTGACCGTTGACAGTCAGCAGTCAACGGTTAACAGTCAACAACCCCAAGCGGAATAATTTATTTTTTGGAGTTACCTAAATAGGTAATAGGGAAGAAGGAACATTAAAAACCAATAACTTAGCTTGGCAAAAATCAAGTATAATCGGCTATTCAATTGTGACTGCAACACATAATTTTGAGCCAAAGAAAATAATGTATCTAATCTTGTACAACTACTTATTACACGCTGCCGAAATTAGGTACTGATACTCAATCATGTATATATATTGGTAATAACCATACAGATGACTGAGACAGGACTAAAGGTGTAGAAATGAAATGAATTTTGAGCGATGGCGAGTAACCTAATCTTGAAGTAGGCGAACATAGAGTTGAAGATTTGTTTTGAAAGTAACAATTCAGTACTCAAAAGCGGCCGCTGCGTTGGGGTGTTTCCAAAGTAGTCCTTTGGGTGGTCAAGACCCGAATTTGCTAGCACGCTCGAATACAATAGCTACCTAATAGACAGGTTGCAATGCAAATTCTTAAAGTATTAACTAGAGTGTATCTTAGTCCCATAGACTTGGATGAGGCGATCGCTTTCTATGAAAACCTGTTTACAGAAAAATGTTGGTTGTGGTTTCAATATTCCGAAACCGAGTTGGAACTGGCTGGCGTTGGTTCTATTCTTTTAATTGCCGGTTCACCTGAAGCACTCTCTCCATTCAAAAGTACACATGCAACATTTCTCGTTGACTCACTCAATGATTTTCGAGAAGCACTGACTCAGCAAGGTGCAATAATTCTCACCGAACCAAACAAAGTCCCCACTGGAGTTAATATGCGAGCTATGCATCCTGATGGAACAATTATTGAGTATGTTGAGTTTGTTTGATTAATTTTTAACCTCAAAAGCATTAACGTAAGTGTTAGCATCAATTATTTAACACTTGTATAGAATTTTCTATACCAAATCAGTAAGGGACTTCTAAGAAAAAAATATTTTACAGAAGACGGTTGACAGTTTACCCTGAGCGAAATCGAAGGGTAAACTGTCAACGACCTGAACCAGAATAAGTAGAAGGACTAAATTAAACCTAACTCGAACTCGCTGGGTTTCGACACTTCGACACGCTCCCTTCGACAAGCTCAGGGCGGCTCAGTGCATTGCTGTGCTTAACCCTCTTGGAATCAGCTTACGGAGCATTGAAGTCGAAATGCGTCTTCTAAATAATTGTGTCCACCTACTTAATTTATTGGCGTTGCATAATTGCGAGATGATGTGAAAATTTGCATCAAGACATAATCCCCGTGTCTCCGTGTCAGCCTAAATCATCCCATTATTCAGCAACGCCAATTTATTTTTTGGAGTTACCTGAATAGTGCGGTTAAATCTGCTGCTTGATTCTTGAAAGAGTCTGTGATAATATCCGTGCTACTACAAAATACTGTAATCCCATCGAGTTACCGTAAATAAAAGCCGATTTGGATTATTCGACATTTGCAAAGCTGGTTCAGTAAATTAATCAGCTATGAATTTCATATAATTTTTCAGCCAATTGCCATGAGGTGAAGGGTAAATATTTTGTGCTGAAAAAACAACAAAAATCAACAATTCCTAGTGCATTATGGTAGCAACATCCAGCAAATCTCGTTTACAGCCATTTAATTACTTTCTACTATTGTTAGTAGGTGGAGTATTTACCCTATCCACAACTTTAGTGAGTTGTAAAGCCCCAAATACACCAGAACAAGCTGCTAACGCTTCTAATAAGACTAACACTAATACCAAGATAAAAGTCCTGAAAATGGGCTACATGACTGCCGGAGATTTACTCAAGATTAAAGGAGTATTAGAAAAACGTTTAAATCCATTGGAAATTAAAGTTGAATGGTCAAAATTTGCTGCTGGGCCGCAACTTCTAGAAGCAATGAATGTGGGAAGTGTAGATTTTGGTTTCGTGGGTGAAACTCCGCCTATTTTTGCTCAAGCATCTGGTGTACCTTTTGTTTATGTTGCTAGTGGTAAACCTGGAACCGGTGAAGGAACTGCTGTTGTAGTCGATAAAAATTCTTCCATCAAGACAATAGCGGATCTCAAAGGTAAAGGACTAGCTTTTCAAAGGGCTACAGCGCAACAATACTTCGTTATTAAAGTCCTCGAAGAAGCAGGATTAAAACTTAGCGATATCAAACATATTAACCTCACCCCATTAGAAACTCGTGCAGCATTTGAACGTAAAAGTGTTGATGCAGCTGTGATTGGCGACCCCCACCTAGCCTTATTTCAGAAAACTGGTAGTATTCGTGTTATCCGAGATGGTAAGGGAATTACGACCCAAGGAGGTTATTGGTTAGGTTCGCGTAATTTCGTCAAAGATAACCCTGAAGTAGTGAAAATTATCTTGGAAGAAGTTAACAGCGTGGGTAAATGGGCTGAAGCTAACCCGCGAGAAGTTGCGACACTAATTGCGCCAGAAGCAAAAATCGATATTCCCACACTAGAACTCGTATCAAAACGTAGGTTTTACACATTAAGACCGCTGAGTCAAGAAGTGCTATCAGGACAGCAGAAGATTGCTGATTTATTCTATGAACAGAAATTCATTACTAAGAAGATAAATGTTAGAGAAGCAACGCTTTCTTCAGAACAATATGCTGCTGTGACTCCTTCAGAAATTAAGCCTTAAGGATTTAAAAAACAATAAATAACTCAGAATTAAAACCCGTCATTAATTGTGATTAAACCTGAAAAAATGAGTAATAAATCATGGTAGCTCAAAAAACAAATTTTTTAGTCTTATTAATAGCTGGAGTATTTACGGTATCTACAAGTTTAGTTAGTTGTAAAGCGCCGAATACACCAGAAAAAGCCGCCATTGCTGCCTCTAGTGGCATCAAAACAAAGGTGGTAAGAATGGGCTATATGACAGCTGGAGATATAACCAGGTCTCGACAAGTTTTAGAAAAACGCTTGAACCCACTAGGTATTAAAATCGAGTGGGCAAAATTTACCGCTGGGCCACAACTTCTAGAAGCAATGAATGTGGGAAGTTTAGATGTTGGCGCTGTTGGTGAAACTCCTCCCATCTTTGCCCAAGTAACTGGCATTCCTTTTGTTTATATTGCGAGTACTAAACCTCCAACTGGTGAAGGAACTGCGATCGTAGTACACAAAGACTCTCCAATCAAGACTGTAGCTGATTTAAAAGGTAAAACTCTTGCTTTCCAAAGAGCCACTGCTAGTCAATATTTTGTAGTGAAGGCTTTGCAAGAAGCAGGACTGAAACTGAGCGATGTCAAACATCTAAATCTCATATCACCGGAAACTCGTGCAGCATTTATTCGCCGTAGTATTGACGCAGGTGTAATTAACGATCCCCAGCTTGCTGAATTCCAGAGAACTGTAGGAGTTCGCATTCTTCGCGATGGTAAGGGAATTACAACCCAAGGAGGTTACTGGTTAGCAGCACGCAGTTTCGTTAAAGATAATCCAGAACTAGTGAAAATTATCCTCGAAGAAGTTAACAATGTAGGCAAATGGGCTGAGGCAAACCCACGAGATGTTGCTGAAATCATTGGACGTGATGCCAAGCTAGATATTTCAACCTTGGAAAAAGTAGTTAGGCGGAGGCGTTATACTTTAAGACCAATTAATGATGAAATTTTATCAGGGCAGCAAAAGATTGCTGACTTGTTCTACGAACAGAAATTCATCACTAAGAAAATTAATGTGAAAGAAGCAGCACTTTCCTCGGAAGAATACGCTGCTGTGACTCCTTCAGAAATTAAACCTTGAGGTGATTTAATGAACATAATGCTGGAGAAAATTAGTAGCAAGTTATGGCAATTTAAAAACATATCGTAATTCTATTTGAGTTGTGAAAAATTCCAGCGCTGATGTTGATTTTTCACTGTTGACTGTTGACAATCAATGCTCAACAGCAGCAATATCTCACAAATCATTTAGGACTGCTATACTCGTGAAGCTAGGAAACAAGAAACTCTTAACAGGTAACAAAAACTGTACCTAGCTTCACAAAAAGTAAATAGGAGTCCTGCATAATCTAAAACACATCTAAATAGCATAATCGTGAGGTTTGTTGCAAAGCCAACTGTTAACAATGAATAAATTAGAAAATTTGAAAATTATCATTTTCGATTTGGACGATACATTAATTGTAGAGGTGGCAGCTGTGGAGGCAGCATTCTTAGCAACCTGTGAATTAGCCCACAAAAAATATGGCATTGATACTGAAAATTTATACCATACAGTCAAAAATCACGGTCGCCAATTATGGAATGCTTTTGTTGACATTGAATACTGTAACAATATTGGTATCGGTTATTGGGAAGGATTATGGGGAAACTTCATCGGCGACCATCACAACTTGAAATTTATCAGCGATCGCATTCCTACTTATAGATATCAAGTTTGGTATAATGCTTTGGCTGAATTTAAAATTAATGATTCAATATTTGTTCAACAACTAGTTGATGTATTTGGCAACGAATTACGCCAACGCCTGGTTTTATTTCCCGAAACAGAATCAACACTCAAACAACTGAGCCAGAATTATTCCTTGGCTTTAATTACTAACGGCATTTCCGATTTACAACATGAAAAGTTAGAAAAAACTAACCTTTTAGCATATTTTCAACACATCACTATTTCTGGAGAAGAAGGATTTGGTAAACCAGATCCGCGCATATTTAAATTAACACTTGATAAGCTTGGTATCTCTGCTGAAAATGCTGCGATGGTGGGCGATAATCTGAGCCGAGATATCAAAGGAGCGCAGAAAATCGGCATTAGAGGTATTTGGATTAATCGCTCTAGAAAAACTCTTTCACAAGATATTTGTATTCCAGATGCCCAAATATCTAGCTTAATAGAGTTGCTTAAATTATTTTAATGTGAATAAATTATCGATGACGTTGCCTTAGAGGCTATTTATAAAGTAAATCTAAAAATGGCTGGCTTCGAGAAATTGCAAAGA
>VFQR01001914.1_pt1 | contig 14356 bp, 11 predicted proteins | sample 3512321 | NCBI WGS metagenome assembly VFQR01 (sample SAMN10412374, study PRJNA504923) | tailings metagenome | isolation source: Relicate 3 Philex TSF1 revegetated site | place: Philippines: Tuba, Benguet | collected 2017-08-29
AATACCGGTCGCTTTGGCCGAGGTTGCCTGTTGGCTCGCCGACTCATTGAGAATGGTGCACGGTTCGTAGAAGTCACGACCGAGTATGTTCCATTTCTGCATTGGGATACGCATGCGAATGGGCATGAAACCGTGGCCCGTATGCATCAGGAAATTGATCGCCCGATTGCCACGCTGGTTCAAGAACTGGATGAACGAGGCATGCTTGATCGCACGCTGGTGATTGTCGCCAGCGAATTCAGTCGCGACGCCCTCATGGAAGGAAAACCTGGCTCAAACGCAGGGGATCAGGCCGCTTTCCGGGGCGACAACATCAGCGAAATGGCCCATTACGGCCTGCATCGCCATTTCACTGGCGGCAGCAGCGTCCTGATGTTTGGCGGTGGCATGAAAAAGGCCTATGTCCATGGCCAGACGGCTGACGAACGCCCGCTGATTGCTATCAAAGACCCTGTCTCAGTCACGGACTTACACGCCACAATCATGACGGCCATGGGCATCAGTCCCAAGATGGTTTATTCCATCGAAGGACGACCATTTTATGTCACCGAAGATGGCAAAGGCCTCCCTGTAACGCAGCTATTCGCCTAACTGTCCCTGAGCTTCCGAGACCGTATCACCAGCTGGGAAACATAAAAAACGAGACTATCTGACACACCTCTGAGGTCCCCCAAAGGGCGTGGTCTTAAGATGAACATGTACCACGTCTGAGTGCCATGTTTGCGGCCTTGGATAAGCATGTCATGTCAGCATAGTAATGTAGGACCGGCTCACGCGTGCCTGCCTCTCACACCCAATAGCCTTCAGATAGTTTCTTGGATTGAGTTAGGAAATGTACTATACCCAATCGGCTACGAGGCTTCGAAGGACAATTGTGGGTTGCGCAAAGCCTTAACCCGCCGTGCCTGACTATGAATACTCTTGTTATTGAAAACCATGAGGTAGAATTGCGATGAAACATGCCTTTTCCCTGGCAGCAATCGTTTCGGTCCTCGTTTTTTCGACGACATTATATTTGCCTCAAAAACTTCATGGAAACTCGCCGAAAGACCAGCCGCATTTAAATCATTTTGAACATATTTTTCCCAACTGGCTGCTCACCATAGATCCTGAGCCCGGTAAGAGTCGGAGATTTACAGCGGTTGGCATCCGCCATCAGGGAATGACACTCACATTTGCAGATCTTGTTAATCTATCCACAAGAAAAGATCCCTGGTATCTGGAAGTTCGCGAGATCATTCTTGATCGAAACGGTCTGAAAGAGCTGGCAAAATCAAAATCATGTACAGCTATTGGTTTTCATTACACGAATGTCGACGACTCGTTCTTTGAGCTTCTCGAAGAATCATCAGGTATCGAATCTATCCTGCTTTCAAGGTTGCTCATTACGGACAAAGCCCTCGAATCGATCGCAAAAGTAAAAAGCCTGAAGCGTTTAAGCGTCAGTGACTGCGACCTTTTGACAAGGGGCGTGAGTCGCCGCTTTCAAAAACTGCGTCCCGATGTCGAAGTCGACTGTGAACTTTAACCAGATTAGTTGCCAGGTGGGCGACTTTACTGAAGTCGCCCTTCCGTGGCTTGGCCTCGCCGGTAGAAATCAGAATCTCAACTGTGGCCACCCTGCGGTTTATCGCGTGGCTTCTCAAATACAGGGAATGCTGAGGTCATACGAAGAGTGCGGAGGTTCAGAGAGATTGTTGTGAACCTGGGGCACGATATACTGCATGCCGGGCGTTTGTGAGGGGAATGCTGGTGGCGGACCGGTAGTGGCACTTCGGGCGATAGTTTTTTCGTGCAAAGTGGCCCTGGCATGTTATTCAGTCAGGATACCGCTCCATTCAGGTGAGAGGCGGTGAGGCTTGTCGCTCCGAGCCGATTGATCCTCGTTGATCCTCTTAAGGATACTCGACCATGGTTATGGCGACCTCGTGGGAGCGGAAACGTGTGAGAATTCCGCAGCTGTTCGTGTTTCGGCGACTACTTTTGTTTACGTCGAAAGTTCTGGTTGGCTTTGTTCTGTTCTTCTTGAGCACGCCCCGGATCTCAGCTTCTCCGCAAATCAATGGGGAAGATCAGTCGCCGGTTCTTCAAAAACTGGAAATCAAGGTGTTGGCGGGTAGCCCGCCTGTTCCGGTGGCCCATGCGAGAGTTCGAGGTGCTTATCGGGCGATCGTTCCCATTCACGCCGATTTTGATCAGCGAACAAACCGTGAGGGGATACTAGAGCAGGAGCGGCTGCCGCATGCATTAGTCGTATACGCATCGAGTCCGGATGGCACACTCTCTGCCATCACCAAGCTGAGCGCGACGGATCACGATGTGCAAATCGTTCTGAAGCCTACAAAGACAGTGACTGGAAAAATCCTGGATCGACAGACAAAGAAACCGGTTCCCCATGAGGAAGTTCTGTATGGGTATGATGTGTACACGGAAAGTTCACCTCCCATGTTTCTGAAACGTGCTTTTGGCGGCCGTGTCCCGACCGATGATGAAGGCTCTTTCACGATTGCTCAGTTGGTCTCAGATGAAGAGTATCACATAGCAGGTCACTTTAAAGCAGATGCCGAAACTCCTATCGGCCTGACGGTTGCATTGACGAATGCTTCGACAAAGGCCTCGACGCAAGTCATCGATTTGGGGGTATTCTACAGGTTGCGGCTCCCGAAGGCTTCTGCGTATGATGCGTTGATCAATGGCAGTTTTTCATCGAAACAGCCTTTGGAACAGCGATTTCAAGAACGACTGAATGAGTCACGGATTGGCCATTTACGGCCACTCATCCTCATCGGTTCACCGACGGCAGTCTCCACGCAACCTTTCTTTGAGGCCCTTTACACGTCTCGGGAGTCCCGAGAGCTATATAGCAGCTACTGGCTGATCGCCATCCCCACGACTGGCACTCAGGCCGCTGAAGCAGAGCGTTTTGTGGCTCAGCACAAGTTCACGTTTCCCCAGAAGGACGGTCTATGGATGGCGGTTCTCGATGAAAAGGGCGAGCGTCTGGCCGAAGCCACTGAAGAGTCTCTTTCGACTGATGGAAAAATCGATGCTGGGAAGGTTCTGAATTTTCTTAAGCGAAACGCGCTGGATCCAGGCGATGCTCAACAAATGCTGGATTCAGCTCTGGCTCAAGCAAAACAGGAGAATAAACGCGTCTTCGTCATTGAAGGGGCGACCTGGTGCGGGCCGTGCTGGAAACTCAACAGCTTTCTCGACACACAAAAAATACTCCTTGAAAATGACTATATACTCTTAAAACTCGATCAGCGCCTCAGTGGAACGGAAGCAGTCATGAACAACCTGCGTCAGGAAGCAGAGAGTGGCATTCCGTGGTATGCCGTTCTTGATCATGACGGCCAGCCCATGACATCCTCTTTGAGGGAAGGACACAACATAGGCTTTCCTTCCGATAAGGATGGCTACAGTCACTTTATCGACATGCTCGACCAAACCCGCCAACGCCTCACGCCTGAAGACCTGGTCGCTATTAAAACCGCCCTGGAGATCAAAAAGTAAAGCGGTGCCAGTTGTGGAAAGGCGAGTAACGAATGAGTCGACCCGGAATATCGATTTGTTTTTTCACACTCATGCGATCAATCTTTCTGCTGATGGGGTCAGGTCGGGATGAGAGAGAACTGGTAGGCATCTGGTGTACGATCAAGGGGCCGATCGGCTGCGAGATGTTCTCGATGGTTGACCTTCGATCGTCGATTGGCGCTTCAGTGTGTACGTTAAGATCTAGACGCATCGGTTGGGAAGACCGTTGTCTTACTGTTTCTCGAAGAACGGGCGAGAGTCCTAGAGGGAGTGCTACAGAAGGAGGATCCGAGTTTACCACGAAGCTCACGAAGAGCACGAAGGTTGAGGGGGAAACGAGTGGGAGGTGGTTGTGTGTGGGGGCTACGAGAAGGTGTGAAGACGAGTGGATCGTGGGAGGAGCACTGCTGGGCAAGCCAGCAGCGGCACTTGGAAAAGTGAGTGCGGTGTCGATAATTTGGGCGGATATGAGTTGGACGTATATAAGTCAGGAAGGCAGGCGGGAGCCTGCCCTACATGACTAAATCAATCTGAACCCGGCTGAGTTGTTTAGAGTTCGTTGCCGAGTTGACTGCGGGCGATGAGGCGGCCGAAGAGTTTAACGAGGCCGTCGTCGAACTCGAGCTGGAGCTTCAGGGCATCGCCGCTGGGTTTCATGCGGAAGCGAACCTGGTGGCCAGTTCCTTTGAAGGCGATGGCCGATTCTTCTTTGAATGTTTCCACCGCTCGTCCTCGACGATCAATCAAATCGACCCACCGGGAAATTTCCGCAGTCACGAGAATCGGGGCTCGCTCTGGTCGAGTGGCATCGTCGGCTGGTTTCGCAGCCTCATCAATGGTCTTTCGCAAGGCGGCAATCGCTTGACCTTTGCTGGCCGCTGCAAACCAGATGGCTTCGGGAGTCGCGAGGAATGCGAGTTCTCCACCGTCTTCGCCATAGAGGCGTCGATTGGCACCATTGGGATCGAGAGTGGCTCGATGCACCGGAAAATCGTTGATGCGGGCGACATCGAGTTCGAGTTTCTGTAAGCGATCATTATCGGGTTGGCGGTCTTTGATCAACTGCACCAGTTTTTGAAGTGCGAGGGGAAACTCTTCGCCGCCGGGGAGACGAAAACCACCCACGACTTCGTATTGCGACCGTTCCGCGCCAATCATCTGGACGAAAACGTCGACAAGACCCGCCTGGGTTGATCTCTGAAGAGCGCCGAAAAGGGGTTGAAAGGCATCGATATCTGTCGGGGCGCCAGGTTTACCGGCAGCGATCGACTTTTCGATTTCCTTTTTGAGAACTTGTTCGGCTGTTGTCCAGACCTGCTGGAGCAGTGTCTGCTGTTCGGGTTCCAGAATGGTTGAGACACCGACAGTGAGTGTGGTTTCCCGATCGAGCAGGGCTCCAAATTGACTGTGACGACCAGGAAAGGCACTGAAGGCTTTGACGAGTTTACTTTCGGGAGTCCCGACGACTTCGAGTTCTATGGTGGCGACCATGGTTTCGCGATTGAGCCTGGCACCAATGGTGACTTCCTCGGCGTCGGAAACCATGCGCTCAAACTGCTTGATGACGGATTCGCCGCTGGCGCGCCTCAGGCGGTAACTCTCTGCGGGCTCGTTGTCTCTTTGCTGGAGGTCTGCTCGTAAAGTCGTTTTGGCGAATTCGAGAAAGACACTTTTTAGACCAATAGGAATGTTTTTGAGCAAACCACTGAAACTTGCATCATAACGGGTGGCGAAGGGTTCGCAGAGCGGGCCGGGATCGGGAAAGTTCCGATCAGCCTGCTCTGCTTCGCCGACCATGATGAGATAGTTGCCCCGACTGACAACATGAACGTTCGCGTTATCACCGAAGCTGACTTTCCAGCGATCAGCCGAGCCTTCGACTTTTTGAAAGGTTCCGGGAGTGGGGGGCATGCTGCACATCCAGCCCAGGAACTCATCCACATTGGTGACGGGGATGAATGTGGCAGCCCACATGGGTTCCGTGAGGATGTCTCCGAGGTACATCATCATGCCCAGGGGGCGTGTTCTGTCGACGCCCTTGAGCTCTTTGAGATCGTTTTTGAGCCACATTTCCATGGCGGGGATCATGTCTGGGCGTTCGCACTTCTCGAATAACGTCCGGCCATGCTTTTCGAGAGTTTCCACATTGGCCACCTGGGAAAGCAGCAGTGGTTGATCAACACGTGCGGGCTTTTGTGGTGCATCCTGCGAAAAACCGGCTGTTGAAAACGTGCTGAAGAGGAGTATCAATCCCAGCAGCAAGCCATGGATTTGAAGTGGGCCTCGGAAAATCTTGCTGGGATTCGAAAAGCGACTGATGGATTGAGCGGACGCTTGGAGCGAGGCAATCGATTGCATGAGCCACCCTGGTAAATCGAGTCGAAAAGATGATGAAGTGCTGCTGAGCCATTGCTGATGAGAACGACCACCGACAAATGATGCCGTTTGAGCAGACTCGTGAAGAGTACCCAGAGGTGAGTCGGCAGGTTTCAGATGGTCTACTCGTAATCTGCGGCAGAATCCAGCAGGAAAACACTTCAAGCCATGCCTCAGGGGATGGGAGAGTCCCGAGGTTCTCAATCTGACCCGAGAAAGTGGTATTCAACAGGTTGAAGTCTGTAGATCGCCCTGAATTTACGAATGCTCGACACCGTGATGGGTGTGTATTCTGGCGGCGTGATCAACCGAGAGAAAATGCGGAGCGGCCACGCTCGCTTTGGAAAGGCCAGAGAGAGTCGCGATTTTCTCGCTGAAATCGAGATCTGGCACCAGGCAGGGATGTTTGTATTGTTCGAGCGAGCCACCTTTGCGCTGGAGTCGATCGTGGCGAAAGGCTTGCCATGTTCCCTGGGGCACTGTGATCACTTCGAGAGGTGCCAGCCTTTGAGATTCACGCTTGTCTCGATACTCGCAATTCGAGTTGATCAATTGACAATCGATGGCCTTCGCCAGCCGAGCGGCAGAGACCCCTTCAGCAAGCCTTTCTGTATGCAACCTGTAGTGAGGCGGAGCCCCCCAAACAGGAGCGACGGTAAAACAACCGACTTCACAATGAAGCTCTCGAGACGCATGATGGACGGCGTTTACGACCTGGGACTCGGCAAGCTTTTCACCGGTGAGATTCGAGATATGGGCTCCCTTGTGGAGAAACTCCAGCATGGGAGTTTGATGGTAAAAACCCGTGCATCTCACGACATCACGGATATCGTAACGATAAAGGCCGGAAGTCGTGGTGAGGAGGATGTAGTAATCCTGCCCCAGTTCGAGTTCATGAGCACCCAGAACGACCGGATTCGAGCGACCATACTCAGCTTCCGGAATGAATTCAAAGTAGTGCGTTCCGATATCCAGTACGCCGGAACTCGTTTCGTCTTCGAGAGGAATTGTCATGCGGCCTTCGCTGGCAGAAAGCCCGTGATCTCTTACAGGGACATTGCCATAAAGTTTTCGCATCGAAGGGAGATAATGCTTGACTGCGCCACCCGTCCACACAGCCAGAGCTTGCAGGTGCGGCCAGAAATCGCCGGGAGTTAGCTGCCCCGTCTGCTGAACGAGATTTTCGAGCCACTTCGCTCTGGATCGATTGGGGCGAAAGTGTCCCCTGGTAAAGACTGTTCGAAATTCTCCCGGGATCGACTGTGCATAATGGATTGTGCCGTCGTGGATATCGCGGATGAGAGTCTCTTTGTGTTCGTTAGCCAGTTGTGCCCATCGGATTAATGTGCTCGGATTAGCAGTCGTAATCAACCCCACATGTTCGTTGGCCATCGCGCATCGAAGGCTGATGTAGCTCTTGGCCTCTGTGTCTCGAACTTTGGCAACTTCGGGTGGAATCGTATACATCGAGCGCACAATGCGGCTCTGCATACTCGTGACCAGTCCGCTGATGTTGCCGCAAGGCGTCCCGCCGGATGTGTGAAACTGTTCGTAGTCGCTGGTGAGCTGCACGATGTCGAGCCGATTGGCTTTTTCGTGGTCGTTGAAGAAACGAAGCCCCCAGATATTCCATCCACGCCGGTAATCATCAAGAAATGGTTTTGTGATGGGAATAGACTTCGATTCAGCAGTCGTTCCGCTGCTCAATGCGAACATCAGAAGTGGATTGTTCGCCCCTAGCAGAGCAGACGTAACACCCCGCTGGACCTGCTCTACGTAAGGCCTGACAAGTTCAAAATCTGAAACCGGGATCTGCAGTCGATAATCGTCCGGCGAAAGCGAAGCATTCAATCCATGCTGACGCGAGAACTCACTGGTCGCATTAAGTGCCAGAATTCTCGACAACGTCTCACGCTGAGTCCGATAGCACTGCTCACAGCGAGAAAGATATTCGTCGGCAACCTGGCTCAATCGACGCCGGACGAGCTTTCCTCCAAGGTAACGCAACATCCTCAGCATACGAAAATTCCCAGAGTTTCCGGCCGTCGTGATTTCGCCCGCATCGATGAAGAAAACAGGCAATCAGTCCACTACTCTGGGTTATCGGTGCGAAAGAAAGGAGAGTTGAGAGGGCCCTGCCGGTTGGGAGGATTCTGCCGCAAAGAGCGCTCCCGCCAGCGATCTCCAGCAGCGAATTCATGCAGGTGACGAAACGCAATTCCATCCCGCAAAAATCCGGCCCTCCCAATAAAAAAAGCCTCTTCAGCACAAGCTGAGGAGGCTTTAACGTAATATGCAAAAAAGACTTGCAGCTAAAAAAGATGCGCTACTTCTTCTTCGCTGCCTTCTTCTTATCATCCTTCTTATCTTCTGCAGCCTTCTTCTTTTTCTTCTTACCAATCACCATCTTCACGATACGAAGCTTGGGAAGTCCAAACGGGCTATCCTGCGAGCCCAGCTTGTCTTCTCCAATCATCTGCAGAATTCGCTCACTTCGCGACAAAACATTGCGGGAACGTGCGAGACGGCCCTTACGCTTCAAACTTTTATCGATCGACACGACCCAACTCCAGATCTCGTCAGTAGTTCCGGCAATAAACCAGAGCATGTACGCATCCGCTGCACGCTCGTCATTTCCTAAGTCTAATCGCCATCTCCTTGTTTCGCAACCGTCGCGCTCTCGTCTCCACCCCCAACCTTACTGGGGCAATCGCCAGATTTTTCAAACTCCACAGGCACTTGGAATCATCTCTTTCCGCCACCCTCCACGAGGCGCCACTCGTGCATCACTGAACCTTCATCTCAACCCCGGCGATAAATCTGTCCCCCCCCGAAACAAGATTCGCTTTTATATCACCTATCCAAAAAGTGATAACACCTCGGTGTCACCTGTTGCCAAAACAATTTCGCATTTCATCAATCCCCTGGACACTCCATCCACACTTCGGTCTCCAAAAATCCCCACCAACTTACCCCTCACCATTCAGTCCCGACCTCATCCAACGCTACAATCCCTCAGCGACTCTCCCCCTACAACTACAACCACTCGTCACGCCGAAAGTCCGCCAATCATGAGTTCCTCCAGAGGTGCCTGGGCTTCACGCATCGGTCTCGTGCTGGCCATGGCTGGAAATGCAGTCGGGCTCGGCAACTTCCTCAGATTCCCAGGCCTCTGCACAAAGTACGGCGGTGCCTTCCTCATCCCCTACTTCATCGCTCTCCTCCTCCTCGGAATCCCACTCATGTGGGTCGAATGGTCCATCGGTCGCTACGGTGGACAATTCGGACACTCCACCGCGCCGGGCGTCTTCGATAAACTCTGGGGCAACCGCTTCTCAAAGTATCTAGGCGCTCTGGGTGTAGCACTCCCTTTACTCATTACTATCTACTATTGCTATATAGAGTCCTGGTGCCTCGCCTATACTTGGTATTCCGTCACCAGACCATTCGCCCCGCAGGAAGGCGACACTCAAAAGATCCTCTATTCGCCCGTCTCTCCACAACTCGTCACAGAAGTCGCCGCTTGGAAGTCATCCCGTGCTCTAGCACTCCCTATCACTCGCACTGAGTGGGAACAAAAAGGCGAGAATCTCAAATCCACCAACCCTCGCCGCTTCGAAAAACTCAACCCGCCAGCCATCTTCTCCAACCTCGATATCAACCGCGACGACTCCCTCACCACCGACGAATTGACCCTGCAATCCTCCAACAACTCAAACCTCATGCGAGATCTCATCTCGCAAGACCGCGAATCCCAACTCGCCAGAGAACCCATCACAAAGGCCGAATGGCTCGCCGCCACTGCAGATATCCTCCAGCACAATCCCGAAATGGCTCGCCTTCTCAAACTCCCCAGCGATGCCGCGTTCACCGCGATCGATCTCAATAAAAATAACGCCCTCGATCCCCCCGAACGCCTGGCGATCGAAAAGCCGCTGGCGAATGCCCGCACACAACTCTTCCTCGATGAATACCTCGGCAGCCGCTCCTACGAAGACCCCGCCGTCGAAGCCACCTACTTCCGCACTCTCTGGCCCGCAGTCTTCTTCTGGATTGTCACCGTAGCCATCAACTGTCTCGTCCTGGGGACTGATATCAATGCCGGCATCGAACGCCTCGCCAAAATCGCTATGCCCGCTCTGATTATCTTTGCTATGATCCTCGCTGCCCGCGTCCTCACCTTCCAGTCCCCATCCACAGCCGAGCATGGCTATACCGTCTGGGATGGTATGAACTTCATCTGGGAGCCCCGCTTCGATCAACTCGCCAATCCCGAAATGTGGCTCGCTGCCGCCGGACAGATCTTCTTTACCCTCTCCGTAGGCACCGGTAGCATTCTTTGCTACGCCAGCTATTTAAAGCGGAATGACGATTGTGCTCTCACGGGCCTCGCCACCGCTTCCACCAACGAGTTCTGCGAAGTCGTTCTCGGCGGCTCAATCGCCATCCCTATGGCCGTCGCGGTCTTCGGCCTCTTTGGCGCCCAGGCCATTGCCAGTGGCGGCTCATTTAATATCGGCTTCGTCGCCATGCCCCTCATCTTCGAGCAGATGCCCCTCGGCCGTCTCTTCGGCCCCGTCTGGTTCGCTCTCCTCTTCTTTGCAGGCATCACCTCCTCCGTCGCCCTCGCTTCTCCCATGATGGCCTTCCTCCAGGATGAATTCGGCATCTCCCGCAAGTCCGCCGCCGGTATCCTCTTTGGCATTCTCATTGGCTTCGGCATTCCCGTCGTCGTCTTTCCCGGCTCCGCCTACCTCGATCAGATGGATTTCTGGGCCGGAACATTAGGCCTCTTCATCTTCGCTCTGATTGAATTGATCATCTTCGGCTGGATCTTCGGCGGTAAAGAAATGTGGGCCGAAATGACGCGCGGTGCACAAATCCCCATGCCAAGGTTCGTCTACTATCTCGTCCGCTATGTCGCACCGATCTATATGTTCGTGATTCTCGGCCTCTGGATCTCGCAGGAATGGCAAACCCTCACCTCGGTCGAATCCTTCTTACCAGAGCAACGCGGCTACATCTGGATGGCCCGCGCCTCAGTCGTCACCGTCATCGGCCTCGTCACCCTACTTGTAGGCCTGGCCTGGGCCCAAAAAACCTCCATCACACCCCAAAAAAACGAGCCGGAAGCGTAAGCGACGGAACTATTATTCACTCCCATACGATTGGCTATACGCAGTGTGGCCCCGGTTGAAATTCCGATTTCTACCGCACTGGCCAAGCCACAGAAAAGCACTAACACCCGTGCCATGCTTGCGGCTCTGAGCAAGCATGCTCCATCAGCCGTCCAACAGGACTGAAATCAACTGAATCCAGCACGAGTTCCACCCGCAGCATGACACAACCCACCATCCCCACCCCCTGAAAAACGAGCCGGAAGCGTAAGCGACGGAATCATCATTCAACCTCATACGATTGGCTATACGCAGTGTCTCCCCGTTTGAAATTCTGATTTCTACCGGGGTGGTCAAGCCACACGAGAGCACTGGCAGAGTTGCATCTGAGATCTTTAGGGAATCAAACTGTAGTGCTTGCGGCAGCCAAACCTCTTTTGCCTCCGGCACACAAACAGCTTGCAAACGACTAGCCTGCGCCACCTTGCGGCCTATTTGCGGGCTGATCTGGAAACAAGCACGAAAATGCTTCACTAAGAAGTAGGGGAGGATGAGAAATGGAATGGAAAAAATTGAAGAACTGCTTCATGATGGCGAAGGTCGAACCCAGTGAGTCGATTGAGGAAGCACTGACGGAGTTTTGCCAACATATTAAACAACATGTTATTCCCAAGAACGATGGAGTATCGTGGGATTGTTTACGTATCGAGTTCTGGGTGGACTCAGGCCGGATAATTGCATTTCCGATATCGTCCCTAAAACCAGATCGAATCGAGAAGGCAGGTTGTCAAGTTGTTTTCGCCGATCTGCTTGCTCAATATGAACATCTCGCTGATTCTGACTTGGACGACGACGCCTTCGTAGCCGCTTTGCTCGTTGTAGAACGAGAGTGGATCAATAAAATTCTTAGCGCTGCCCAACGAGCGAGCCTTACCGGAAACCGGTTTCAATTCTGGGATGGCGAGGGAGAGCAACCTATTTGTGATAAACAACTGTGACCAAGAGTCCGCAGGATAGCCTCGGTTGAAATTCCGATTTCGACCGCACTGGCGAAGCCACAGAAAAGCACTGGCACCCGTTCATGCTTGCGGCTCTGAGCAAGCATGCCCCAATAGCCGTCCAACAGGACTGAAATCAACTGAATCCAGCACGAGTTCCACCCGCTGCGTGGCACAACCCACCATCCCCACCCCAACAAAAACGAACCGGAAGCGTAAGCGACGGAATCATCATTTACCCCCATACAAAACACCCCCCCGTAGGGTGCATGAAGTTCCGACGTAATGCACCATCTTCAACCTAAAAAAACAAAAGGGTCATTATTCACTTTTCCAGCGTGTCAACTGCCGAAGATTTCAAGTGTATGACCTGCCAGTGAATCGGAAGAGCGGTGTGCTGCATTCAGTCACGACCCTTTTGCTGTGGCTGATGAATCTGATGAACCATAGGCTCGAAACCTGGATGAGATCGGTCGGCCAGCAAAAAGTCCTGAGATCCTTGTCTGCCTTGCAAAACCTTGCCGGAATACTGGTCAGAAATGTGTGCCGTCACCCACAGGTTCAGCCATGGTTTTTCCTCTGCGCAACATTTACGAATTGTATCTGCAGGGGATGCTCGACATAATTGATCTTCCCAAAGCACTTCCTTTGATTACAGAGAGGCTCTGTATGTAGCAATGGCATTGCGTGTGGATATCCATTTCGATGCTTCTTCTCTGTGTATTGCGGGCAGCGATATCACGCGTGCTGTCCAATCACAATTCAGAACGGTCACACAACGTCTTTAGCACAATTTGGAATGCATGGGCTTTGGTATACGCCATGTGGGCAGTCCACAATATCTTTTTCTTCCATAGTTTTGTGGCCATGATCGTGACCATGGCCGCCTCTGGAATGGTGATGTTATACATTCGCGTAATATCCACTCCATTGCATGAAGATGATCAGGCGCAAAACGTAAGGCAGGCTCCCGCCGGCCATGCAGCACAACCCACATCCCACTCCCCAGCAAAAACGAGCCGGAAGCGTAAGCGACGGAACTATCATTCATCCCCATGCGATTGGCTATACCCCGTGTCGCCGAGGTTGAAATTCTGATTTCTACCGAGTTGGCCAATCCACAAGACGGCATTGACAGGCATGCCACTCCGTCACATTTTCGACCTGAAATCCTCAAAAACTCACTCGGCATTTCTTGAGAACACCACACCTCTTTTGCCTCCACCACAGATGTAGCTCGCGGAGACGAGCCACCTGCGCCACCCTGCGACCCGTTATGAAAAAAACATCAATTTCGCTGGCTTTGCCTGGCTCGCAGCCTTGGTAACCAAGCTTTTTTGAATGTCCGTAGACCGTGGTGTGCTTAGGGTTGCTCACGAACCTAGCATGGTACGGTTGTTGCTTGATCTATTTTTCGGTAGTCGCATCTTTCGTAATAAAGAAATGGTGAATAACTGGAGTTTATTATTTGATATGGAGAAAAAGCGATTTCGAGATCTCTTTCCCAGTATAAATGGGTATTAATATCTGATGATGAGTATCGGATTCTCTTTCCAATAATCCCGTCTAAAACCATATTTCTATTAAATACTCTTTCTTCGGGTGAGTTTTCTACCACAACTATTGAAATCGCGTTAACTGAAGATTCTGACCGCAGGGTATCTGTGCTCAATCGCCATAGAACCTCATATTGTGTTGCGAATACGTCTAATGCTAATGAGCCAAGATAAATGTTGAGCCAGTCCATTCCGAACGAGTAATCGGTTACCAGAAATTGATCAGTTATTTGCCATGCTTGCCTGGTTTCATTTAGTAAATGAACAAGTTTTTTGGGTTTGCGTTCTGCAGGTTGTTCTATTCGAGAAAGCAAATGGCTGCGCACATATATGCGCTGGAAAGCATCTTGCGAGCCACTTGTGCTGGGTGTAGGCATTACTATCTCTTTATGCTGTTGTTCTTGTGCATTATTCATAATTACGTGATGGGTTGTGAGAATCGCTCCGTTTGCCCGTAAATGAATTGTAGAAAAAAGTCATCCACCCACCATCCCCACCCCCTGAAAAACGAGCCGGAAGCGTAAGCGACGGAACTATTATTCACTCCCATACGATTGGCTATACGCAGTGTGGCCCCGGTTGAAATTCCGATTTCGACCGCACTGGCCAATCCACAGAAAAGCACTGGCCCCGTGCCATGCTTGCGGCTCTGAGCAAGCATGCCCCATCAGCCGTCCAACAGGACTGAAATCAACTGAATCCAGCGCGAGTTCCACGCGCTGCGTGGCACAACCCACCATCCCCACCCCAACAAAAACGAACCGGAAGCGTA
>VFQR01001915.1_pt1 | contig 14339 bp, 11 predicted proteins | sample 3512321 | NCBI WGS metagenome assembly VFQR01 (sample SAMN10412374, study PRJNA504923) | tailings metagenome | isolation source: Relicate 3 Philex TSF1 revegetated site | place: Philippines: Tuba, Benguet | collected 2017-08-29
ACGAATTGCGTAAGGCTTGCGAATTTTTAGGACGAGTCATATTCACAGAAATTTCCGCCAGAGAAGAAACAGAAGACTACTATCACCGGATAAATCTGACACATATTCAATCATTGTTGATTGAATACATGTCCCAAGAAGAAAACTTTATTGATGGTTTAGTTAAAAACCCCCAAAATCTTCTGGATTTAGCCAGTGCCCAAGGTGCAGCTGTATGTTTTGGCGGCAATTGCACAATAGTTGGTGAAAGTCCCAAAGAAGAAGAACTGAATTTTTTAGTGCAATGGCTGAAAAATAACGTCGAGCAAGAAGTATTTTATACGGATTCTTTGCCACAGATTTATCCAGATGCCGAAAGTTTTAAAAATGTCGCCAGCGGTTTGTTAGCTATTCTCATCGCCAAGCGCAATTATGTTTTGTGGTTCCGACCAGAAGTAATTCAAACTGTAAATTGGGGTGGCGATCCGAATAAAGCATACGAACTTAACCAATCAGAAGGAAATGTCCGTCTGTGTCCGCGCAAATCATTTGAACTGTGGAAAGAAACCGTCCGCTTAACTTCTTTACCTTGGAAAGAAGTAGAAATTAAAGCAGCACTAGAATTGCGAAAAGCAATTGTGAATATTGTGCTGCGTCAAGCCGATGAACTCGCTCAGTTAGCGCAAGATTTAGAACGTTCCAATGCCGAATTGAAAAAGTTTGCCTATGTAGCCTCCCATGACTTGCAAGAACCACTCAATCAAGTGGTGAATTATGTGCAATTGTTAGAGATGCGGTATTACGAAGAACTCGACGAAGATGCCCAGGAATTTATCAGCTATGCTGTACAGGGAGTTAGCCTGATGCAGACATTGATTGATGATGTGCTGGCATACTCGAAAGTAGATATGCAAGCGATCGCATTTCAAATGAACGAGGTAGAAACAGCCTTAAATCGGGCTTTGGGCAATTTGCGTCAACGCATTCAAGAAACTGGGGCTACCATCACCCACGATCCCTTACCAGTAGTGATGGCTGACAGCACCCAACTGATGCAGCTATTCCAGAACCTCATCGGTAACGCCATTAAATTCCACAGCAACCAGCCGCCACAAATCCATGTGGGAGCAGAAAGAATAGAAGATGCATGGTTATTTTCAGTGCGAGATAACGGAATTGGCATTGACCCCAAATTTAGCGATCGCATTTTCGTCATCTTTCAGCGGCTACATACACGGGACGAATATACTGGTACAGGTATGGGTTTAGCAATATGTAAGAAGATTGTCGAATGCCATCGGGGACGGATCTGGGTAGAGTCAGAACTGGGTAAAGGCGCAACCTTCTACTTTACGATTCCAGTTGGAGGACGCGAACTTGAGCGTAGAAACGGGAGAAAAACACAAAACCATCTTTTTGGTCGAGGACAATAAAGCTGACATTCGCTTAATTCAAGAAGCATTGAAAAATAGTTCAGTGCCACATGAGGTGGTGACGGTCAGGGATGGCATAGATGCTATGGCTTATTTACGCCAAGAAGGCGAATATGCTAATGCACCGCGCCCTGACCTCATCTTACTCGATTTGAATTTGCCCAAAAAAGATGGTCGAGAAGTGCTGGCGGAAATTAAAGCCGACCCAGTACTAAAACGTATTCCAGTTGTTGTGTTAACAACCTCAAAAAATGAAGATGATATTTTTCACAGCTACGATTTGCATGTAAACTGCTACATCACAAAATCCCGCAACCTCAACCAATTATTTCAAATCGTCAAGAGTATTGAAGACTTTTGGCTTTGTACTGTGACGCTGCCATCTGATTGAGGGGAGTGGGGACTGGGGAGATGAGGGAGATGAGGGAGATGAGGGAGATGAGGGAGAAAATTTTACTCCTAACTCCTAACTCCCAATGAATGCCCCATGCCCCAACGCCCATTTAAAGATAAAGGAGCAATAGGGGGTGAAGCCCGAAGATTATGGTTGTGAGCTACTCAGTAAAAATCTTGTTAATTGAGGATAACCTCGCTTCTGCTAGGTTGTTACAAGAGTTTCTCATGCAAGCCCAGTTGCAAGAGTTTAGTTTGGTTCATGTGAAGCGATTGGGGGAAGCACTCCAGGAACTAAGTAAGTGTAATTATGATGTTATTTTGTTAGATCTAACTCTACCTGACAGCCAAGGATTATCATCTTTGCCTCCTCTAATTGGTCAAGCGCCAAGTATACCGATTGTTGTATTAACTAATACTAATGATGAAAAATTGGCAATTGAGGCAGTACGGCAAGGGGCACAAGATTATTTAGTCAAGCGACAGGTAAATGTAGATGTGTTGGTGCGATCGCTGCGTTATGCGATCGAGCGCAAGCAAGTATTAGAATCATTACGCACGGTCAATCAGACGTTACAAAGCCGGGTTGAGGAACGAACTGCTGAACTGGTGAAAGCTAAAGAAATCAATCAGTTCAAATCTGAGTTTGTATCGATGCTCTCCCATGACATCCGTAATCCTCTCAATACTATTCTCTTGGCTGCTGGGTTACTAGAAAGTCACGACGACAAATTGACTAAGGAGAAAAAACTCAATCATTTGGGGTTGATTCGCGCAGCAATCAAAAATATGGCGCAGCTATTAGATGAAGTTTCATTGATTGGTAAGGCTGATTCTGGTAGACTGCTGTGTGATTTGATTTCGCTGGATTTAGAAGCTTTTTGCCGTCAGATCGTTGCTGAAGTTCAATTAGCTGCTAACCAGAAGCATCTAACTTTGGCGTTCGGCTGTTTTGGGCAATTAGGCGCAGGACTATGGGATGAAAGCCTGCTGCGACACATTTTGGGCAATCTACTTAGCAATGCTATTAAGTATTCATTACCGGGCGGTATGGTGCGCTTTGAACTAATTGGCCAGGAAAAAGCGGTAATTTTCCGAATTCAAGACTGGGGAATTGGCATTCCTGAAGAAAACCAAAAGCGACTGTTTGAGCCTTTCCATCGTGCAGATAATGTGGGAAGTATTCCTGGCACAGGTTTGGGGCTGGCGATCGCCAAAAAGTGTGTTGAAGCACACGGAGGTGAGATTGTAGTCAATAGTCAAGTTGGAGTCAGTACAACTTTTACTGTCACCTTGCCTTTACTGGAAGTTTAAGCCGTTACAGCAATTTTCACATCCACAGAATACAGTTCATTGTTGGGGCGCAATAATTGTGCCTTAATGCATGGTCTATTGAATTGAAAACCGTTCTCAAAGAAATTTTCATCCGTGTTGAGAGCGATCGCGCCACGACTCCTTTTTTCTCTGTTCACCAGAAATTCATTTATCTTTACAAAAAGTTTATTAACTTCGAGAGACTATTTTCGGAATTTATATAAATACGATGTGTAGGTTAACCTATACCTCAAAAAGCAACATCCAAAGTTGTTGTAATAAATATCACTTAATTGAATTATTTTTTTGCATAAAATAACAATCCAAAAGTGATAAGTAATACAGATAACAGGTAAAACTAGTTTTTGCAATATCTCTAGCTATTTCTACTATTGTTAGAGATATCTGCTAAATTTTGCATCAAGTATAAGATATTTGCGTGTCTTTAGATTAAGTGATTGTACGTATATGTCTGACTGTGAAACGAAAATTCCAACAAAATATACAAATGGGACTACCAGTAAGTATTTAACATCATTTCAGCGTAAATTACTGTTAGTAAATTTACAGAAAAGTTTACCAGAGTCTTACCGACAGCGCATTGAAATCATGTTATTGGCAGATGAGGGAAAAACTCAAACCGAGATTTGTCAAATTTTGGGGTGTTGTCCAGCAACAGCAAGGCATTGGACGCACATAGCCCGGACGGGGATGGCGCACCAATGGCAAGATTGCCCCATTGGTCGCCCAAAGGCAGTAAATGACGAGTATTTAGAACGTTTGAAAGAATTGATAAATAGTAGTCCCCGCGATCATGGCTATTCTTTTCGGCGGTGGACAGCAAATTGGTTAGGGAAACATTTGGCAAAAGAATTTGGGATTGAAGTAAGCGATCGCCATCTCAAGCGACTACTCAAACAGATGGGATTATCCACACGACCGAAAGCTAACAATCCTCAAGCAAATAACATCGAACAGGCTACGAGTTCCAAAATCTTGATTAGTGACCTTAAATCGGCAAATATCCTGGAAAATTCCGAACTTTTAACTATTAACTTTTAAATTCACAAAATTAGCAAAAGATTTAGAGATTCATGGTACACCATCTAGCGAATCAGTTGGTTTCTCTACAACAGCTTAACAATATCCTGGGGTATTCTATTCCAACAGAGGAATATCAACAATATCTTCGAGAATTTAAAGAAAGTAACCCCAAAGTCGGCAAATTTTGGCAAGCAACTGATGGCGAGGCAGGAATATATATTGCGATCGCTGGCAAGGTAAGATTGCTCAATAGTGCCGATGAATTAATCGCTACTTTAGAAACCGGAGACTCATTTGGGGAATGTACCTTGTTCCCAGATGCAAAATTTCCGCCCTACACAGCCAGGGCTTCGGTAAATCTGCAACTATGCTTTATTCCCAGTGGGGTGTTGTCGTCATTGATGGCTAAATATCCTCAAATTCGGGAAAATTTATGGGCTAGGGCACTATCCCTCACACCCCAACAAGAGGAATCAGCTAACTCTGCTGTGGACGCAGTTGAGTCAAATACGGATTATGAAACAGACATTTCGTCACAGCCAGCCGATTTACCCCACGGGAAGAAGATTAGCAAAGCTTATTTTCCCAATCCCACTCAGCAAGTAGGGCATTTATGGCAACGAGTGACGCGGCGTTATCCGTTTTTTGCCCAACAGAGTGCATCCGACTGTGGTGCAGCTTGTTTGGTGATGGTGTCTCGCTATTGGGGAAAACGCTTTAGCGTCAATCGCTTACGAGATATTGCCAACGTAGACCGTAATGGTGCATCTTTGCGGGGATTATTGGTAGCAGCCGAAAGTCTCGGCTTTGCCACAAGACCTGTAAAAGCTGGACTTCAGCAATTAGCGAAGCAAAGCTTACCAGCCATTGTGCATTGGGAAGGCAACCATTACATCGTTGTCTACGAAGTTACCCCTAAGCAGATGATTGTAGCCGATCCGGCCATCGGTCAACGCACCCTCAGCCACGCTGAATTTAAAGCTAATTGGACTGGTTACACATTGCTGCTGCAACCGACAGCGATGTTGAAAGAGACTCAAGACAGTTCTACACCCTTTTGGCAGTTCTTTGAGTTGATGAGGCCTCACGCTTTAGTGATGGTGGAGGTATTTATTGCTTCGGTATTTATCCAGATATTTGGACTTGTAACGCCCTTATTCACCCAGTTAATTTTAGATCGGGTAGTGGTGCAGCGATCGGAACTCACCTTAACAGCCGTAGGCATAGGGTTACTAATGTTTAACCTGTTCCGGGTAGCCATGACAGGGTTGCGCCAATATCTCCTAGACCACACAGCCAATCGCATAGACTTGGCACTAATTGTAGGGTTTATTCGCCATACCCTACGACTACCCTTGAATTTCTTCGAGTCCCGTTACGTCGGCGATATTATTTCTCGCGTCCAAGAAAACCGTAAAATTCAACGCTTTCTTTCTGGTGAAGCATTATCAATCCTCTTAGATTTACTCACCGTCTTTATCTATGTAGGATTAATGTTTTGGTACAGTTGGAAAATGGCCTTGCTGGCATTGTTAATAATTCCGCCTTTTGCCTTACTAGCATTGATTGCCACACCTTTTTTACAAAAAATTTCCAGAGAAATCTTTAATGGTACCGCCAAAGAAGGTAGTTACTTAATTGAAGCCTTAACTGGTGTGCGGACAGTGAAAGCTACGGCGGTAGAGCAAACAGTACGTTGGCATTGGGAAGAGTTATTAAATAAAGAAGTAAAAACTAATTTTGCTGGACAAGTTATTAGCAATAGGCTGCAAATCTTCAGTAACACAATTCAAGCGCTGATGACTACTGCTTTGCTGTGGTTTGGGGCTTACCAAGTTATTCACGACCAATTAACCATTGGACAACTAGTAGCATTTAATATGCTATTAGGTAATATTATTACGCCCTTTCAACGCTTAACTGTATTGTGGAACCAGTTTCAAGAAGTCGTCATTGCTATAGAACGTATTAATGATGTATTAGATGCAGAACCAGAAGAAGATTTACATCACCAGCCACGGCAAAATTTACCAAGACTTCAAGGTAATATTCGCTTTCAAAAAGTGACCTTTCGCTATCATCCAGAAAGCGAGATGAATATTTTAGAGAATCTCAGTTTTGAAGTGAAACCGGGGCAAATGGTGGCGCTAGTGGGACGTAGTGGTTCTGGAAAAACTACCATTTCTAAATTAGTTTTAGGATTGTATCCTCCCACAGATGGCAAAATTTTGATTGATGGACAAGATATTACTAGCATTTCCTTGAGTTCCTTACGCCAACAAGTTGGGGTAGTTGATCAAGATACCTTTTTATTCGGCGGCACAATTCGAGACAATATTAGCTTAGGGCATCCTGGGGCAGCTTTAGAAGAAGTGATGCAGGCAGCAAAATTAGCGGGTGCTGATGAATTTATTAAAAAATTACCAATGGGGTATGAAACCCAAATTGGTGAAGGTGGGGGATTGTTATCTGGCGGACAAAGACAGAGAATAGCGATCGCCAGGGCTTTATTAGGTAATCCTGAGTTATTGGTTTTAGATGAAGCAACTTCCCATCTGGATACGGAATCAGAGAGAATTATCCAGCAGAACTTCAACACAATTCTTAAGGGAAGAACCACATTAGTAATTGCCCATCGTCTTTCAACGATCCGAAATGCTGATTTGATATTGGTACTGGATAGAGGTGTGCTAATTGAGAGTGGAAATCATGAAGAATTGATGGCAAAACGGGGACATTATTTCTATCTTAATCAACAGCAATTACAGGTGGCAGCGTAAACTATGAAATTATAAAAGTCATAATTACTGGTTCATAAATTATCCACCTTTAAAAATCTGTATCAAGAATAATTATGCCAGATACTATATTGAATGGACGAGTGACTAACTCAGTACCAGAAGAAATATTTCAGCAGCAAATATTAACTTCCGAAATATCAGCCAAATCAACTGATGATTGGTCTGAAATTACCAAGGAATCACTTGATAGCTTTCCCCAGGTTTGGACAAGAGGATTACTGTATTTTTTAGTGATATTTGTATCTATAGTTTTACCTTGGGCAATGCTATCTAAAGTTGATGAAACTGGTACAGCAAGAGGGCGAACTGAGCCTAAAGAAAAAACAATTAAGCTCGATGCTGCTGTGGCGGGAACTGTTGCCCAAATTCGAGTCAAAGAAGGTGATACAGTAAGGGCTGGACAGACTTTATTGGTATTAGAATCTGAACTCGTCAAAGCAGACTTGCAGCAGGCACAGGATAAATTAGAGGGACAATTAAATCGACTTGCTCAGTTAAATGCATCTAAAAATCAAATATTTGTATCTTTAGCAACTCAACAGCAACAAAATCAATCCCAACAATTAGAAAAGCAGACCCAAATCGATCAAGCACGCCAGAATTTGGATGCTTTGAGGAATGCCTATGAATTACAAAAAGAAGAAAAATTAGCTCAAGTTAATCAAGCACAGAAAACTCTTGAACATAGTCGGACTAGTAGTAAGATAGTCGAGAGTAGTTTGATAAGTACTCAGCGGGAAGTTGAACGCTATAGCAAGTTAAAACAAGAAGGAGTCGTTCCAGAAATTAATGTTGTTGAAAAGGAAGATATAGCTAAAGAAAAACAAAAACTATATGAACAGAGTAAGTCAGATATTGAACAAGCTAAATTAACTTTGGCAGAACAAAAGAGTAGTTACGAACGGAGTATTCGCCAAACTAATGCGGATATAGAACAGGCTAGATTACGGCTCAAAGAACAACAAAGAAGTTATGAAACTTTGACCCGTTCTGGTCAGCTAGCCGTGCTAAAAATCGGCGAACAACAAAAAAGCTTGGAGACTGACATTACTTCATTACAATCAGAAATTGCTCAAAATAAAAGGCAAATTCTATCATTAAGATTTCAGTTAGGTCAACGAGAAATTAGAGCTACCACTAGTGGAACACTATTTCATTTACCGATTGAAAAAGCTGGTTCTGTTGTGCAACCAGGGACAATGGTAGCCGAAATTGCATCGCTAAATTCGCCTTTAATCATTCGGGCACAAATGGCAACCACAGAAAGTGGTTCTTTGCGGACAGGACTACCAGTAAAAATCAAATTAGATGCTTATCCATTTCAAGATTATGGAATTGTATCAGGTGAATTAATTAAAATTTCTCCTACTACCACAGAGATAGATACACCTAATGGAAAAGTCGCAGCTTATAATTTAGATATTTCCCTAAAACAAAATTGTATTACCTCAGCAAACAAGTGTATTCCCTTGCGTCCTGGGGATACAGCAACAGCTGAAGTGGTTATACGCCAGCGGCGAATTATTGATTTTCTACTCGATCCCTTTAAGAAATTGCAGCAGGGAGGTGTGAAATTGTAAATATTTCAGAGTAATTAACCTCATTATCCATTGTCCTCAGCTTTCAGGACACAAAAAAGCGATTATTGCACTTTCAATTTGTTTACCTAATTTGAAGAAAAACATTATGTCAAAATCTATCACTATTACCAACGAAGATATTCTTAATCAAATCAAGCTATCTTGTAAAATTCCTGAGATAATTGAAGAGATTATTAATCGCAAAGTTATTGAAAATGCAGCAGCTACAGCAGGCATCGCAGTAGAAAGTCAAGAACTTCAGCAAGCAGCAGATAAATTCAGATTAATGTATCAACTAGAAAGTGCTGAGGATACCTGGGCGTGGCTAGAAAAACATGGTTTGTCTTTAGATGGTTTTGAAATAGTTGTCTACAACAGACTTCTTTCTACTAAGTTAATAACTCATCTATTTTTAGATAAAATTGAACCTTACTTTTTTGAAAATCAACTCGATTATGTTGGTGTGGTAATGTATGAAGTTGTACTGGATGATGAAGACTTGGCAATAGAACTTTTCTATGCCATTCAGGAAGGCGAGATCAGTTTTTATGATGTTGCTCACAAATACATTCAGGATAAAGAATTACGCCGAAAAGGCGGATATCGCGGGATAGTTTACCGCAAAGACTTAAAACCAGAGATTTCTGCCGCTGTTTTTGCTGCTAAGCCACCACAGCTTCTCAAACCAATAGTAACTTCTAAAGGAATACATCTGATTTTAGTTGAAGAAATTATTCAACCCCAATTGGATAATGTACTGCGCCATAAAATTGGCATAGATTTGTTTGAGCAATGGCTGAAACCACAAGTTGCTCAAGTTGAAATTACAAAAGTTTTGAATTAAATAGACTACACCAAGTAGTTTGTCTTTTGAGCTTGTAGGGTGGGAATTTTAATCCCCACCCTACTTTTTTAAATAAAGTTATAGCACAATACAGTTCAGTTAAGGCTAAAAATTAAAACTGGCGTAGGTTTGGTTGAGGAACGAAACCCAACATTTTTAAGACTTTGTTGGGTAACGCTCAACTCAACCTACTTTTCTGCTTAACCCAAGCGTATTGAGTTATAGCATTTCTCACTCTCGTCAGGTACAAGTAGGGGCGTATAGCTAGCTATGCGCCCCTACAAATTTCTGTGCCTTATGTAGTTGGCAACCTCTATATCAATAAAGCGAAACAGCCCAAGTTTGATGACCTTGGGCTGGGATTTTTATCTAAATTCTCAGTTTTAGAACTTAGATACTTACCACTCGAAGCAAAGCGCTGTAAACAAAATAATGACTCTAGCACCACCTAAAACATCGGCGATTTCTTGTTCTGTCAATTCATGTAAAAAGTTTTCGGAATCTTGGAACAAGTCAGCGCCAGCAGGACGTAGATTAGAGATTGCAATGTTAGACATAATAACTCCTAAGTAAATTGAATTGAGTTGCTTGGAAGATTTGTGTTTGTTGTTCAGCCTAAGTTTGATGACCTTAGGCTGGGATTTTTATCTAAATTCTCAGTTTTAGAACTTAGATACTTACCACTCGAAGCAAAGCGCTGTAAACAAAATAATGACTCTAGCACCACCTAAAACATCGGCGATTTCTTGTTCTGTCAATTCATGTAAAAAGTTTTCGGAATCTTGGAACAAGTCAGCGCCAGCAGGACGTAGATTAGAGATTGCAATGTTAGACATAGTAGGTTTATTCCTAAGTAAATTTGTTTGATTTGTTTGGAGGATTTGTTTTTCCTCTTCATATTTATATGATCGATGATTATCTTGATAATTTCAAGCATTTAGCTATTATAATATGTGCCATAAATAATACATTTTCTGTTATTTGAAAACTAAATTTTTATAAAACAATTAACGTAATACCTACTTAAATTTATCTGCCATAGTTCGTGAATTCATTTGTTAAGTATTGGCTTTTCTTCGCGTCTAGGTTTATAGCAAAATACTTGAAAACTATATGGTAAAAACTAGGTATAATTTATACATATAAAAAAATATTGAAATATACGTAGTTTTTTTCTACAGAAATAAAACATTTATGTCTCTTTTCATTTTTAGTACTAATTCCAGTTCATTAATCCCTCTGTTTATTAAATCTGATTTCAAGTGACTTAAGTGAACAAACTAAGTCTGCTAGCTAGGTATAAAGCTTGTTTTGCTCGTGAATTGAGCAATTTTGACCAGAGACTCTGCTCGTAAATTCTGCTGTAAGTCTGTTTTTATCCTACTTATAATAAGAAAAAGAAAGATTAATTAGCTCTTAGTTTAGGGTACATGTATTTCATGCAATCAATCTAATCAGATTTAGATATAAAAAATCAGTCCAAGAATTATCTTGAACTGATGACAAAACTTAAATATAAATTGTATAGTCTTAGGATACTATTTACAGACTAAATAGAACGGTGTAAATAATTAAAGGTTTGTAGTAAGGACTTTAGTCCTCTAATAAGGACTGAAGTCCTTACTACGAACTAAATGCCAAGCTTTTTACATTACTTCACATAGTTTGGTTTTTTCAAATCGTTCTACTTAATAAAAGTATTAAATATCTATAAATAATCCGCTTTTATTTTTGAGCTTATCTACCTAGATAGAGAAGAGTTAAAGACGCTATTAATAGCGTCTTTACGAGAATAATGAATCAGGCTTTCCAGTTGATGATGAGTTTTTTAAAAAATCAAATAAAAGTCCTATATATCTAAACAACCGTAAATATCTTCAGACTTAGAATTCAAGTAGAGACGATCTAAGCTAATGTCTAAAAGAGAAAACTTATCAAGGATAGCTCGTTTCCGTTCCTGTGGTGAGTCATCACTTTGATTCCAAGCTGTAAGCAAACCATTTGCCACAATTTGACAGCGATTCATTCCAAAACTTTCCTGATTACCATACTTTTGGTTTGGTTCTTCTGCTAGCCCTAATCCAGGTGCTAGATGTTTGGTGAATAGAGGAATTTCTGCTTTAAAAATTGATTTATATTCTTGAGAAACAGTTTTTAAAACTTGCTTAACTAGTTCATAGTCTCTCTTATGAAAGTAAAGCACCCCGGAATCATAGCGTTGGTATTCCTTAGGATTGTACAAGACCTTAAAACTGAAAGGAATCGCTAACTTATTCAACTGTTGTGTCAGATGACCCATGACTGCAACAGCACCTTCAGGAGTTATATTGAAATAGATTCGCACTGTTTCAAGGTAATTTTTTGTGTCATCAATATGATTAAATTCTACATTGCTAACCGCCATATAAAAGCCATTTTGTATTCGATTTTTGGGCATTTCAATAGAAATATTATCACCAACTACGGCTGCTTTATCGATAGTTGGAAGATGCTTATCTGGCTGAACATATAGTCTTAAACCACTTTTGTTTACTACTAAAGTGTCATCAGGTTCTTTTCTGACAACAGACCAATTAGGATCAAAATATCCCTCTCCATAATTACTTTCATGTAATCGTTCATAAAATTCTACATCTACCCCTAAGACGGTATTATTCTCTAAATCAAGGGGTAAACTATTGCCCTCTCCATCAAGTGCTAGGATACTTCGCATTGAACCGTTGTAATAGATACCGTATAGAAAACTCCGTAGTTGCAGAGTTAAATATTTCTGTTGCATCTGCTTGGGAATTTTCTGGAAACGGCTAACCACTTCTGATGGTAATTCCAAGGGTTTATAATCTGGATGACGAATTGAGAAATCAGATCGAATCTCAATGTTGTGAACAATATCTTCTAAAACTTCGGGTAATCGTTCAGTTAAGGGCTGCGATTGAGTAGAATTTAATAATGACATCATAGTTTAGTGGTAAGAAAACATATTAAGCAACAGAAGCATGAAGGCGAGTTAATTCAACAGCCGCACTACCAAAAATTGTTGGTATTGATTCTTCAGGACGGCATAATAATGTTTTCGCAACCTGAAGCATGGCAATTTCTGTGTTTCCAAAAGACTTTTGATACTGAATTACAGCTTGAATGTGTTGAATTAAGGCGAAACCGACAAATTGCACTACGCGCAGTAAAAAATCTGGACGGTGTTCAAGAATTTTGGGAAAAGTGTTGAAGTAAGTTTGGGTTAATTTTCCAATTGAAGGCTGGAGTTTTTCTAAAGGCGTTATTGCTAGACGTAAAGATTCTTCAATACTTAGAGAATTACTAATAACTAAACTACCCAACCATATTTGCACATAGCTACTGATAAGTATGCCTAAATCAAAAGCTGGATCTCCCCAATTAGAGCGTTCCCAATCAATTAGCCGTATAATATTATTGCTTGAATTTTGCCAATCTTTTTGCAGGAGAATATTATTTAGCTTAAGGTCATTGTGGGTTAGACAACAGGGAACTACAGCATTACCTAATTCAGCGATCGCCTTTCCTAAACTATCATACCTTTGATACAAGGCAAAGAACTTTAAACCAGCATCAGGCACTAAACCAAAAATTTCTGGGCTAATCCGTTCTAATTTATCAATCAAATACGATATTTGATTGCCCATGAGATTATTTACGTTTACAGCAAAGAAATTTTTATACTCTTGATTGTTGAAAGTATCACGATGAATAGTTGCTATCAACTTACCAATGGCGGTAGCAATTTCTGTAGAAAAGCTATTTTCTTTCGTGTAGAAATCTATTAAATCTCGATAATCATCTAGATATCTAAAAATAATAATAGAATTTTCCGCATCAAAATGCAGTACTTCTGGCAAAAATGGGCGATGGTGTTCTAAATTTGCAAATCTTTGTAATAATTCTTGAATTCGCCACTCACCGAAGAACTCACCAGCCGCTTTTCCTTCCTGATTATGTCGTTCTTGCTTGACTAGAAGTTGGCGATCGCCTGGTAAAGTTAGTAATAAATTAAAGTTTTTAGCTGCAACTGCTTCCACTTTAATCAGTAGTTTATCAGACTGCTGACATAGCCCCTGGTCAACTAAATAATCAGCAACATTGTGAGAGTTTAAGATAAATGCCATAACTTTTAAATGTATCAACCAATTTTGATCTAAAGAAAGCCGTGGTAGTTGAGTTGCTACCACAGACTATTTCCGCAAAGATTCTGAAAACTAGTACTGCACGATGTCAGTCAACCACTCATTGCAAATTCATTAAATGTCTGCGGTATGGAACTTATGAATTACGCGCAGCAGTACTAACCCAGTAAATAGCCACCGATGCGAATTATTGTATCTATCACATCTCTTGCTACTCCACCACCCGTAACGTTTTTCTCTTCTTCTTCAGACAATTCTGACAGCGAGTCTTGTTCTAAAACTTGTTTTCGTCTGGCAGATGCATTCACAACTGCTTCTTCAATCAAGTTGCTAATTTCAATTTGACTTGTGAGATGTTTGTGAGGAATATTCATTGACATAATCTTGTCCTTAATTTAAGTAAACTTTCTGGTTTTGTTCAACTAACAGTGGGTATGGCTACTTTCACTAGTAATTCAGAGGGGTTGTAATTATCTGTAATCACTTGCGGACAACGCATACAAGCTGCCTTACCTTCCTGCTGCCACCATCGGCAGTCTCGGCGTATGGAACAAGGTGGTAAATCCTCTACTACCTTTGGCAAGTTTTCTACAACTCGCATTGCCAAACGACAATCTTTGCCATCAAAATGTTGACAACTCTTAGCCCTTACAAACGGGAGCCACCGCGTTGGACGGGTTCCCCGGCTTGAAGCAAGTGGCGTGAGGGAACTGGATTTTTCTTGTTTCCCCCCTTTCTATGCATTATAAACATCTTTCTTAATACAAAAATTGACAAAAATTAGGAGTTAT
>VFQR01001916.1_pt1 | contig 14339 bp, 14 predicted proteins | sample 3512321 | NCBI WGS metagenome assembly VFQR01 (sample SAMN10412374, study PRJNA504923) | tailings metagenome | isolation source: Relicate 3 Philex TSF1 revegetated site | place: Philippines: Tuba, Benguet | collected 2017-08-29
CTGACGTCGATGCCTGGTAGATACGGGTTTTTTCGGTCAGACCGAGCAGCCGAACGGCTTCGAGAATCCGCAACGTCCCGATGCCATCTACCTGCGCGGTATATTCCGGCTCATCGAAGCTTACCCGCACGTGCGACATGGCACCGAGGTTATAAATCTCGTCGGGCTGCACTTCCTGAATAATTCGGGTAATGTTGGCCGTATCCGACAAATCACCATAATGCATCTTGAAGCGCACGTTCCGCTCGTGTGGGTCTTCGTAAATGTGGTCGATTCGTTGGGTGTTAAACAGCGAACTCCGGCGTTTGATGCCGTGAACCTCGTATCCTTTTTCAAGTAATAACTCGGCCAGATAGGCGCCGTCCTGACCGGTGATGCCGGTAACTAATGCTTTTTTCATACGGTTCAAGTCAACGTGAGCTATTGCCCAAATTGTACAAAACTCATCAAAGGTACTGATTTACAGTAAAAACGTAGTACTTATTTTATTGAAAGGCTACGCCGGATGTCAACCTTATCGGGTTGAAGCTGTGACGACGCTATCAACTGCTTTATAGACGCAAAATAACGCTCCGCGTCAATACGACGCATAAAATCACCCACTTTAAGTTTATAAGTTGGCTGATTATACGTCAAATATGGGCTTAATTCAGGAAAATTCTGATAAATCAATAATTTAATTGATTCAACTTCCTGACGCTGGTTACCTACATATACCTGAATCCGAAAACCCGGCGCATATCGAACCAATCGGTTCTGCGTGGCTATCGTATCCATCACTAAATCAAGTTGCCGATTAACGTGCAGAGCTTCGGTAGGCTTACGCGTTTCAGGCTTGCGAGTCGAATTGGCAGCCGAAGACGTAGCTGAGTTCGGTGGGCTTACCGGCTTATTAGTCGTTGCCGAAGTAGCCGAAGCTGGTTTGTATATTGGCCGAACTGCCGCCAAATCTTCGTTATAACTTCCATAATCGACCGACGACCGGCCAGTAGTTGCCCGGCTACTGGCACAGCCTGTTGCCAGCATGATACTACAAAGAAGTAACAGCAGTGAACCGTGACGCATTGGATAAACCTGAATCTAAGTGTAAAAGTAGCTATTTTTGAGCATCGAATACTACCAACCGAATGGTGAACCTACAAAGTCACGTGTGCCTGAAGCCCTACAACACGTTTGGGATTGACGCACGCGCCCGGTATTGGGTTGAAATTAACCACGAAGACGACCTCCCGGCCCTATTCCACCTTTCCGAGTTTCTCGATACGCCCAAGCTGATTTTGGGCGGAGGCAGCAACGTACTACTCTGCCACGACTTCGACGGATTGGTGGTGAAAATGAGTATTCAGGGTATTGACGTTGTTCGCGAAGACGACGCGCATATTTACCTGAAAGCGGGCGCGGGCGTAGTCTGGCACGAATTGGTGATGTACTGCGTTGAACGAGGTTATGCCGGCATGGAAAACCTGTCGCTCATACCCGGCACGGTTGGAGCCGCTCCCATGCAGAATATTGGCGCGTACGGCGTTGAACTGGAACAAATTTTCGACTCGCTGACGGCTGTTCACATCAACACGGGCGAGGTGAGAACGTTCTCGCACGCTGACTGTGCGTTTGGCTACCGCGAAAGCGTGTTTAAGCACGAGTTGAAGGGTCAGTACATCATCACCAGCGTAACGTTTCGGTTGGATAAGCAACCCACGTTTCATACCCGCTACGGAGCCATCCGCGAAACGCTGACCGAGATGGGAATCTCAGATGATAAGTTAAACATCCGGGCCATTAGCGACGCGGTTATCCGCATCCGGCGCAGCAAACTCCCCGACCCTGCCGAGATAGGTAACGCAGGCAGCTTTTTCAAAAACCCGGAAATTCCGACAACACAGTTTGAAGCCCTGAAAGTCCAGCATCCCGACCTGCCCGGCTACCCGCTCGCCGATACTGACCGGGTGAAAATTCCGGCGGGCTGGCTTATTGAACGGGCGGGCTGGAAAGGGTATCGGGCGGGCGATGCGGGTGTTCATGCCAAACAGGCCCTCGTGCTGGTCAACTACGGCAAAGCTACCGGAAACGAAATTCTGAATCTCGCCAAACAGGTACAGGCGTCGGTACACGAAACGTTCGGAGTATCAATTTCGCCAGAGGTTAATGTGATTTAAGAGCGTAAGTAAGAAGTACGATACGGTGCGTTTTACCGCTATGAAAACGTACCTAACTACCATCCTATGTACAGTGGGCCTTTCGTCGATGACATTCGCCCAAACAACGCCCGCCCGCGTTCAGGTTGCCAACGGCACACTCGAAGGCCGGGTCGAAGCCAGTGGCATTCGCTCATTTAAAGGCATTCCGTTTGCCCAACCACCCGTTGGCGACCTCCGCTGGCGCGAACCGCAGCCGCCCAAAAACTGGCAGGGCGTGCGTCAGGCCGACAAATTCGGTCCCCGCGCCATGCAACGCCCCATTTTCGGTGATATGAATTTTCGCTCGAACGGTGTTAGCGAAGACTGCCTGTACCTCAATGTCTGGACGCCCGCCAAATCGGGCAAAGAAAAACTACCCGTTCTGGTTTATTTCTACGGCGGTGGGTTCATGGCGGGCGACGGCTCCGAGCCGCGCTACGACGGCGAAAGCATGGCAAAGCGCGGCATCGTAGCCCTGACCGTTAACTACCGGCTCAACGTGTTCGGGTTTATGGCACATCCCGAACTCACGAAAGAATCGCCCAACAAAGCATCGGGTAATTATGGCTTACTCGACCAAAGCGCGGCCCTGCGGTGGGTGCAACAGAACATTGCCGCGTTCGGGGGCGACCCCAAGCGCGTGACCATTGCGGGCGAGTCGGCGGGGTCGGCCTCGGTGAGCGCACAAATGGTATCGCCGTTGTCGAAAAACCTGATTGCCGGGGCCATCGGCGAAAGCGGCTCTATCATGGGTACGCTAACGCCCGTTACGCTGGCCGAAGCCGAAAAAGCGGGCGTCGCTTTCGGCGAAAGTCTGGGAGCTACGTCGCTGGCTGCGTTGCGTGCTCTACCTGCCGAGCAAGTGCTGGAAGCGACCGCTAAACCAAACGTAGGCCGGTTCGGGTTAGTTATCGATGGGTATTTTCTCCCTAAACCGGCGCAGGCAATTATGGCGGCTGGCGAACAGGCTCGTGTGCCGCTGCTGGCAGGCTGGAATTCTGAAGAGATGAACGCCCGTTTTATGATGGGAGCCGAACCAATAACCCCCGAAAGCTACAAAGCAGCCGTTGAGAAAGCCTACGGCCCGCAAGCCGCCGAGGTGCTGAAACTGTATCCGGGCGCAACCGCCGAAGAAGCCACCCAATCGGCCACTGATTTGGCAGGCGACCGCTTCATTGGGTTCAGCACCTGGAAATGGACCGACATGCACGCCCGCACGGGGGGTGGCAAACCCGTTTATCGGTACTATTACGCCCGCCCTCGCCCGGCCATGACCGCCGAAATGGGCAATGCTACACCCGGTTTGGCCGGTGGCGTAATTCGTAACACCGACGCGTCGGCACCGAAAGCTCCGCTTGCAAAAGGGGCCGTTCACTCCGCCGAAATTGAATACGCAATGGGTAATCTGGCAACCAACAAGGTATATGACTGGACGCCCGACGATTATAAGGTGTCGGAAACGATGCAGGCGTATTTCGCCAACTTCATCAAAACCGGCAACCCCAACGGCCCCAGTCTGCCCAACTGGTCGGCGGTGAAAGCGGGCGGCCCCGCCGAAATATTAGTTATCGACGTAAATACCCGCCCCGAAACCGAGAAGTACCGCGAACGGTATTTATTTTTAGATCAGTCGTTTGGAAAGTGACCCCACGCTACTCCACCCCAACCCCTCCCCGTTCAGGGAGGGGCTTTGCAAGCCGAATGGCTCACCCCTCCCCTTAGTTCAAGGGGAGGGGCCGGGGGTGGGGTATCACTCAAAACACAGCGAAGCCGCGCCGAGAAGGCCGGCATCGTTGCCGAGGGTCGCTTTTTTGATTGAGAGGCCGTTTTTGTAGTACGGGTTCAGCCAGTAGTCGAGCATCCGATTCACGGCGGGCATGATGTAGTCGAACGAGGCCGATAAGCCGCCACCAATCAGCACCTGCTTGATGTCGAGTACTTTAATAAGCGACGCCAGTGCTTCGCCCAGCATTTCGCCAACTTCGTCCCAGATTTGCTGCGCCAGTTCGTCGCCTTCGGCGGCAGCCGCTACCAGGCCGGTGGTGGAGATGTCACCATCGGCGGGCAGTTGGGTTTCGCCTTTAAACTCCTTCCGGCGTTGGTTGGCTAACTCCAGCAGTTCGACTTTGCCGATGTTGCGCTCCAGCACCCGCCCATTGCGCGACGGAATATGGCCCGGTTCCATCGCATTGCCATCGCCCCCGGTGAAAATCTTTTTGTTGATAATGGCCGCACCGCCCACACCCGTACCGAGCGTGATGAAAATGTAGTTTTCCGTAATTTTTTCTTCGGCGAAATAATACTCGCCCAGCGCAGCCGCGTTGGCGTCGTTCGCCAGAAAAAACTGAACACCCGCAAACCGCTTCGTCAAAATATCGACGATGGGCGTGTTGTTGATTTCGGGGATAGCGGTAATCTCAATCGCCACCGTCCGGTCGGCACTGAGCATACCGGGCAGGCCGATACCGACGCGCTTTACGTCTTTATTGGCTAAGAGTTGTAGCGCAACGGCGTCGCCAAAACGGTCCATAAAATGGCCTGACTTTCGCCAGCTAATGGTGTCGTGGCTGTAGAAGTTTGAAATTTTACCCGTGTCGGCCTCAACAATTCCCATCTTGACGTTCGTGCCGCCAACGTCAATACCCAGATATTCAGCAGAAGACATTTTGTGCGTTTACAGTTTTCGGTTTACCGTTTTCGATTCAGACAGATGAAGTGGAGCGCAAGTTAAAAAGGGAAATACTGAATATCGAATAATGACTGTTGAATGTTGACTATCGAATAGCTATCCGGTGCCAGCCCAATTCAACATTCAGCATTCAATAGTCAACATTCAATAGTCTCAGAGGTCGCCCAACTGCGGTCTTATTAAAATCTCCTCAACTACGGCACTTTTTGAGAGCGTGTAGGCTGCCCACGCGCTGTCGGCTACGTCGTCAGGTTTCATGAAGCGGTCTTCGGGCAGGTCGGTGCCGTCCCAACTGGCGGTAAGCGTAGCACCGGGTAAAATGGCCGTTACTTTCACACCGTGGGGTTTTAGTTCCTCGCGCAGTACGCGGCTCATGCCCAGCAACGCAAATTTTGAGATGCAGTACGAACCGCCGTTGGATGCTGGCCGTTGAACACATCATGAAGATATGCCCCTGCCGCCGGGCCATCATCTCACCCACTAATCCGCGTGTGAGGTGATACGCGCTGGCAACGTTGGTGTTCATCAACTGCTCGAACGTTCCCTCCGCTTCGTTGTGTAGCTGACCGGGCAGAAACACGCCCGTGTTGTTCACCAGCACATCGACCGGGCGACCCAGCGATTTAATGTATTGCACCAATTGCTCAACCCCGTCGCGGGTCGAGAGGTCGGCGGCAACCGGCAGGCGGTTCGGCCCGATAACGCCCTCTACCGAGCGGGCGCATACGATGGCATCAAAACCGTTGGCCGTAAATTTATCAACAATGGCGCGGCCAATACCTTTAGTGCCGCCGGTTACGAGAATAAGTGGATTCATACCGTAGAAACCATTCTACCTTTGCGGGGGTTCTGACCAATGAGCGATTTGCTCCTAAGCACGTATGTTCACACGATTAGGCAGTTATTTTCTGTTCCTGAGTTCGCTGTTTCGCAACCGCGAAAAACTTCGGGTTTATTTAGGGTTGATTCTTAACGAGTGCGTTTCAATTGGCGTTGGGTCAATTTTTATCGTCGCGCTCGTCAACTCGTTTATTGGGGCCGTTACCTGCGTACAAACGGCCTATAACCTGACGAACCCGTTTGTTCCGAAAAATATCATTGCGCTCATCGTGCGCGACAGTACCATTCTCGAACTGGCTCCCACGCTGTCGTGTATTGTGCTGGCCGGTAAAGTAGGCTCGAACATTGCGGGCGAGTTGGGTACAATGCGGATTACCGAGCAAATCGACGCGCTCGAAGTAATGGGCATCAATTCCAGTTCGTATCTGGTGTTACCGAAGGTCATTGCTTCGGTGCTGATGTTTCCGCTGTTAGTAATTATGGCGGCTTTTGTGTCGATTCTGGGCGGCTACATCGCCGGGACGCTGGCGGGTGTGATTTCGCCCGAAGATTATATATCTGGGCTACGGTTCGAGTACAAACCGTTTGGCGTTGTATTCGCGCTCATTAAAACCGTGGTCTTTGCCTTCCTGATTTCGACTATTTCGGCCTATCAGGGCTACAACGTGCGGGGCGGTGCACTTGAAGTTGGCAGCGCGTCGACCTCAGCCGTTACCAATAGTTGTATTGCCGTAGTAGCCGCCGATTTTGCGCTGACGCAGCTACTCCTGACCTAATGAATGATTGAGTGATTGAATGGCTTGCATAGGCTTTATTCAATCATTCAACCACTCAATCATTCAACCATTTGTAACGATGATTGACATCAAGAACATAACCAAAACCTTTGGCGACCGGCAGGTGCTGGCGGGCATCGACGGTACGTTTCGACAAGGCGAAACGAGCCTGATTATCGGCGGCAGCGGCACGGGCAAGAGTGTGTTGCTTAAATGCATGATTGGCCTGGTAACGCCTGATTCGGGCGAGGTACTCTATGACGGTCGTAACTTCCTGACCAGCAACATTGATGAGCAAAAGGCCATTCGGCGCGAAATGGGCGTACTGTTTCAGGGGTCGGCCTTATTTGACTCGAAGACTGTTCTCGAAAACGTTCGGTTTCCGCTCGACATGCTGACCGAGCAACCAGAAGACGAGAAACTTGCCCGCGTTATGGAGTGCCTGCAACGCGTCGGGCTGGACGGTGCCGCCGACCGGATGCCGTCTGAAATTAGTGGCGGCATGAAAAAACGCGTCGGCATTGCCCGCGCCATCGTACTGAATCCCAAATACTTATTTTGCGACGAACCCAACTCCGGTCTCGACCCGCTCACGTCAATCAAAATCGATCAGCTTATCCAAGAAATCACCGACGAGTATAAGATTACCACCGTCGTAATTACCCATGATATGAATTCGATGATGGAGATTGGTGAGAAAATTATGTTTCTCTATAAAGGCAACAAACTCTGGGAAGGCAATAGCGATACGCTCACCCACTCGAACGTACCCGAGCTAAACGAGTTTATTTATGCCAACAAGTTGCTGCGCGAAATGGAAAAGTGATTTTTTAAGGGGAACACGGATTGGACGGATGCCACGGATGACCACGGATTTTTTTTCGTTTACGGCTGTAAACAAAATCTGTATTGATCCGTACAATCCGTGTTCCATCACATCTGTATAGCCCGCATGAGCACTGTGTTATCGGGGTCGATAACGACCTGCGCGGGTTTTGTGCTAAGCGGCACGGTAAACGTTTGCTTGGGCTGGTTCATCACGAACCGGGTTGTACGTTGAATTTCGCGGCCATTCGCGCCCCGGATGCTGAAGGTGAGCGGTACGGTAAAATACGTGTCAGAGCGTTGCGCCTGCCGAACGTCGATAACCAACGCTCGTTTTTGGGCGTCGTAGGTTGTATTCCAGACCAATTCGGGGTAGCCGGGCTGGGTGAGCCACTGCCGAAAAAACCAGTCTAATTTCTTACCCGAAGCCTGCTCCATAACGGCCTGAAAATCGGCGGTTTGCGCGTTGGCGTTGCGGTACCGAGCGTAGTAGTCTCGGATGCCACGCCAGAACATGTCGGTGCCTACTTCGTGTCGGAGCATGTGCAGCACCCAGCCAGCTTTTTGGTACGAGTTCGGGTTTAGCAAATCGTTCAGGTTTGTGGCTGTCGAGTCGATGATGGTGCCTTTCGGTTTCATAGCCGCAAACCGGAATACCTGCCCCTTATTCTGATTCAGCACCGCATTAAGCGTGTCGCGCCCATAGGCGTGTTCGAGGTACAGAGCCGAAAAATAAGTGGCAAAGCCCTCGCTCAGCCAGAACTGCGACCAGTCGGCTTCGGTGGCCGAATTACCAAACCATTGGTGGGCAATTTCGTGCGCCAGCAGAGCCTCCATGTCCGAATCTTTGCGGCCAATGATGGCTTTTTCGTTATAAAAAATACAACTCGCGTTCTCCATACCGCCAAACACCGTGGTCGATTGCACGTTGGCGAGTTTTTCGTAGGGATACGGCCCAACGCGGTCGATAAAGAATTGCAGAATAGCAGCCGCCGGGCGGTAGTCGATAAATCCTTTCTGACTGTCGTTGGGATAAAGCCAGCTCTGCACCGGCACCCCGCCCACGGCCCCAACGTCTTCGACGGCAAACCGGGCCGCGCCAATCACCATCACTTTGGTAGGAATGGGCGTGTTCTCCTGCCAGCGCGTTCGTTTGCGGGGCAGCGGGCCAGCAACCGGTTCTTCGCTTACTAATTTTCCGTTGGCAATAACGCGGTACGTAGCAGGCGCGTTGACGCTGAACGAGCAAGTGGCCTTGTCGGACGGGTGGTCGATAACCGGAAGCCAATGCCGGGCGTTATTGGGCCAGTTGTCGCCGAAAAATGTGCGTTCACCAAATTTATTCCGGCTGATTATCAGCCCCTGCGTGGGCGTACCCTCGTACCGAATTACTACCTCTGAAACCTGGCCGGGAGCAGCAGGCGAATCCACGCCAGTGAGGTTGATAAATACCCGGTCGTTGCGATGGCTGAAGGGCAGCGGTTTTCCATCGGCGGCTGTCACAGCCCGAACGCGCATCCCCGTCGTTTCAGGCTGCGTGGTGTCGGCCTTAATCAGGTCGAACCAAACGCTTTGCCGGTCGTCGGCGCGGGCGAACCGGATGGTGGCTTCGCCCTGAATCCGGTTGGTCGAGTCGCTGATTGTCAGTGAGAAATTATAATGCTGCACATCGACGCCCGGCTGCGTATAGCGGGCCGCATAGCTCAGGGGCGGCTGTGCCTGCGCTGTGCCGATGAATCCTATTAACAGCAAAAAACCGTTGAGTAATAGCGTTATTTGTTCTTTTTTCATCATTTGTTTGCTCACTCCCGAATCTCCTGACACAATTCAATCAACACGCCGTTGGTGCCTTTCGGATGCAGAAAACACACTAATTTATTATCAGCCCCGCGCTTGGGGGTTTCGTTCAGTAACGTAAAACCTTCGTCTTTTAGCCGCGCCATCTCGGTCAGAATATCATCGACTTCAAAGGCGACGTGGTGAATACCTTCACCTTTTTTCTCTAAAAATTTGGCAATCGGACTGTCGGGGTGAGTCGCTTCAAGCAGTTCAATTTTTGTGTGATTTACCCGAAAAAATGAGGTAAAAACGCCCTCCGATTCAACCGCTTCGGTTTTGTAAGGCAGCACGTTCAGCAGTTTGCTGAACAGTTCATTCGACGCGGCAATGTCGCGAACGGCAATGCCAATGTGTTCGACGTTAGTGAGCATAAGAGGCCCGAACTTTTCCGTTTTGCCGAAAGTTAGTAGGTTAGCATGAGAATGCGGCAACATTGACTTTCTATCGGCTATGGTTACGGTATCAGAAATCGCTAAAAATAAAATTATTGAACTGCGGCAGAAAGACGGCCTGACCGACAGCTACGCTATCCGCGTGGGCGTTCAGGGCGGTGGCTGCTCGGGCCTGATGTATGACCTGCAATTCGACGCCCAGCAACAACCCACCGACCACGTCGTTGAAGATAAAGGCATCAAAATCTTAGTCGACCGCAAGAGTCTACTTTATCTGGCTGGCACGGAGCTTGATTTTTCAGATGGCCTGAACGGAAAAGGTTTCCAGTTCAAAAATCCCAACGCCAGCCGTACCTGCGGCTGCGGAGAGAGTTTCGCTGTCTAATTTGAACCGGGATTAGCCAAGATTTATCAGATTAAACAGGATTTAAGGCCGCAGGTGCGGCCTTTTTTTGCGTCTGAACCGGGATTTCCAAGATTAAACGAGATTTTTGTGGCGTCAGCATCAATCCTGTTTAATCTTGATAATCATGGCTAATCCCGGTTCAGACATCATGGCTAACCCTGGTTCAGACGCCAAACCCGTCAGCTACTCGCGTACTACGCTTACCGAATTAATGATACCGTCGTACGCCAACTTTGGCGGGCGGGTGCATGGCGGCATTTTGCTGTCGCTGATGGACAAAGTCGCCTACGCCTGCGCGGCAAAGCACGCGGGTACCTACTGCGTCACGGTGTCGGTCGATGGCGTCAATTTCCGGCAGCCGGTCGAGGTGGGCGAGTTGGTATCGCTGATGGCGTCAGTGAATTATGTAGGCCGTACATCGCTTGTGGTGGGCATTAAAGTAATAGCCGAAAACGTGAAAACGGGCACGGTAAAGCACACCAACACCAGCTACTTCACGATGGTTGCCAAAGACGAAAACGAGAAACCCACCGAAGTGCCACCCCTGCTGCTTGAAACCGCCGAAGACGCCCGCCGTTTTCTCGAATCCATGAAGCGCAAAGAACTCCGCGCCAACTTCGCCGAGCATTTCGACAACGCTAAAACGCGGATGTTACTCAGCGAAAACCTGCACCTGTTGGCTAATGAGCGGTGTATGCTGAACCGTCTGAACCAGGATTAGCCGAGATTTACAAGATTACCACAAGATTCTACGCTTCGCTTAGTTGCCTGCAGAATCCTGCGGGGCCGCCCGCGCGGTTAATCTCGAAAATCTTGGCTAATCTTGGTTCAGATGATTCAAAGACTCTCCCGCACTTTCTTAGCCCCGGCCACCATGTTTGCCAGCTTTTGTTTGGCGGCCCAGCGGGCGGTTTGGCTCAGGCCACAGTCGGGTGCAACGGCCAATTTTTCGGCAGGCACGTAGGGTAAACACTTGCGGATGCGCTCGGCCACGTCGTCAGGGGTTTCGATGTAGTAGCTTTTCACATCGATGACACCCACGGCCACGTCGAATTTTTCGGCGAAGCGTTCGAGCAGGTTGACCTCCGAAAAATTCAGGATGGTCATTTCCGAATGCAGTTCATCGACGGTCATATCGAGAAAATCGGGCAGCATGGGCGCAATGGTCTTTTTGCCCACTGAGCGGCCTTTGTAGTTGCCGAAACACAGGTGCATCGACAGCCGCGTTTTGCCTACGCCGGGAGCCACCGTCCGGTTAAAAATATCGACAAACCGCTTCGTGTCTTCCCGATACGCGTAGCACGACATCGACGGTTCATCGACGCAGATTTCGGGTACGCCCAGCGCAACAAGGTCTTCGATTTCTTTCCGAACCAGCGGCAGCAGAGCTTCGGTTACTTCCCAGCGGTCTTTGTAGAACGTGCCGGGCAACAGACGCCCGCTCAGCGTATACGGGCCGGGAATTGACACTTTCAATCCTTGCCCAGCCGGAGCCAGCCGCTTCAGCCGTTGATATTCTTCCACCACGCCCAGACCACGCGGGGCCGTTAGCGGCTCCACGATATTATGTTTACCACGTTGGTCGTGGGCGGGCGGGCCGTATTTGCGAAGTTCGGTGTCGTTGTTTTGAATACCGTTGATGTAGCCGTAGAACGACAGGTTGAAATCGAAACGGGTTTGTTCGCCGTCGGTGATGACGTCAAGACCGGCGGCTACCTGGTCATGAATCGACGCCACTACGGCGTCTTCGATCATCTCGTTAATGTCGGCGGGACCAAATTGATTGAGGTTTTGGCTGGCGAATTCAAGCCAGCCCGGAAACGGCATCGAGCCAACAACGGTGGTTTTAATCGGTACGGGTTGCATTTATACAGAGTGAAAAATGAAGAGTGAAAAGTGAAGAGTTATTCTAAAGAGATGAGTACTATTTTTCATTTTTCACTCTTCATTTTTCACTGTTATTAGCTATAATCACTAATGCGGGCGATTTTACCGTCGGAGAATGCAAAAATTGTTACACCGCGCAGGCTTAGCACCTCTCCGGCTTTTTTGCCGTTTGGTAAATCAACGGCCAGAATGGCGTTGTAATCAATTTCGACGGCTGCGGTGCGGTCGCCCAGCGTCAGTGACCGGATGGTTTGCTGCCGCATTTTAAACACGCCCAACGACTGCCGGGCCAGTGCCTCAAACTCGGCCTTTCCGTTGGTAACCGTGATGCCGTTGGTGTTGGATACGTTCTCAAAAGCAATTACGTCGTGCAGCAGTGCCAGCATACCCGGCACGTCCATCCGATTATAAGCGGCAATGTATTGGTCAATTTGTTCGCGCATAAAAATACCGGTACTGCACCGCTCGTGATGCAGCACCGGTAAATGTAGCAATTCTTTTTAGACCGTTGCTTTCACTAATTTCATACCCACGGGGTCCCAGTGAATCACTTTGCGCTGTTCGGCACTTAGGTTGGCCGCCAGCGAGGGCGCGGCTGCCCGCAGGCCAAATTCAGCATCTTCGCGCACCAGCGACGGCTTGTTCTCACGAATAGCGTTGAAAAATACAATCATGTGATCGAAACGGTCGTCGTAACCTTCGGGTGCCGTGTAAGTTTCGACCGGTTCGTTTTTCACCTCGCGTGTAAACTGATCCGACGGGTATTTCTGCCCGTACTGCTGAATAAATTGCTCCTGCATGGCTTTCGGATACGTCATCAGCGCATCGTAGCCGGTACTGTACATGGGCGCGTTGGGCCGCTTTAGTCGGTTCATGGTAAATTCGTTCCAGCCAATGTCGATAACGCCCTCCGTACCCACAAGCCGCGTATGAATGCTCCCGCCCGACCCGGCGGCCAAATTGACGCGGGTAGTAAACTGAAACGATTCGTGTTTATCGGTTTTAGGATAATCCATAATGGCCGTAACGAGGTCGTAGGCGTCGCGTCCATCTTTCCAGAAATTCAGGTCGCCGAGGGCGAAGATGCGCGTTGGCCCTTTCGAGTCGGTGATGGTGTGTACGCCCGTGATGAGGTGAACAAACAAATCGCCCGCTACGCCCGTACCGTAGTCTTTGTAGTTGCGCCACCGGAAAAACCGCTCAGTCTGAAACGGGCGTTTGGGCGCGTCGCCGAGGTAGCGGTTCCAGTCAATGTCTTTCGGGTCGAGGTTGGGCGGCATGGTGTATTGCCACGCACCCAGCGCATCGGTACGGTCGAGGAAGGTCTCAACCGACGTCAATTCACCGATAGCACCGGCTTCGTAGCGTTTTTTGGCTTCGAGCACCGCCGACGCACTTGCCCGCTGACTACCCACCTGAAAAACTTTTCCCGACTTTTTATGAGCCGCAATCACAGCCGCACCTTCTTCGATGTGGTGGACCATCGGCTTTTCGCAATAGACGTGCTTGCCTGCGTTGAGGGCGTCGATGCTGATGCGGTCGTGCCAATGGTCGGGTACACAGATAAGGACGGCATCGACGTCGGAGCGGGTCAGGATTTCGCGGTAGTCCTGCGTTATAAAAAGGTCGTTGCCCCAGACTTCTTTAGCCCGTTCGAGCCGGGGTTTGTAGAGGTCGGCCACCGCCACCACTTTGGTGCCGGGCACGCGCAGGGCGCAGTTAAGGTCGTAGTGTCCGATGATGCCCGCACCAATCAGGGCCAGATTTACATTGTCGGCGGCTGAACGCGGCTGAACTATTTCAATTACGTTTTTCGGCGCATACTGTGGATTAGGCTTACCCGTTGCGGCATTTACGAAGGGTGTACCGGTAGCCAGCAGGGCCGACGTGCCGCCAAGCTGACGAAGAAATTTTCTGCGGGAATTCATGGAAAAGGGTTTTAGGAGGTTGTTGTTGTAGGTTGGTCGTCAGGCCGCAACTTCAGCGGCCCGAACCTGGGTACTAAGCCATTGAAATTCGTGTTCCAGTTCATCGCGTTGCTTAATAGATGCCTCCATAAAGTCATCTGTAGCACCTAATGCGCGTTGTTTCGCCATAATTTCGTTGAATTGACGAATTTTTCGGGCTGTAACAACCAAACGAACTTCTAATTCATCAGTTACTTCCATAACGGTAAATCATTAATTGATACAAACCCTTTAGGTCTTCCGCCCCTATCAGCACTAAATAACACAAACCATTTCATTTCTTCAAGTTTATCAATGGCTTGACGCTTAGGATCATCTTGATTGAAAAGTGGTACCCACTTCACGTCTAAAGAGCCATATGGTAAGCTTAAGTCGGTTAACCATTGAAACCGACTATGCGTATAAGAATAGGGTAAGTAAACAACCACATTGATATCATTGGGTAAAACCTTTTTCGCAATGAAGCTACCATCTATATCAACTCGAATTATTGGAACGCCGTTTTCTTCTATGGAGGTGATGAAATTTAGAAGCTGTTGAA
>VFQR01001917.1_pt1 | contig 14327 bp, 12 predicted proteins | sample 3512321 | NCBI WGS metagenome assembly VFQR01 (sample SAMN10412374, study PRJNA504923) | tailings metagenome | isolation source: Relicate 3 Philex TSF1 revegetated site | place: Philippines: Tuba, Benguet | collected 2017-08-29
TCAGGAGTCAGAATTCAGAATTCAGGAGTCAGAATTCAGAATTCAGGAGTCAGGAGTCAGAATTCAGAATGACAATAGTCTCTGTGCCTAGCTACTTTTGAAAAGCAGCTTTTGTGACTTGAAAAGCTGCTTTTGCGACTCCTATTTAATTGCGTGAAAAAACTCGCCCTCACCTCAAAAAGCCTGATTCCCTATTCCCCACCCACGTTAATGCAAAATTATGAAGTCTTCAACTTACTGACCGCCTTCTCATGCTAAATTACTAAAGCTTGGGGTTGGGAAACTCCGGTGAAATTCCGGGACTGTGCCGCAACTGTGATGGAATTGCCTAAGTCAGAATGCCAACTCTCAAGATGTCTTCAGGACACACTTACCGTCTACTCCCTGCGTCGCACGGGGAAGGAGTTCCCAGTTTGCTTTCTTTATTTGCCACTTGTCCCGGCTTGTTTTATGCTACACCCGCCGAAGATGGTATACTATCTCGCATAAGAATCCCAGGCGGGATTATTAATAGCGAACAGTGCCGCGCCATCGCAGATATAGCAGACGAGCATGGCGGCGGCTATGTAGATGTGACTAATCGAGCTAATTTGCAACTCCGCGAAATTCGCACTGCGATAAATTCTCAAGTTCTCCAGCACCTACAGGATATGGGACTCGGTTCTCGCAATAGCGATGTAGACCACATCCGCAATATTATGACCAGTCCAACATCTGGTATCGACCCGCAAGAATTAATTGACACTCGTCCTTTTGTTCAAGCTTGGGATAATTATATTGCTACACATCCAGCATTATCAGGACTGTCAGCAAAATTTAGTGTTTGCTTTGATGGTGGTGGCATAGTTCAAGTTGGCGATCGCCTCAATGATATCCTATTTGCTGCTGTCTTAATTGATGGTAATATTTACTTTCGCCTCCATCTCAGCGTAGGCGCAAAGGGACAACCACCAAGCGATACGAAAATTTTGTTATCACCAGATGATTGTTTACCCGTCTTGGCAGCTTTAGCAAATGTCTATCTAAATCATACTGATATTAATAATCAGCGCCGGCTACGTTTGAGAGATTTATTAAATACTTTGGGTTGTGAAAATTACCTTCAGCAAGTTCAGCAACTTCTACCTTTTCTTCTTAACCGCAGTGAAATATGTCCAGTTGCACAAAAAATAGATACTAAATACCAGCATCTTGGCATCCATCCCCAACGCCAGAAAGGATTATTTTACATTGGTCTTGTCTTACCTCTTGGACGCTTAGAAAGTAAGCAGATGCGGGGTTTAGCAAATTTAGCAGCAAAATATGGCAGTGGAACTCTCCGGTTAACCCCTTGGCAGAATTTACTTTTAACAGATATTTCTCGACAAAAGCTTAGGGATGTCCAAAATGAAATTACTGTCTTAAAATTAAACACCTCAGCAACCAACATCAAAAGTTCATTAGTTGCTTGTTCCGGTAACAAAGGTTGTGCCGCTTCTGCCACTGACACCAAAAGTCACGCCTTGGCATTAGCAGAATATCTTCAAACTCGCGTTACTCTCGAACACCCAATTAATATCCATTTTACAGGTTGCCAAAAATCCTGCGCCCAACACAACCAAAGTGACATCACCCTACTCGGCGTCAACCTTGAAGCAGACAATCAAACAGTCGAAGCCTATCACGTTTATCTAAGTGACAGCAACAGCACCCAGAAATTCGGCCGCGAACTATACAAATATGTCACCTTCTCCGAACTACCTCTATTAATAGAACAAATCCTACAAGTCTATAAAATTCAACGCCAAAATTTTCATGAGTCCTTTCGAGAATTTGCCAATCGATATCCACTTTCCCAATTACATAATTAATGACTTCCTTCACAGCCCAACATTATCGAATTTCTCTGTGTTCTCTGTCTTGAAAAGTTCTGTTCGCCGGAAGCCGACGCTCAGACTTTTCGCTGCGCCTCTGCGGTTAATTAAATTAAATATCTATCAACAAATCAATCCCAAATCCCAAATCCCAAATCCAAAATTGAATGCCCGACTACATCCGAGACGCCAACGAAATTTACCGCAATTCCTTTGCCATTATCCGGTCAGAAGCCAACTTAGATGCGCTCCCGCCAGATGTAGCAAAAGTAGCAGTACGTCTCATCCATGCCTGTGGAATGACGGATATTGTCACAGACTTGGGATATTCACCAACAGCAGTGCAATCTGCAAGAACAGCCCTAGCAGCAGGAGCAACCATTCTCTGCGATTGCCGGATGGTGGCTGAAGGTGTCACCAGGCGACGCTTATCTGCCAACAATCAAGTTATCTGTACCCTCAACAATCTCCAAGTGCCAGATATTGCCAAAAGTCTTAATACTACAAGGTCGGCAGCCGCTTTAGAATTATGGCGATCGCACCTCGAAAACTCAGTAGTCGCAATTGGCAATGCCCCCACCGCCCTCTTTAGACTATTAGAAATGCTTGATGCAGGAGCGCCAAAACCTGCTATAATATTAGGTTTTCCAGTGGGATTTGTTGGTGCAGCCGAATCAAAAGCCGCACTGGCAGCAGACAGCAGAAATGTACCATTTTTAACATTATATGGTCGGCGTGGTGGTAGTGCGATCGCCGCCGCCGCAGTTAACGCCTTGGCAACGGAGGAAGAATAATGAATACCAAAGGTCGTCTTTATGGAATTGGTGTCGGCCCTGGAGATCCAGAATTATTGACTCTCAAGGCGCTACGGTTATTACGTGCGGCTCCTGTGGTAGCCTATCAATCAGCCACAGATAAAGAGAGTATTGCTAGAGCGATCGTCGCCCAATATCTGACCGGGGATCAAATCGAGGTATCGTATCACCTCCCCCGCGCTTTGGAACCAGAAAAAGCCAAGTCAATTTACGACAAAGAAGTTGAACCAATCGCTGTTCATTTAGCAGCAGGTCGAGATGTTGTGGTGCTGTGTGAAGGTGACCCCTTTTTCTATGGTTCCTTCATGTACGTGTTCACGCGGTTATGTGACGAGTACCAAACAGAAGTTGTCCCTGGAGTTTCCTCACTCATGGCTTGTCCAGTTGCCTTGGGTGTACCTTTCACTTACTACAATGATATTCTCACCGTCTTACCTGCCCCAATGCCAGCAGAAGAACTAACTACACAATTGTTGATGACCGATGCCGCAGCAATCATGAAACTAGGTCGTCATTTTACCAAAGTGCGGGACGTTCTGCATAAATTAGGGCTAGCATCGCGGGCAAGATATATTGAACGGGCAACAACGACACAGCAACGCATTATACCCTTAGATGAAGTTGATCCCGCAAAAGTACCGTATTTCGCAATGATTGTAATTCCAACCAAAAATCGACTGTAAACGAATCGAATAATATGATGTCCGGTTGAAACAGGTTTGTAATAAAGCCTTTTAATCCAAAATCCCAAATCTAAAATCCAAAATTGGTAAGCTGTCGCGTATTTAATTTGCACAATCAGGGCGGGCAAGATGCCCACCCCACAAGAGATTCATTTTTTTGAGGATGCAAATTAAAATACTTTTAGCTTATAACCTTCTGGCAAGCTGGAACCAGGAGTATTAAAAACATGGATTCATCTTTACAAGCGTTGTAGCAAATTCAAACCGTGGGTATCAGTACCGCAGGTATTGAAAAGAAGGTATTCATCAGCCAACTTTTGCACTTGTTCTGATTCTAGGGCGCTAGGTTTCCAGGGATTGGGGTTATTGTAGGCGTAGAAAGCTTCCACGCCATCGATACCCTTTTCGGCCGCAGCTGGAATCAAATCAAAAAGCGATCGCTTGTAACGCGCCGGATGAGCTAAAACCGCCAGTCCCCCAGCTTCATGAATCGCAGCAATCACGTTATTTGCTTGATATTCTTTGCCTGTAGTCGGCCTTCTTTGCAGATAGGTTTTTATGCTGGGGTGTTCTAGCTCGAAAGCATAACCCAAAATGTGAACTTCTATGTCTAAAAGGTTGGCATTGATTTCCACACCACTCCACAATAGAGGAGTGCTTGCACCAGGATTATTCCACTTCCAGTCCTGTAAGCAAGCTTGTGCTGCTAAATAGCCACCAATACTATGATGATCGGTAATCGCTAATCCTTTTAGCCCAATTGCGATCGCCTGCTCCATCAATCCACTAGGCTGCAACCTACCATCGGAATGAACGGTGTGCATGTGAAAGTTGAATAACCTAGGACAACTATGTGCATCAATGTTCTGAAATACTTGCCTCAACAGTTCCACCGAAGCAGTAGTGCGGGCGAAATTTACAACCATAACCCCTCGAAACAAAAATATATATTCCTAACACACTAAAACGCCACACCTACAGATGAGAAATACTCAAGACTGTAAATTAGTGTTGACAGCTAATTTCTCAGCTTTATTAGCAAATTTTTCGATATGTTAAGACTACGTTAGCAAATCTCAAGGTCAGTAGTCAGGGATAGTTAGGAATTACCTCAAAAATTAAGTAGTAATAAATATTGCATATCAAATTTCACCCTCTAAAAGACGCGATTGTTCGTGTCTCTTGCTCTCAGGTAAAAATGAAATTTATGTAATGTATAAAAAATATCTATTTAAATGGTAATCCCACTAACTCTCCCGAACCAGTAGTGACTTCACCCATCGCAAAAGCTGGAATTTCATGTGATTGAAAATGGCTAATTGTCTGCTCCACCGCATCAGGTGACACCAGCAATACAAATCCAATTCCCATATTGAATGTATTGTACATGGCTTCGGAACTAACCTCTCCAACTTCAGCTAGCCACTGAAAAACAGGGGGTATATTCCAACTGTTGCTATCAATTTTAATTCCTTGACCTTTTGCCAAACATCTAGGCAAATTTTCTGGCAAACCACCACCTGTGATGTGAGCCATACCATGAATTGACAAACCTGCTTTTAGTGCTGCTAAAACCGGTTTGACATAAATGCGTGTAGGTTTAAGGAAAGTTTCGCCGATGGTTTCGCCACCTAACAATTCTGGAGTATCGTTCCAAGTAAAGTTGCCATCGCTAATAATCTTTCGTACTAAACTGAAACCATTACTGTGTACGCCAGTGCTAGGGAGAGCGATCGCTACATCTCCTACTTGTACTTGGGAACCGTCCAACATCTGACTTTTTTCGACAATTCCCACACAAAACCCAGCCAAATCATACTCACCCACTTGGTAGAAACCGGGCATTTCTGCCGTTTCTCCCCCCAATAAAGCGCAACCAGCTTGCTTACATCCAGAACTGATACCCGCAACCACATCAGTTAATTGCTCTTTGTCCAGCTTTCCGGTTGCTACATAATCTAAAAAAAACAGCGGTTCCGCGCCAGATGTCAACACATCATTAACGCACATCGCCACCAAATCAATCCCGACAGTATCATGGCGGTTGAGAACGTGAGCGATTTTCAACTTTGTACCCACACCATCTGTTCCAGAAACCAAAACCGGTTCCTTAAAACCCCCCGGTAGTTGAAAGCAGCCACCAAAACCACCTAATCCCCCAATTACTTCAGGTCTGAAAGTACTGTGAACCAAATTGCGAATTTGATTTACAAAGCCTCGACCAGCCTCAACATCAACTCCTGCATCCCGATAATCCATTCCCTACTACACCTTTATGAATTTAAGTTAGAAATCAGAAATTCAAAAAACTCTTAACTCTCAACTTTTAACTCCTAACTCCCAACTCCCAACTCCTAACTCCTAACTCCCAACTCCTAACTCCCAACTTTAAAATACCTCATCTTCAATACCCCGCCACCATTCACCCAAATTCATCAAGTCTTGGTAAATATCTGCTAATTCTTTGTTATAAACATCATCTGTCAGCGTAGCTCGACGCTCTTGCAGTTTTTTGAGACGCAGTTGAACCAATAGCCAAGGTTTACTGATGCTATTCGTTGCTTCGATATATTGCGCTAATTCTTTACTATCCATATATTTATTTTGATTTTAATCTTACTACTTTTAAGATACAGGAGGCAGAACCTTTCTAGCTCTCGTAAAAACTGACTCTTTCTGCCTGAAATTATCTATGTGTTGCATTGTTTTTCAAATTTGTTGGATAACGCTTACGCTCAACCCAACCTACTTTTCTGCTTAACCTAACCGTATTGCTATATACCCAGCAAATTAAAAAGAGCCACGATAGAGGATCGTGACTGCTGGTAATTTATTGATAACTGTTAAAAGCCATATTCACAGCCAGTTAAAAGCTGGTTGTTGACTATGCTTTGGCAAGGTTTTCAGCAGCGAAGTCCCAGTTGACTAAGTTATCTAGGAAATTCTTGATGAACGCTGGACGGGCGTTTTTGTAATCGATGTAGTAGGCGTGTTCCCAAACATCCAAGGTTAAGAGTGCCTTCTGACCATGAGCTAGAGGGTTCTCTGCATTTGGTGTTTTAATCACCTTCAGAGTACCACCATCATCAATCAGCCAAGACCATCCACTGCCGAACTGAGTTGCAGCCGCGTTAGAGAACTCTTCCTTGAATTTGTCGAAGCTACCGAAATCTTTCTCAATCTTGGCTGCGAGGTCACCGATGGGTGTGCCACCACCTGCTGGTTTCAAGGAATTCCAAAAGAAGGTGTGGTTCCAAACTTGGGCAGCGTTGTTAAAGATTCCCACTTTCGAGGAGTCTTTGAAGGAAATTTTGATCACCTCTTCCAGGGACTTATCAGCAAGTTCCGTACCTTCAGTCAGTTTGTTGAGGTTATCTACATAGGCTTTGTGATGCTTGCCATAGTGGTACTCGAAAGTTTCAGCTTTCATGCCATATGGCTCTAGAGCATTAATCTCGAAGGGTAGGGGGGGCTGTACAAATGCCATTGTGTGAAATCCTCTCTTTAGCGGTTTCCGGTTTTAAGCTATTGCAGAAGCTTAGAAAATTAGCAGCTTTTATTTTTGGCAGTTTTATGTCTTTTATGATGAAACATAAAACTTAACATCGTCATTTTACTACCAAAGTGAAGAGAAAAACAAAGTACTCCTCATAATAAGTAGAATAAGTCAAATCGCTAGGGAATAACGACTATAAATAAAAATGGCTAATATTTCATAGCCACGAGGCCAGTAGCGCAATCCGATTTGCAGCGCATCAAATACCAAGGGTTATATTCTCGACTTATCTAAGAAGTGACAAATTTTTTTATTGGCGAATAATTCCGGACTGGTATTCAACAATTAGCATTTAGCAATTAAAGCTCTAAAACTTCTACCTTTAGGAAGATTAATTACTATATGAATAATCGGTCGAAAGCTGGATGAATTAATGCTTAAAAATCATTTATGATGTATGATAGTAGGTTAATGTCAATCAAGATAGCCAACCCAATAATATAGCAGTTCCCAATCGCATGAAATACAAAAATTTGTAGGGGCGCAAAGCTTGGCTTCCCTACAAGAACGAGAAATGCTATAGGAGTCATATTTGATTTGGTGAAAAATCTAAGTATTTGTAGGGTGTGTTAGGCGTAAGCCGTAACGCACCATTCTTAAGGCTTTGGTGCGTTACGCTGTCGCTAACGCACCCTACTAGCGTGGCAAGCCTTAAATGTTGCAAAAAAATTGTAGGTTGGGTTGACGTAAGGAAACCCAACACCCTGATTCGCGTTGGGTAACGCGAAAGCTCAACCCAACCTACATCTAACGCACAATTTAAGGCTTGCCACGCCACTACGTATCTTTTCAAAAATCAAATAGTAGTCCTATATAACGTAGCCTACAGGAGAATGTCGCTTACTTAACCAGGATTTAGATCCCCGACTTCTTGAAGAAGTCGGGGATCTGGGCAGCTACTTTTGCTTGAGTAAGTGACATTCTACCCTACAGAAATTTTCCTTGATATTGACTATCAGACGAGAAAAGAGGGATTTATTAAAGGTTATTTCCTTGTTCTGTTGTCCTCTTCCATAGCTAGCACTCAGATAAACGTTGCTGGTAGTAGTTAACAATTCGTGCCGTAACTTCAGACACCCCCAGTCCATCAGTTTGAACTTCGATCGCATCTGCCGCTTTTTGCAAAGGAGAAATTTTACGCGTACTATCTTTCGAGTCACGTTCGGCAATGTCACGTTCGAGCTGTTCTAAACTCACTTCGGGTTGGCCAAGTTTTTGAAAATCTTGCTGACGGCGACGTGCGCGTTCATTCACCGAAGCAGTTAAGAAGATTTTGACTTCGGCATCAGGGAACACATGAGTACCAATATCCCGGCCTTCAGCTACTAAACCGCCTTTTTTACCCCAGTTTTGCTGTTGTTTCACCAGCGCTTGACGTACAGCGCTTTGGGCAGCGATCGCCGATACTTGGGATGTCACCTCAATGGTGCGAATTGCCTGGGTCACATCAATACCGTTAATCCAAACCCGCACGGGAAATTGTAAATCTTGGGTGGGAGTCAGTTGAATTTGACACTGGCTAGCCAATTGGGCGATCGCACACTCATTGTCAATGGCAATACCCTTTTGCAGCACCAACCAAGTCACAGCGCGGTACATTGCTCCTGAATCCAAATACACTAGGTTCAGCTTTGCTGCCACTTGACGCGCCACTGTAGATTTTCCAGCGCCAGCTGGGCCATCAATGGCGATGATGGGTTGACGATCGCGCAAAATGATACTGTCAATCAAACGTGTAGAACCCAGACGAGCTGCGATCGCCAGCATTCCTTCCTCCTGAACTTTTTCTAAAGACATCAACGTAGTCGGTTCAACCAATTCAATATATTCCACTAAAAGCGTGCTGACCATTGTCAGTTCTTGTTCTACTACTGCGATCAACTTGCTGCCATCCCGAACACCTGTCCGAAACGCAGCTTCAGCTTTTTGCAAGCCCTGATACAGCACCGCTGCTTGCTGTTTTTCTGTTGCAGTCAAATACTGATTACGAGAACTCAAAGCAAGACCCGATGCTTCCCGTACTGTTGGACAAGCAACAATTTCCACTGGCAAGTTTAAATCAGCTACTAACCGCTTAATAATTGCCAGTTGCTGACCATCCTTTTGACCGAAGTAGGCTCGGTCAGGCTGTACCAAGTTAAAAAGCTTGGTCACAATCGTAGCGACACCCTGAAAGTGACCCAGCCGAGAACGACCACACAAGCCTGTTATCATAGCAGATGGGGGGATAACTTGTGTAACCTTTGATTCTTGTATACTTTTCTGAGGCACTGCCATCTCCTCCGGAGTTGGCGCGAAAATTGCATCTACCCCGACTTGTTCGCACAGCTGTTGGTCTTGTTCTAAAGTGCGGGGATAACGTTCATAATCCTCATTGGGCGCAAACTGCAAGGGATTGACAAAAATACTGACAATCACTATGGAATTTTCTTCCCGCGCCCGTTGAATCAAGCTTAAATGACCCTGATGCAAATTTCCCATTGTCGGCACCAGACCGACTGCCGTCTGATGCCAGTTAGTTATCTCATCTGATGCCAGATTTTCTGGAACCGCAATCAGCTTGTTTTCCAAGCAGCGTTTAGTTAAATAGCAGCGTAAAGCCGCAACTGTTGTCAACAGGCGCACAAAAATACCCCTAGTTCTCTCATCCCTCCCCGTTAGTTTATATCTGAAATAGGGGAGATAGTTGAACTAGAGGAAGTAATGGGCATGGGGCATGGGAAAGAGGCAGGGGAGCAGGGAGCAGAGGGGAGGAGCTTCTTCCCTGCCCCTCTTCCTCATCTCCCTCATCTCCCTCACTCCCTCATCTCCCCAACACCTCAACGTGTACTGGTGCAATGCCGCTACCCATCATTCCTAAAACTCGAGCTGCGCCATAGGACACGTCAATGATTCGACCCCGAATAAATGGTCCGCGATCGTTAATTCGCACCACAACAGAACGACCATTACGAGTGTTTGTCACGCGGACTCGTGTACCAAAGGGCAGGCTGCGATGGGCGGCGGTCATTGCTTCTGGATTGAACCTCTGACCGCTAGCAGTACGATTACCAGAAAAGTCATAGCCATAGTAAGAAGCTATACCTCTCAAGGTGGCTCGTACTGAACCAACGGCAATCTGTTTGGGTAGCTTGGTGATTGATACTTGCTGACGCGCTGGCATGTTGGCAATCTCGCTTAAGGGTGATGCATTGCCTAGTAGTCTCCGCAAGCGATTGGTTGCTTGCAATGCATCTTGCGCCAGGTTGTTGGTGGTATCTGCTAGCCGCGTACCTTGATTGATTTCTACTAATTCTTCGTCGTTAACTTTGATTGTATAGCGATCGCCAGACCCTCCTGCCACAGGGAGGGTTTTGTTTTGGGCTTGATTTGCAACTTTAGATTCACCCGCTGCTTTCCAACTGACGCTAATCTTGCTCGCGTCTACATTTTCCCGGCTCAACTGGTTGATTTTAGCTGCTATTACACCAGCTGTTTCAACCGGGTCATCGTTAACGGAATTAATCTGATTATTTGCTCCGGCCGCATTTCCAATAGCCGCCGATGAAGGTGAGTTGCTAGCAATAAGGGCGTATGATTGTACGCCCTCAGTTCCGTTTATTGCACCAACTTTTTTAGTCTCAAAGCTTGTATCTGATACAGAACTTAAAAAGGTGAGAACGGGAATATTTTTGATATAAAGGGTTGCCGCCTTACGTCCTCCAATGTTGTAAGGATGAATTCGTGTAATCACAGCATCCGAGGTTTGTTCCCCTGCTCTTGCTTTGTACTCTCCTACCTTCACCACATCAGGAGCTGGTGATTTTTGGGAAGCTGGCGCATTTCCCTTAGCGGTTTGAGTACAACCGATTGAGGGTATTCCCAAAACAGCCAGAGACAGAGCAACAATAGTCCAGAAATGTCTTTGATTCATGCGTCCAATTTTAAAGCGACTGTAGAACTTAAGAGAACTTAAGTCTTATAATTCCCGGGATTTTCACTAATTAAATTACGTGAATTCCCTTCCTAAAAACTCGAATTCGTTCCGTTTTCACTTTTTATTTGTAACTGCAACAGACTAGCATGAACCTTTTGGCTTGGGGATCAGGGTTTTACCGTAATTATTAACAACTTTATCCAAATCAAATTGCGATTTTCACCGCGAAAGCTTGCTCGAATGCGGATTTTGAGTGTGTAACGTTTTTTTCGGCAAGTCAAATTTTTCTTAACAAAACTTTACAATTGTTGTAGACCAAACTCATCACAACTTGTTCACATCGGTTTCTAAGGCACATAACCTTCTGTGTATTTTAGATAACATTTATTTTTGCGGTTTGCCTGAGTAAGTTAATATAAATTTAATTAAAAGGCATCGGCATAAATACTCAAAATTCATTATTTAATTAAATCTTTAGATTTTCCTGTAAATAGTCTGTCATCGGAGTTAAATATCAAATAATTATGCAAATCAGTTGAAATTTTCTATCTTTTTTTGAAATTTTTTCTAGCTAAATTAACCAAAACATGTATTATTCCTAACTACTTAAAATTGAGTAATTTATATAACTTGCGATGACAGTGTTACTGTGTATAAAAAAAAGGATAATACGCAAGCGAACCTTTTTTGGAATTAATGATAAAAAAATTAGAAAAGCTTGGCGATCGCTTGGAGATAATTTTCAAATTGTAATAAAAAGTACAAATGATATTTTTACGTCTAAGTATGGTTCGAGAATAGGCAATAGGTAGTAGAGAAAGATTAATTGCCTCTACCTTAAGATATACGTTATTTTTTCACGCAATCAGCTCGAATTGCTATGTGTGTCGCAAGTATTTCGTAAAATGCTATCAGTCTGGTAGCAAACCGAGTAAATCAAGGAGATTGAGAAATCGACTCATCGTCATTATTAACAGTTGTCAACGACTTGCATTCCCAGTACAAGTCATTGGATGAGGGTGCAGTAGCGAAGTACATTCCGGAACTGGCAAAGGTAAACCCCGACTTATTTAGCATTTGTATTGTTACTGTAGACGGTCAGGTTTATAAAGTTGGGGACTGGGAACAGTTCTTTACCATTCAGTCAATTTCCAAAGTATTTGCTTATGGACTTGCCTTAGAAGATCATGGGCGGGATTACATTCTGACGAGAGTTGGCGTCGAACCCACCGGCGATGCATTCAACGCGATTATTTTGGATGAGCAATCGAAGCGACCTTATAACCCAATGGTAAACGCTGGGGCGATCGCCACTACTAGCTTAATCAAAGGATCTGGCCCTACCGAACGCCTCAACAGGATGTTGGAGATGTTCCGGCGATATATTGGCCGCGATGTGTTCGTTGACATGTCAGTTTTTACCTCAGAACGCAGCACCGGACATCGCAACCGCGCAATGGCACACCTGATGCTCAACTTTGGGATGATAGACCAAAACATTGAAGAAGCACTAGATCTTTATTTTCAGCAGTGTGCTGTGTTGGTGAATTGCCAAGACTTAGCAGTGATGGCGGCCACTCTGGCTAACAAAGGGATGAACCCTATCACCAAAGAACAGGCGGTGGATAAGCCTTACATCAAAGATATTTTGAGTGTGATGTATACCTGTGGGATGTATAACTTTGCAGGCGAGTGGGCTTACAAAATTGGTATTCCAGCCAAAAGCGGAATTTGTGGCGGAATTATTGCCGTTGTACCTAATAAGATGGGCATTGGCGTGTTTTCGCCACCACTGGATGCGCGTGGTAATAGCGTGCGGGGGGTAAAAGTGTGTGAAGAACTTTCCCAACAGTTGGGTTTACATTTATTTGATTGTTCAAATGAAAACGGGAAATTTGCATGAATGTGGGTTGAATATAAAAAGCGTCCTTCCAAAAGAAGGACGCTTTTGAATTTTGATTTTTCTTCTTGACACAGAGCTAAATCAGGTGTGATGAATTAGGTACGATATTCTTACCACTACTCCAGATTCAACAGAACTCATTTTTCGTCCTGCCCCATATCCCAATACGCTTGGGTTAAGGATAATTGTAGGTTGGGTTGAACGAAGTGAAACCCAACAAACCCCGGAAATGTTGGGTTTCGTTCCTCAACCCAACCTACTCAGGTTAAGTCCCCGGCAAGATATAAAAGGTAAGTTGCAATGCTGATGGGGCAGCTTACAGCAGTTTTCATCTATTTGAACCACATCTGTCGTAGGGGTGCAAGGCCTTGCGCCCCTACCGCGTGGTCTATTTACAATTCTTCTGCTTGGGGAAGTGGGAAGATTTCACCGGCTAAGTAAGCTTGAAAGTGTTTTTGGAAGTACAACCAAGAAGTCATATCTTCGCCATCGGTAAAGGCTTTTGGCGCTTTTTTATATAAAGGAATACGGTTATTAATTTCGTCTTGTAAAAATGGGGGCAGTTCAGTTATACCATTGACTTTGCACCCCATAGCACTATAGATCAGTTGACCGGGGCGATCGCCCATTTTCATCCAAGGAAGCCATTGACCAATTCTATCCCAACTCAGTTTCATTTCAGAAACCGAGGAGAGTGCTGGATTAAATAAATCTGCTGTTGGCACAGTTAATTTAAACAATTCCGCTGCTTGATAAATTGGATGTGGGCTGTATTCGGCAAATTTGGGATCTTCTGCTAAAGGATTGGGGTAATACGGGAATATATCAAAAATAAAGGTTGTACTCTCACCATCTACTTGGGCGGGAAAATTTCCCTTAAATATGCCCTGTACCGGATTATTTGCAACGTGGATGACTGGAACCGTCTTCCCTGTCCAAGGATTTTCCCATTTGGTCAAAACTTCCTCTGTTTGTGGATTCAGGTAGTAAGTCAGTTCTCTAGAAGTAAAATCCCAGCTACCTTCCTCTGTAGGAATACATCTGCTAACACTCAACCCAAATATTTTAAACAAAAGTTGTCTTTTCTCGCCGGGAATAAAAGCGTAAATTTTACCTTTCCAGATTAGAAAAGTGGATTCGTTAGGGTCGAGGGAAGAACGAGTTTTCACCCAATGCTGTGCTTCAAGTTCTTGAATTTGAGAAACCATCTAAAACATCCTTTATATCTGGATAACAAAAGGATAAGCGAATTTGTCATTAGTTATGGGGCATTGGCCAAACAGGGCATTGGGCATGAGATATGTGGAAAGCCCAACTCTATTAACGAGTATCAAAGACTCATCGGCGAATATCAACGATTCATCCGCGAATATCAAAGACTCGTCGGCGAATATCAAAGACTCATCGGCGAATATCAACGACTCATCGGCGAATATCAAAGATTCATCGGCGAATATCAAAGATTCATCGGCGAATATCAAAGACTCATCGGCGAATATCAAAGACTCGTCGGCGAATATCAAAGACTGATTTCTGCATTCTACAAAATCAGGACTTACGCAAAAATAGCTAAAAAGCTTAATTTATCGAACCGCCAAGAC
>VFQR01001918.1_pt1 | contig 14323 bp, 10 predicted proteins | sample 3512321 | NCBI WGS metagenome assembly VFQR01 (sample SAMN10412374, study PRJNA504923) | tailings metagenome | isolation source: Relicate 3 Philex TSF1 revegetated site | place: Philippines: Tuba, Benguet | collected 2017-08-29
ACTGCCGTGATCACTCCAACCTCTTCGGGTCTACCGGTCTTTGAAATGATCGACCCTGCCACCAACCTGGAAGAAGACGATACGGCAGAGATTCTCCGCAATCGTTTAAGAGGTTTGGTGCACCAACTCGAACTCTGCTGGTCGGATGATCGTGTCATATTGACTGGTGTTTGCCCATCCTATCACGCCAAACAGCTTGTCTCGTCGATGACACAACAGTTGGTGACCGACCGGCATATCTGCAACCAGATTTGTGTCGAGCGCTAGATGCCGTTCGTCATTGAGACACCTCGATGGTCGACCATGAGGCGTATCTTTCAATCTTTCCCGTCTGTGTTGCCAAGAGCTGAAAACCCTGGGCAATGACTGTTCCTGTGGCTGCAAACAGGTCTAAGAATTGATTCAGCGGAAGCTGATCGGGTCAAGATCCACAGAGATTTCTACCGGCGTGAGTTCAGGCACGATAGGTTCAATTTCTCTCCACAATTGACCTAGAACTTCTCCCGAAGGATGAGAAAGCTGTAGCTGGTAGCGAAAATACTTCTTGAGCCTGGCCACAGGGCAAGGTGCCGGGCCGAGGATCTTTGCCAGGATGCCATCCCTTTCCAACCCCTTCGATTCTAATCCCAGGCGAATTCTCTCGGCGGCTTTTTCCACATCAGCTTCGATCTCACCGCGAAGAATGATCCGCAAGATGCGGACAAACGGTGGGTATCCCAAAGTGTGCCGGTGCTCGAGTTCTTGCCGTGCAAAGGCCGTGTAGTCATGCCGGGCGGCATAGAGGATCGCTGGCTGATCCGGGCACGCGGTCTGTACGAGGACTTTACCGCCCAGCTCACCGCGCCCTGTCCTCCCTGCCACTTGAGCAATCAACTGAAAAGTTCGTTCAGATGCTCGAAAATCCGGTTGATGCAGTGATGTATCGGCATCAATTACGCCTACGAGTGTCACGTTGGGGAAGTCCAGACCTTTCGCAATCATCTGTGTTCCCAGCAGAATCCGCACCTCACCTTGCCGGAAGGACTCCAAGGCCCGATCGTGGCTCCCCTTTTGCTGCATGGTATCGCTATCCATGCGCAAGACACTGACACCAGGAAATCGAGCCTTCACTTCATGTTCCAGCCGCTCAGTCCCCTGCCCGAGAAACAGCAGGCCGGGCTTACCACAATTCGGGCAACTGGTCGGTGGATCGATGGAATACTCGCAGCTATGGCACAGGGCAATTTGCCGCTGTTTATGATAAGTGAGTGTGACATCACAATCCGGACACCTCACGCTCTGCCCGCAGGCCCGGCAAAAGAGTGCCGGCGAATACCCCCGGACGTTCAGAAACAGAATAATCTGCCCCTTCTTTGCTAACGATTCCCGCATGGCCACGAGCATTGCCCGCCCCAGAGAAGCTCCTTTCTGAAGTGACTGATCGTTGCGGGTATCGACAATCATCACGGGTGGCAGAGGCCTTTGAGCCACTCGATGAGGTAGCGAAAGCACGATCTCTTCTTTTCGAATTCCGCGAAGCCACGTTTCGAGAGTCGGTGTGGCGGAACCAAGAATCAGTGGTATCCCGGCATCGCGAACTCGTTGCCTGGCAACCTCCCGGGCATGATACCGAGGGGTCGAATCCTGCTTGAAACTCGTCTCATGTTCTTCATCAATGACCACCAGGCCCAGATTTGGAGCCGGTGCAAAAATCGCACTTCTGGCCCCGACGATCACCTGCACCTGACCTCGCGCAATCTGCTGCCAATAGCCATGTCGCTCGGCATCACTTAAATGAGAATGCAGGACTGCGACCGAGGCAAATCGCTTACGAAAACGCCGGATTGTCTGCGGAGTGAGACTGATTTCCGGTACCAGTACAATAGCCTGCCGACCGTACCTCACGACTTCTTCAATCACGCGGATATAGACTTCTGTCTTGCCACTGCCAGTGACGCCGTAGAGTAAAAAAGTTTCCGACTTCCCGGATGCCAGCGATTCGATGACCCTGGTGACAGCCGAGTGTTGATTTCGATTCAGCAGAATAGCCGAAGTATCGTTCTCCCCTACGCTGGAAACCGACTTCGACCAGGTGCGGATTTTTGTGGCAACAACAATCCCTTTATTCCGCAGCGTCTGCAGAGGTGAGAGCCCACATTCCGCAAGACCCGTCAATTCATCTCCGGCCATCGGCTCAGTTGTTGATCTCAGCACATCGACAATTCGCTGCTGAGTGGCCGACAATTTGAGAGTCGTCAGTCGAGTTTCATAGCCTTCGGCCAGTTCGAAGTGCAAAAGTTCGCGAGTTCCGGCTTTCGACTTCACTCCCGCAGGGATCACCGAATCGAGCACCTGACCCCAACTGCACAGGTACTCTTCACTGATCCATCTCGTCAGTCGCAACATGGGTGCATCGACCAGTGGGGCGGCATCAAGTAAAGATTCGATGGCTTTGAAGTTGCGATGTGCAGGTCGCGTCCTTGTTAAAGAGACACAGTACCCTTGCGTCAACTTCTGGCCAGTCCCAAAAGGAACCCGCACTCTGGCACCTGGGCGTAAGTTATCTCTGAGCCCCGAAGGGACAAGATAATGGTAGGATTTGAGCATGGGCAGGTTGAAAACCACCTCAGCGTAGAGTTGATCTTCACTGTCCACGATCTCCCAAGGGGTTGAGACCTCAGGAAGGTCTTCTGGCGTAAACAACGATGGTTGCTGGGCAATGGACTGCATGCTGGTGCGATGTACTTTTCCAACAGGCAATAAGACGTTCAATCCGCAAGCGGAACCGAGCCCGGTCAAGGGGCCATTGGTGCATCACGATCATGATCAACAATGCACAGAAAACCAAATGGTTCACTGGTTGGATTCGACAATTGATGCACGGCCAGCGGCGGAACGTAAGCAATATCCAGGTGATGCAAAGGAAAGATCTGTCCCTGGCACTCGAGTTGACCCTGGCCGCGAACGGGAATCACGACATGCGTATGGAAATGCTTTTCACGACTCGAATAGCCACCGGGTGCCAGTTCGAAGTATCGCACATCAAATGCCGTTGACTCTCCAAACTTCCCAATCAGTTCCTGTCGATCCACATGCGCAAATGGCAGACCTGCATTGGGTTTGTAAACCGAAACTTCGCGTTTTTCCCATCGATAACCGGGCAGAAACTTGAGCAGTTGAGTCACGATCGAATTGGCAGAATCGGAAGACGAAATTCCTGACTTTTCATTTCCTTGAGCATATTTGTCGATGCCGGAATTCTGAGATCCTGATGGATGCGCTGCTGGCAGTTCACACGAAGAAACATATTGGCCACGAGGATCCGGATCAGAATTCTGAGAAGCTCGATTAGTGAGAAAGAGCTCTTCGATTCTGGAGCGAAATGCCGCCGTGCTGTCGGCAAGATTTTCTGAGTAACCGAGCAATCCGCCTCCGACCAGAAAGATCGTGTCCGGGCCGTAGTCGCGAGCCATTCCTGGAAGCGATGCATACGACATGCCTCCTGCCGGTGCCGGGAAGCAACTTTTCAATCGTCCGAGAGGTTTTCGTGCCGCGTCTGCGATCGACAGACAATCCGCTTGTGAGAAGGAAAATCTTCCTCCCGCATTGGGGAAAACTGTTCCATCACAACCGCACAAACGCATCATGGTCGATAGCCAGAACGCATGCGAAAGACCCTGCCCTTCCTGCAGGAACGAACCCGACATTGTCGGATGGGCCAGAATTGCCAAAGGAAAAGATTCCGACAGATGGCGGATGGTTTCGAGACCAGCAATCATAGGCGCCACAAGGACACCCCGAATGCCGGATTCCACACAAAACGCTGCCTGCCTTTCCAGATCGCGCAGAGGCCCGGAAAGATTGGGGAAGTAAAGGCACTTTTGTCCTGGTGGAGTCTTCGAAAGCACCGCTTGCTGGCAAGCTTCGACACGGGCTCTGAAGGCGTCGAACGTGCTCTCTACGAGATTGTGATCATCCTTGACGAGATCACCGCCCCCAGCCGCAAACTCTCCCGCGATCTTTGCCAATTGCGAGACAGACGATCCCTTTGGCTTGATGGCGGTCGACAGCAGAGGACGTTCCCACACTCCGCAGGCTGATCGAAGACCTTCAATCCCAAGTTTAGGCCCGGCCAATCCACTGAGAAAAGATTCCGGAAACTCGACATCTAACAATCGAACTCCGGGTTTCAGACTGACATTTCCAAACAACAGGTTCATCAACTGAGCCAGGTGTCCACTCGCCAGATGGGCGTGGTACTCAATCGTTGCGACCTGGACATGCTCTGAGACCGAGCGAACAGAGACCACCTGGCCAGCGAAGTTCTGCCAGATCACTTCGTCCGTGATCAATGATTCTGGAACCTCAACCGTCTGTTCGAGGGCAATATCTCTGGCAACAGCTTCTGCCGATTCTGTCGGACAGTTCAGTTGATATTGAACTCGAAACACGTCCTGCCTGCAACTTGGCGATGTATCGTCGGCCTGGCCAGACAGCCACTGGGGCCCGGGTTGACCATTGGCTAGGAATTGCGACGAAAAAGAGGTCATGGACTCAGTCACGCAAGATACTTTTCAAATAAACTCTTCACAGTACTTCGTGAAAATCTACTTGAAAGTCTGCCAAGATGCACCCCAGTCACCAAATCGCTCATGAGCGAAGATGTTGGGGGAAGTTCAAACTAAGCGGCTGTTCGGCGTCGGCGACGGTAAGTCACCCGCTCACCACTGTTGAGATCTCCTCCATCGACCGCTTCCACAATGAAGTACGAGTTCGACAGAATCCGGTAGAACAAGAGGAGGGCGAAAGCTCCAGCAGTAGCGGCTATAAATCCACTAATACTGATAGGCGAGATTCGCAAGGACGAATCCCACAACAGTAACGATCCGCAGCCAATCACACTCCCGGAAATCCCGATACAAACTGTCCCCACAGCACCGCCGGGATCTTTCCCGGGCATGATGGCTTTGCCGCATAGCCCAACCAGCGTGCCAAAGCCCACCCACATCAACATTTCGTGGGCCGCCTGTTCAATGGCGAGCATAAGTTCGGGACTGAGCATTCCCATCGGAAATCCATCTCCGCAAGGGCTAACAGCCCGATTCCAGACCACATTCGAGCGGCAGATTTCGCCGGTCATCATGACGGCAAAATCTCCCCCTGCTTTTGACATCGGGAATTGGCTGAAGAAACTTGGCGAAAAGTTGTCCCTTCGCCACTTTCACCTCCAATTCGGCTGATCTGAATGACGGTCCTTCAGCAATTTTCTTGACTGAAGTCCGTAAAGAACCGCTGGAATGATGCATTTGACCTGGATATCCCCGGGCGGACTGATGACGGTGAGATGAACGAACGGTACACTGCCACACTGTAAAAGATTATCATGAACTAAAAATCGCCAGTTGATGCTCGTCCAGAAATTCACGACTGAGGAATGAGGTTTACAGTGCTTGAGTTTGCTCCCGGAAAGACACGTATTGGCTGGATCGGCACTGGGGTCATGGGTCGCAGCATGGTCGGCCACCTCATGAATGCCGGCTATAGCGCCACAATTTACACCCGCAGTCCAGAGAAGGCGACCGATCTCATTTCGCGAGGTGCTCAGTGGGCCGCCACACCTGCGGAAGTCGCCACCAATTCCGACGTCGTCTTTTCAATTGTCGGTTTTCCGTCGGATGTCCGGGAAGTCACACTGGGGACCAAAGGTGCTCTCGCCGGGGCAGCGGCTAACACCGTCCTTGTCGATATGACGACCAGCGAACCTTCTCTCGCCCTCGAGATCTATCAGGCAGCCAAAGCAAAGCATGTCCATGCGGTCGACGCTCCTGTTTCGGGTGGAGATATCGGTGCAAAGAATGCAGCCCTTTCCATCATGGTGGGGGGGGAAGCGGAAGTGGTCAACGCCTTGCAGCCATTGTTTTCCGTCATGGGAAAAACGATTGTGCATCAGGGAGGACCGGGGTCTGGGCAACATACAAAAATGGTCAATCAGATTCTGATCAGTACAGGGATGATCGGTGTCTGCGAGGCCTTGTTATATGGTTATAAAGCCGGCCTGGATCTGAACACTGTGATGCAATCGGTCGGGCCAGGTGCAGCCGGAAGCTGGTCGCTTTCTAATCTGGGCCCACGCATGATTGCGAATAACTTCGACCCGGGATTTTTCGTAGAACATTTCATTAAGGACATGGGAATTGCCCTGGCAGAATCCCGCCGGATGGGTCTTTCCTTACCTGGCCTGGCACTTGCCGAACAATTGTATCTTTCAGTGAAAGCCAAAGGCTTTGGCCGCAATGGGACTCATGCGTTGATGCTGGCACTTGCAGAAATGTCGGAGATCGATTGGCGTAACCGTACCGTCAATTCGTAATTTCGAATGGACGAGACCCGGGAATGAACCGGTCATTGCCTGACTGACCCAGGCAAGTTTTGTGAGAGACCTGAACAGTATTCCGATACGATTCCCTGAATCGAGATTTTCTGGTTTTTGAACTACTGATACCCGTCATCAAGGGGCAATTGCCCACGAGTATCAGGCTTCCTTGAGGATTGTTGAAAATGCCTCGCAAAGGCGAACAGTTTGCTGGTTTGACCGTCGCGATCGTGACTCCGTTTCGAAATGATAGTCTGGATGAGGCGGCTCTGAAGAAGATCATTGATTTTCAGATTGAAGCGGGCACCAACTGTATTTGCCCGGTGGGTACGACTGGCGAAAGCCCCACTTTGACGCATGAAGAGCACGAGCGTGTGATTGCTCTCACCTGCGAACATGCGGCTGGACGCATTCGCGTTATGGCGGGTACTGGTTCGAACAGCACACAGGAAGCGATCCAGCTCACAAAGTTCGCCAAGTCTGTCGGTGCTGACGGTGCGATGATGGTCGCCCCTTATTACAACAAGCCTACTGGTGAAGGCTTTTTCCGTCATTTTGAAGCCGTCGCCACAGCCGTCGATATTCCCATTATTCTGTATAATATTCCCGGCCGAACCGCAAAGAATATGGAGCCGGAAACGATTGCCCGCATGGCGGAAATCCCGTCGATTGTGGCTATCAAGGAAGCGACAGGGTCGATGGATCAGGCTTCGCGACTCCTTGCCGAAACAAATCTCACAGTTCTCTCTGGAGACGACAGCCTGACTTTACCCCTTCTCTCGATGGGGGGCAGCGGCATTGTATCGGTCGTCGGGAACATCGTCCCGCAGGACATGCTCAAACTGGTGGCTGCCTGGAAGGCTGGCAAAATTGCTGAAGCCCAGGCGATGCACTTCAAGCTCTTTACGTTGTGTCGCGACCTGCTGGGGCTGGCAACCAATCCCATCCCCATCAAGGCTGCCATGAAGTTGCTGGGACGTGATACGGGCGAACTCCGGCTGCCGATGACACCCCTCGGCCCAGCCGAAGAAGCCAAGCTTGTCCAGACTCTCAAGACCTACGGCTTGCTGTCATAGAGCTCTCGAAGACTTCGAGAAGTTTGCATGATGAAAATTCTCGATGATAAATGAGCGTGTGATTGGTTACCCCTGTCGTTTAGAATGATTTGGTAACAGCCCCTCCCGTTCTGGCTGCCAGCTTCTGACATACGTGCTTTTGATTGCGTGTTTGGCAAAGGATCGTCCATGATTTTCGGCATGTTCGGTAAAAAGCCCGCAGACCAGGGTGGGGGTGAAGATCATGACGAAGATGAAGAAATTGAACTGGTCTCATTTCAGGGGGCCCTCAACGGAAAATCAGCCGATCTGCAAGCCAATGCCAAGCTGGCCCAGATTGGTTTGATTCCCGCCAAAGAATTCGTGACCGATGCGCTGTCGCGCCGAGCCGAGATGGTGCGGATCGATATCAAAGGGGAGCGGGCGCAATCGACACTTTCGGTGGACGGAGTCGTTTACGCCGGCTCACGCATGCCCAGGCCACAGGCTGTTGCCATTACTCAGATTATGAAACTGCTGGCTGGGCTCGACCCCAAAAATAAAGCCACAGCACAGCAGGGCGGCCTGAAAAGCGACTACGAAGGTCATCCTTGGGAAATCTCTGTGGAAACCACCCCACAGGCTGAAGGTGTTGAAAGGCTGACACTTCGATTTCGCGACTTGAAAGCCAAACTCAATACGCTCGACGAACTTGGGTTCCCTGGTATTGTTCGCCAGAAGATTCGCGAAAAAACGCCGCATCGCAAGGGTCTCGTGATTATTGCCGGCCCTCCCGGCAGCGGTGTGACAACCACGACGTTTGCTGCCATTCGCGGCATCGACATGTACATGTACTCTTGCATGTCCGTTGCGAATCTTGGTTCTCGTGAAATCATTAATTGCACGAAATTCGAAGTCCAGGAAGGGGATTCGATCGTACAGACAATCGCTCGCGTCCAACGGGCCGAGGCGGATGTCCTGTTTGTCGATCCCATCAAGGATGCCGACTACGCCAAGACATTAGTTGATAACTGTGATGCCTTGACGCTCATTGCTGAAATGCCTGCCAAAGATGCTGCTTCAGCCGTGGCACAGCTTTGTGCATGGGTGGGTGATGCAGCCAAGGTGGCCGATGCCATCCAGCTGGTCATCAGCTCTAAACTCATCCGGCAATTGTGCGAAGAATGCAAAGAAGCTTTCCGCCCTAACCCTAAGCTCCTGGCAAAAGTCGGCCTCCCTCCTGAAACCAAAGTGCTTTACAAAAAGGGGGAAGCTCCCGTGGATGAAAAGACTGGGCAGGAAGGGGAGCCTTGCGGCAAATGTGGCGGTATCGGCTACTACGGCCGGGTTGCCATGCTCGAAATGCTCGAAGGGACTGACGAGATGAAAGAAGTCATCAAGCAGTCTCCTACTGCCGATGCCATCAAGGCCCAGATGCGAAAAGAGGGAATGCAGACGCTCCAGAAAGATGGTCTGCGACTGGTGGTTGAAGGCAAAACCTCCCTCGAAGAACTCCAGCGAACTTTCAGCTCGGCAACCCCATAAAGCCACTGCCGATGAACAATGGTCTCCACTGATTAACTTCCACTGATTAACTTCCACTGATTAACTTCCACTGATTAACTTCCACTGATTAACTTCCACTGATTAACTTCCACTGATTAACTTCCACTGATTAACTTCCACTGATAAGATGTTTGAAGCCCATCGAGAAATAGAGTTCCTATCGAACTCAGTTGGGACCCGTCCTGGCGTTGATCAACATCAGAGAATCTGCAGTTCGAATCAATAAACCGCTGCGGTAGATCTGCAGGCTCGATGCAATCGCCGTATCCCAGTTGATCTCTTTGACGACCTCTCCCTGACGATCATTGCGAACAATCCAGGATTTGCCATCGATATTGGCAAAAACGACATGATGCTGATCTGCCACTGGCGATCCGCGAAAACGTCCTTCGAGCCTGCGAGTCCATACCTCTTTGCCGTTCTCCAGATCCAGGGCTGTTAATATCCCCTGATCATTGGCATAGAAGAAAAGGCCATTCGAACAGATCCCTGACGGTACAAAACCAGCTCCTTTGGTGGTCGACCAATCAACCACGGGGGCCTTCGAATATCCTTCTGGAAAGCGATAACAGCGTGTGTTCCCGCCCGGGCCAGAGGTTACCACGAGCTTGCCTTGATGGAGCATGGGGATCGGGCAGCACAGTCGCGCCAAGCCATCCACCACCCAGAGCCTGTCCCCCGTTCGAAGTGAGAAACCAGCCAGTCGATGTGTCCCACTACAGATAATCACAGGCTCACTACCAGAATCCTCAGGAGTGGCGACTGGAGTCGACCAGTTATCACTGACATCGGCCCTCAGAGTTCTCCAAACGGTCTCTCCTGAATTCAGATTGAGAGCAATCAAATAACTTCCCTGAGCCTGATCGACCTGCAGGATGACTCGATCCTGAACCACGATCGGGGATCCTGCGAGGCCATAATCATTGTCGATCAGACCGTAACTTTTCTGAAGGTCACGAAACCATAATGGCTCACCATCAACCGCGTAAGCCGCGACATTTCCTGTTGAAAAAAAGGAAACGATAATCCCTTGAGCAATCACGACACTGGGTTGTGCGTGGCCCCGCAAGGGAGGGAACTGTTCGAAGACTGGTGTCGGTGCTCCCAGCATTCGCCTTTCCCATAATCTCTGCCCCGATTTCAGATCAAATGCAGTGGTACACAATGTCCGATGCTGCTCACCAAATGAATACGTCAGGTAGGCCACATCTCCGAAAATCACCGGCGTACTGGCTCCCTCGCCAGGCAACTTGACTTTCCAGCGAACAGCCTGCGCTTTCTCGAGTCCCTCAATCTCCAGAACAGTATTCGTGACGGGATTGCCATCAATCTGCCGCCAGCCTGTCGTCTCAGACGTCAGCCCCCGTTCGACAGAAATCAAAAAATGGCAGGCGATCAGAATTACGAGAATCAATCGACGCAACACGTCACATCCCATTCAATCAAGGAATCAAGAAATAACGGATTCGACACATCTGCTATCGATGGAATCCGTCGCGAGCTACCTGGCTTGTGGAAGCGGGAAACTCAATGGCTTTCCATCCCGGCCAACGACCCGCAAGCCAACCTGCCACCGCTGTGGACCACCGGCTGGTGGGCCGGGTGGTTTTTTTGCTTCACAAACCCTCAGAATCAACTCATTGGTTCCTGGCAAAAGCTCAACGAAAGCGCGATGTTTATCCAACCTTGGTCGCTGAAAAAACCAGCTGGCATCGATGACTTTTTTCTCATTCAGCCAGACTTCAATTGTGTCGTCAGCACCTGCCAGAATTGTGGCGGGCAACGTCTTTTGATCGGCTGGAATGGCCTCACGAGGGACTTCAATCACTGCGTGAAGCCAGGCCACTGAATCATCGACATCGCCACAGGTCTTTTTGATGTCGAGAAAATTCTCACCGTCTTTCTGAAAAGCATTCTGCCAGGAGATTTCACCGCGGTCACCCACCGGATACTTCTGGCCGAGACTGGGAGATTCAATTGGTTGTTGACGACTGGATAAACCCATGGAACCATCCTGTGGGAACGGCCCCAGAACACTCCATTGAGTGATCATACCCAGTTTCTGATGGGTTTTCTGAGGATGACCATATTCACCAAGCCGCTTGGCGAGCGTCTGAATAGCCTCAGGATTGGTGTTCGAGTTCCACGCATCTAGCAGCAATTCTGTCGCTTGAGTAACCTTCCCTTCCTTCTCCAGATGTGAAGCCTCCTCCAGTGCCAGTTCTGTTGCTAACTCAGAGAAGCAGGGATCGGAGAACCTCCCCTTAAGCAACTGTCGTGTACTGTCCGGCTGAATCAGCTCACACCATTCCTGAGCAATCTTTCGAGCATCGGCAGATCGGTTGGAATCCAGCATGAAGCCAACCACTGTGCCGGCAACCGATGCGGGATCATCAACAGAAAACTTGATGCCCTGCCGAAGAGCGTTGGTAAGAATTTCATCACCAGCACTTTTCAGCCACTGAATTTGAACACTGGCAGTGTCGTCTCCCATTTTGTCTACAACAGGTGTCGCAGACACTAGCAGCTTGTCAATCTGCTGCAAAAGCGGCAGCAAATTGAACACACCACCTTGAACTACTGTTCGGAAGGCCTCCTGCCGACTTTTGATATCCACCTCTTTGCGGGAGGTCAGATCGCGAAGATGGATCACAGCGTCAGTGGTGGTGATGCCGCTCTCCTGGGCGAAAACATGGAGATGATTTTGCAGCAGACAGCAACATGCCAGCATCAAAAGACTGCGCTGTAAACGTGCTGCAGAAACCTCTGTCACCATCTTGGTAGATCCCAATTCCGTAAAGGTTGTAACGAGTTCTTACACAAGCTTCCGCAATGAACACACTTAACCACAAGCGAACCACTTGCAATTAAAGTGCAACAGCACCACAATAACTACATCACTTCAATTTGTCATTATTGTCGAGTACTGAGGGTGCCACAATGGATAGGTCATCTGCAAAAAATTCTGATTCAGGCATTCGCTCTGGGTTTACGCTGATCGAACTGCTCGTCGTGATTGCGATTATTGCCATTCTGATTGCGTTACTCCTGCCCGCCGTGCAGCAAGCCCGCGAAGCAGCGCGAAGAACGCAATGCAAAAACAATCTGAAACAGATTGGGTTGGGCCTGCACAATTACCACTCGTCACTCAACTGCTTCCCGCCGGGTTTACTGACTCCCTCACGGGCTTTTTCACCCCATTCGCAGCTATTGCCATACCTCGATCAATCCAATGTCTTTCCATCGATCAACTACGGATTTACCCCCACCGCGACACAAAACGATACGGCAGCACGTGTCACCCTTCCGGTATTCATTTGCCCTTCGGATCGAGGAAACATTCCGAATGAGACCCTTGGGGTCACAAATTACGTCGCCTGTGTGGGTTCGGCGATAGGGACCAGTGGCTGTCCCGGGACAACACTTTTGCCAACCTGGATCGGTTGTGGCAATGGTATGTACACTCAGAATCGGGGTATGAAAATTAGCGACATCCTCGATGGTAGCACGAACACCGTGGCCTGGAGCGAATCACTGCTCGGGGATGGAACCGCAACATTCACTGACCCAGACCGCCAGTTTTTGACCTGGACGGGCGGGGGTTCTGAACCAGATGCAACCGTTTGTTCGACTTCCACAGCCACGGCTGTTGGTCAACGTGGCTTGCGGTGGCTTGACGGTCGCCTCGGACGAGCTCTGTATAATCACTTCTATTCTCCCAACAGCAACTCGCCTGACTGCATCAATTCGCAAGGCGCCACTGGTTGGAGCACAGCCCGGAGCATGCATACGGGTGGAGTCCACATTCTCTTGTGCGATGGTTCGGCACGATTCGTCAGTGAAAACATCGATCTGCAAATCTGGCGAGGCCTGGCAACTCGAGCCGGGAGCGAAGTGCTCAGCGAATTCTAAATCTTCCGGTCTCCAGCCTCAGAGATTGCTCATTGCCGGCGGTCGGTTCGTTATTGAGGATCGATCCGCCGGCTGTTGCGAATGTTGGCGCGGTGTTTTTTTTCCTGTAAGCGGCGGGCATTAGAGGCCTTTGACGGTTTTGTTGGGCGACGAACCTTCGGTGGAATCGAGATTGTTCTGAGAATCTGCACTAATCGCTGCTCACATGCCAGGATGTTTTGCTTCTGATCCCGGTGTTCATCGCTGGCAATGACAAGTTCGCCTTCATTGTTTAAGCGATTCCCAAACTCGTGACGCAGCCTCATTCGAAGCTCCACAGGGAGTGACTTCGATATCATCGCCGGCCAGTGCATCGTGGCTTTGGAATTCACTTTATTGACATTCTGACCGCCCGGGCCTGAGCTGCGGCTATATGTCCAGCGAAACTCAGAACGGGGAATGAGCAGGCGATTCGTCACGCGCAACACAGCGCCTGCTTCCTGCTCGTCATGCTCCCTGGATAATGGACGATCCATCACAATCTCTTTTCATCAGCAAACTTCGAAAACACGTAGACAATCTTTATGGTCATCGACTTTTTACCAGAGGTATTCGCCCATTTTCTGCACATTGCCAATCACGATGCACAATCACAGTGCCGCCTTGGACAATCTCGACGAACACAGGTTCGCTTCAATTGGGATTGATTCTGGACTTCACCTAATTCTCGTCATGCTCTTCAAGGCCTCGATTTTACTCCACTGGACGGCTCTCAAGATCAGCACGGCGCTGAATATCAGCACGGCGTTAAAGATCAGTGACGCACCATGCTGTTGATTTTTCAGTATGATGATTTTCCCTGGGACGAGTACGCTCTTTCCCTGAGAAAACGGGTCGTTTACTCTTAAATACGAATCCGATTGAGCCCCATTGAAGAAACAACATCATGCGAAAAATCACCACGGGAGGCGGCTGGCCGGCAGTGCTCTACACTCTTCGCAAAGCCCGGGAAATGGGTGGCTTCTGGAAGATGTGGCAGGCGATGAGATCCAAAAATGCCTGCAAAACCTGTGCATTGGGCATGGGCGGCCAGAAAGGTGGCATGGTCAACGAAGCCGGCTCGTTCCCGGAGGTCTGCAAAAAATCTCTTCAGGCCATGGCATCAGATCTTCAAGCCGGCATTCGTTCTGAGTTCTGGCAGAAATACAGTATTGGTCAACTGAAATCACTCTCGCCGCGAGAGCTGGAATACTGCGGCCGACTCGTCGAACCTGTGATCCATGAAGCAGGCAACAGCCATTATCGCCCCATCAGTTGGGAGGATGCATTTGCCAGAATTGCTGCACGGCTGAAATCGGTTCAACCCGATGAAACCTTCTGGTACTTCAGTGGTCGCAGTTCGAACGAAGCGGGTTTCCTGCTCCAACTCTTTGCCCGCATTTTCGGCACAAACAACATCAACAATTGCAGCTTTTATTGC
>VFQR01001919.1_pt1 | contig 14318 bp, 13 predicted proteins | sample 3512321 | NCBI WGS metagenome assembly VFQR01 (sample SAMN10412374, study PRJNA504923) | tailings metagenome | isolation source: Relicate 3 Philex TSF1 revegetated site | place: Philippines: Tuba, Benguet | collected 2017-08-29
CTTCAAACCGCCTTTGACCTTTTCGGCGAGCAGATCGACGAAATGCGCCGCCGTCGAGCCGGTGCCTAGGCCGAGCTTCATGCCCGGCTTCACATATTCAAGCGCGCGCGCCGCGGCCTCGCGCTTCAGCGCGTCCGCACTTTTCTGCTGGACGGCCGCCGTCATGCGTTCAGTTGATCCCGCCGAACATCATGTATTTCATTTCGAGGAATTCCTCGACGCCATGATGCGAGCCTTCGCGGCCGATACCGGATTCCTTCACGCCGCCGAAGGGAGCGCCTTCGAACGTAATGGCGCCGGTGTTGACGCCGACCATGCCGTATTCGAGCGCCTCGGCAACGCGGAAGCAGCGGCCGACATCGCGCCCGAAGAAATAGGCGGCAAGGCCGAACGGGGTCGCGTTCGCCATGTCGATCGCTTCCTGCTCGTTGGCGAATTTGTAAACCGGCGCCAGCGGGCCGAACGTCTCCTCGCGCGTGACCAGCATGCGCGTGGTGACACCGGCGAGCACGGTCGGCTCGAAGAAGGTGCGGCCGAGCGAATGACGCTTGCCGCCGACCATGACCTTGGCACCCGCCTGCACGGCGTCGGCGATGTGGCGTTCGACTTTTTCCACCGCCTTCATGTTGATGAGCGGTCCCTGCAGGACACCGACTTCGGTGCCCTTGCCAACTTTCAGCTTCATCACGGCGGCGGAGAATTTCTCGACGAACGCGTCATAGATCTTGTCCTGCACATAGATGCGGTTCGCACAGATGCAGGTCTGGCCCATGTTGCGGTATTTGGAGAACATCGCCCCTTCGACCGCGGCGTCCACGTCGGCGTCGTCGAACACGATGAACGGCGCGTTGCCGCCGAGTTCGAGCGCAACTTTTTTCACCGTGCTTGCCGCCTGACGCATCAGGAGCTTGCCGACTTCGGTGGAGCCGGTGAAGCCGATCAAGCGCACGCGCGGATCGCCGGTGAAGACTTCGCCGATTGCGGGTGCCTCGCCGGTGATGACGTTGATGACGCCCTTGGGAATGCCCGCGCGGTGTGCGAGTTCAACCAGCGCCAGTGCGGTGAGCGGCGTTTCGGGCGCGGGCTTCAGCACGGCGGTGCAACCAACGGCAATCGCGGGCGCCACCTTGCGGGTGATCATCGCCGCCGGAAAATTCCACGGGGTGATGGCCGCGACGACGCCGATCGGCTGCTTCATGACGATCACGCGCGCATCCGCGCGCGGAGAAGGAATCGTCTCGCCGTAAATGCGCTTCGCTTCCTCGGCGAACATCTCGACGAAAGAAGCGGAAAATTCGATTTCGCCCTTGGCCTCGGCGAGCGGCTTCCCCTGCTCGGAGGTCATGATCATCGCGAGGTCTTCCTTGTTCGCGAGGATCAGTTCCTGCCACTTCTTCAGGAGTGCGGCGCGATCCTTGGCGACGCGCTTCGACCAGGCCGGAAACGCGGCATGGGCCGCCGTGACCGCCGCGAGCGCCTCGTCCTTGCCGAGATGCGGGACCTTGGCGAGGATTTCGCCGGTGGCGGGGTTTTCAACGGGATCGGTGCCTTTTCCGATCCAGGCTCCGTCCACATAGCATTGATCGCGCAACAGCGTCGGGTCAGCGAGTTTCATGGCGCACTCCGGGCTCGCTAGAGAATAAGGGGGCGAGCGCGGTTCCTAGCATGAAGGGAACAGCGCGCCAACGTGCGCCCGGCCGCCTTGCGCGGGGTTTGGAAAGGCAGCGGTTTTACGAGGAAGCTAGTGCGCGGGCGCGAACTGCGAGAGCCTGCCGACGACCGTAAAGCCCCTGCCCGATTGCGGGTCGGGCCGCAGGACCAGTCCCTCGCCCATATGCAGGGAATCGTGGGTGAGATTGCGGATGATGCCGGCATGCGAGACGAGCAGAAGGTTGCCCTCGCCGTTCCATTCGCGAATGGCGTCACGGATGGGGCGCAGGATCTTCTCGTCCTTCTCGGACTGGCCGATGATGCGTTCGAGCAGGGTGAGATGGATCTGCTGCTCGTTCAGATTGCTGAGCGTCTCGGGTTCGATTTGCCCGACGAGTTTCGCGGTATCGCGCGCCCGGCAGAATTGCGAGGACACGACCTTGGCGAATTTCACGCCATGCTCGATCAGGTTCGCGGCGATCGCGCGCGCCTGATCGCGGCCGCTGTCGCTCAGCACGCGCTGGGTGCTGCAATCGTTTACGTCCACGACACGATCGGTTCCGGTTGTCATCGCGTGGCGCAGGAGCAGGACATAGCCGCCGCTCGCCAGCGCATCCACCGCAACGCGCTCGCTGTGCTGCGCGTAAAACGGCAGCGAATAGCGGAATTGCGCGGCGCCGAGCGCAACCGAAGTCAGCACCAGCATCGCCACCGCCCAGATGCGCGAGAGCTGCGTCCAGAAAATGGCACCGCTGACGAGGAATAATCCGAGCCAGTGCGGTTCGCGCTGCACCCACTCCCAGAACGGAAGACCGTCGATGACGATGCCTTCCAGCGTCTCCAGCGTGAAGAAGCTGATGCCGAGAAATACGAAGGTGATCGCCTCGCGGCGAAGCGCGGCGCGGAAATCGAAACCGATGTCCGGCCACTTCCATGCGGAAAATTTCGGAACGATCAGCGGCGTGCGCGCCGCCCACTCGGCGAATTCCTCGCCGTAGCGATGCAGCATCATCCGTTCCTTGGCGAGCGCAAGCCGCTCGTAATAAATGACGGCGACCACCACCGCGAGCGCGGTGAACAGCACGCTCTTCAGGAGCAGCACAACGCCGAGCTGGATGAGGAAATTCGCCGCGAACACCGGATGCCGGACGAGCGAATAAAATCCGAACGGACGAAACGGACCTTGCGGAAGGAATCTGCCGGCAGGCGCGACCTGACCATAACCGGCCATGTAGAAACGCGCCGACAGGCCGGTGAGCGATACCGCGAGGCAGAACAAATCCCAGCGCTGCTCGGCGATGTGCCCGTAGGCCTCGGTCATCCAGCCGGAGCCGATGAACGCGTAGGCCGCGAAGGGGGCGAGCAGCAGCGCGAACTTGAACCGCCACTCACGGTATTTGACGCCCTGCGCTTCAAGCCGTTTCCACAGCATCGCCATTCCCCCGATATGAGGACACCGCATAGGGCAATTCAGGTAATAGTTTGATGGCGTCATGGCTGCGCGATCACGCCGCAGCTACATCAACGGCATTGTCAAAAGCATATCCAAACGCGTATCCAGACTGTAAACAAACGCTCGCAAAAACATCATCATGTCCCGCCCCACAGTCTCCTTCGATCTCGACGGCACGCTCGTTGACACCGCCCCCGATCTGATCGGCGCGCTGAATTTCATTCTGGGCGAAGCGAAGCTCGCGCCCGTCACCATGAAAGATGTCGGCGTGCTGGTGGGGCGCGGGGCGCGCATCATGATCGAGCGCGGCTTCACGATGCAGGGCGTCACCCTGCCGGGTGCGGAGCTGGACCGCCACTTCGATCACTTTCTGGAATTCTACGGCAAGCATGTCGCCGATCATTCGCGCCCCTATCCGGGCGTGAAGGAGGCGCTCGATGCGATCACAGAAAAAGGCGCGCGGCTCGTGGTCTGCACCAACAAGCCGGAAAAACTTTCGGTGATGCTGCTCGAACAGCTCGGCATGGCGAGCCGGTTCGATTTCATCGCGGGCGCCGATACGTTTTCGATGAAGAAGCCGCACCCCGGTCATCTCATCAAGACCATCGAAGGTGCGGGCGGCGATCCGGAAAACGCGGTGCATGTCGGCGATTCGAATGTCGATGTCGCGACGGCGCGCGCGGCGGGTATTCCGGTCGTGGCCGTCAGCTTCGGCTATACGGACGTGCCGCCCTCCACCTTCAATGCCGACCGGCTGCTGGACTACTTTCATCAAGTGCCGGCGGCTGTGTTCGAGCTGCTGAAGCCCCAGGACATGGCGGCCCGTTAGGAACTGGTTAACCATATCGGCGCAACAGTTTCGCCACAGCCCCGGGCCACCGCCCCCAGAAGCGGACGGCAGGCGGCTCTGGGAAACGCGCGATGGCTCTCTTCGCGAAACTGGTGCGCCGGACCGAGCAGTCCGCGCCGGATCTGCCTGACCAGGCGCCGGCCCTCGCACCCGCCATTCCCGAAATGGATTCCGAAGTCGCGCGGCGGATCGACGAGGCGCTTTCAAGCGCGCGCGAGTCGCTGGACTTTTTCGAAGCGGACCTTGCCAAGCTGATCGGCGATGTCGGACAGGCAGCTAGCAGCGTCCACCAAGGCATCGGTGCATCGTCGAAAGCACTGGAGTCGATCGGCAATCGCAGCGGCGGATTGCAAAGTCTGGTGCAGACGTCGGAAGAAGACGTCAACCAGCTTGCCGCCGCGACCGAAGAACTCGCCCAGTCGTCCGGCGAGATCAGCCATCAGGTGGAGATCGCGGGGAAGCTCACCGACAAGGCGACCGAAGCGTCCAGGGACGCAGGCCGCAACATCGACAGCCTGAAGACCTCCTCCGGCGAAATCGGCGCCGTGGTCGGGCTGATTTCCAAGATCGCGAAGCAGACGAATTTGCTGGCGCTCAACGCTTCCATCGAAGCCGCGCGCGCGGGCGACGCGGGCCGCGGTTTTGCGGTGGTCGCGAACGAAGTGAAATCGCTTTCGGTGGAAACGCAGAAAGCCACCGACGAGATCGCGCGCCGCATCGACAAGCTTCAGCTGGATGCGCAGAACTCGATGGAAGCGCTCGGCCGCATCGCCGCCGAAATCGACAACATCCGTCCGGTGTTCACCGCGATCGCGGCCGCGGTCGAGGAACAGGGTGCGGCGGCCGGCGAACTTTCACGCAACGCGACGACCGCGTCGGGCTTCGTGCGGCAGGTGTCGGCGGGCACGGCGGACATCAAGAACGCCGCCGAGCAGGCGACAAGCGAAATGCAGCAGGTCGGGCTGGCCGGGAAAACCGCCACCGATCTCGTCAACAAGCTGCGGATGCGTTTTTCGATTTTCCTGCGGCAGACGGAAATCGGCGACCGGCGCAAGAACGACCGCCTCCCCTGCAGCATTCCCACCACGCTCGAATGCGGCGGCGAAAATATTTCCGGCAAGACGGTGGATCTCGGCGATGGCGGCGCGCTCGTGAGCGTGCCAGAGAATTTCAGCGCCTCGAATGGCGCCCGCTGCACGCTGCATCTCGAAGGGGTCGGCCGTCTGCAGGCGAGCGTCGTCAACCGCAGCAAGCTTGGCGTGCATCTTTGCTTTGCCGAGCCGGAAGCGGCGGAGCGGGAAAAGCTTTCGGCGGTGCTCGATCAGGTGCGGGAGGAAAACCGTCACTTCATCGACCGCGCCATGAAGAGCGCGCACGAGATTTCCGGCGCACTCGAATTGCTGGTGAAGCAGAACCGCATTTCGCTCGCCGACCTGTTCGACAATCATTATGTGCAGATCGAAGGCACAAACCCGGCGCAATACACCACGAAATATCTTTCGCTGCTGGAAGAGACTCTGCCGCAGTTCATGAACCGCTATCTGGCGGAAGACCAGCGGATGCTGTTCTGCGTTGCCGTGGACCGCAACGGGTATCTGCCGGTGCACAACAAGGACTATTCGCATCCGCAGAAGCCGGGCGACGTGAACTGGAACAATGCGCACAGTCGCAACCGGCGCATCTTCGACACGCGCGCGGGTCTTTGCGCCGCGCGCAATACGCGGCCTTATCTGATCCAGTCGAACCCGCGCGACCTCGGCGGCGGCCGCGTCGTGATGATGAAGGAAATCGCCGCCCCCATCCGCGTCATGGGCCGCCACTGGGGCGGCTTCCGGATGGCGTATCAGCTCTGAAATTCGGGTGTCATCCCGGACGCCGCAAAGCGGCGATCCGGGACCGGCCAACGAAAGCGATCCCGGCTCGCCGCCGGAAAAATCCGGCGCCGGCCGGGATGACGACCGGTTATTGCTTCCTTCTTCTCTGCTCCGCTTCGTCCCAGGCCGTCAGCGCCTGATAGTCCGGCACGAAGCCGAGGCCCTTCGAGGCGTCGGACGAGAGCACCGTCTGCGATGTCACCACATCGACCAATGCGGGCGCGTTCTTCATCGCGCGCTGCAAGGCCGGGAGCAGGTCTTCCGGCTTTTCCACGCGCTCGCCATGGGCGCCGAGCGCGCGGGCCATCGCGGCGTAATCGGAATGGCGCAGCGTGGTGCCGACGACGCGGCCGCCGTAATTCATTTCCTGATCGAGCCGTTCGATGTTCCACGCGGCGTTGTTCGAGACAATGAAAACGCATTTCGCGCCGTGGCGAACTGCCGTGTCGATTTCCATCGCGTTGATGCCGAAGGCGCCGTCGCCGTTGACGGAAATCACCTGACGGTCCGGCATGGCAAGTGCGGCCGCCACCGCGAACGGCACGCCGACGCCGAGACAGCCGAAGGCGCCCGCGTCCATGTAGATTTTCGACTGCAAGCCGGTGCGCGCGAAGCTGAGGAGATCGCCGCCGTCGGCAATCCCGATGAATTCCGGATCGGCCGTCTCGGCGATGGCATCGAAAATCACGCGCGGATGAATCTTGCCGTCCTCTCCGGTTGATGGACCTTTTTCTTTTTTTCCGGAACGCTCCTTGTGTTTCTGGCGGAGCGTATCGGCCCATTTTTTGTCGATGGACGATTCCCGGTTGCCCGCATGGGCGATCATCGCTTCAAGTGCCAAGGCCGGAGACGCAAGCATTTCCGGCTGGCCGCGGCGATTGTCGAGCAGTTCTCCGGCCGTATCGGAGAGGCGGATGAATTTTGCATTCTCGAACACAGCAGGCGAGCCGTAACCCGTCTGATAGTCGAGCTTGCGGCCGATCAGGAGCACAACATCCGCGTCCTTCATGAGCTGCGCACGCACGGCGGCGCCGGTGGAAGGATGATCGGCGGGAACGAGGCCCCTGCTCTCCTGCGTGTCGAGATAGAGCGCGCCCGTCGCGTCGAGAAAACGCACGAGCGATTTTGCGGCCGTCCGTGCGCGCACCGCGTCCGGTCATCACCAGCGGGCGCTTCGCCGACCAGAACAGATCGACGGCCTTCTTCACGTCGTCCGGGTTCGGCGGAATGGCGCGGGCGGGCTTCGCCATCATCCACTCGTCGAGCACGAGATTCGGCGGCACATGGGTTCGTAAAACATCGGTCGGAATTTCGATGTACACCGGACCCGGCTCGCCCGCGTCGCCCATCGCGCGGGAAACGGCCTCGTCGAATTCGCGGATCACCTGATCGGCGACGCGCGCGGTGCGGGCGGTGCGGCAGACGGGCTTCAGCAAATCCACATGGGGAATGTCCTGCAACGGACCCATGTTCGCCTGCGGGCGCGAGGTGCAACCGCCAATGAGCAAAACCGGAATCCGCGCGAGCGAGGCGTTTGCCATCGCCGTCACGCAGTTGGTGACGCCCGGCCCCGCCGTCACCATCGCAACGCCAAACGTGTTCATCAGTTCGGCATGGGCATGCGCCATGTGGACGGCGGCACCCTCGTCGCGCACGTCGATGATGCGGATGCCCTGTTTGGCCAGATGATCCCAGATCGGCTGGATGTGGCCGCCCTGCAATCCGAAAATCCGGTCGACGCCGCGCGCCTTGAGGAAGCGCGCGATCCAGGCGGCGCAGGAATGTTCGTCGGCGTTCAGGTCCTGCGTCTCGAATTGCTTTTTCATGCGCTCCTCACTCTCAACTTTTTTCCCATTATTTTTTCGCTGCGAACCGTTCGCGCAAAATCCGGTGCAGGATTTTTCCCGTCGCGGTGCGCGGCATTTCCTCGTCCTTTATGAAGGACACCGAACGCGGCCGCTTGTAGCCGGCGATGCGCTCGCGGCTCCATTCGGCGATCTCGCTTTCTTCGAGCGTCTCGCCTGCATGCGCGATGACAACCGCGTGGACGCGCTCGCCCCATTTTTCATCGGGCACGCCGATGACTGCGACATCTTTTACTTTCGGATGCCCGCCGAGCATGGTCTCCACTTCGGACGGATAGACGTTCTCGCCGCCGGAAATGATCATGTTGCTCTTGCGGTCGACGAGATGGATGTATCCGTCCCCGTCGCGCTTCGCGAGATCGCCGACGGTGCAGTATTCACCGCGGAACGCTTCCCTGGTTTTTTCCGGCAGCTTCCAGTAGCCAGTGAAGGTCTGCGCGTTGCAGGAATAGAGTTCGCCCGGTTCGCCGTCTGGCACGTCGTTGCCGTCCGCGTCGAGAATGCGGATGCGGCGCGAGCCGACCGTTTCGCGGCCCACGGAGCCGAGCTTGGAGAACTGTTCGTCGGGATGCAGCATCGTCACCCAGCCGCATTCCGTCGAACCGTAGAGTTCGAACAGGCCGGAGTTTTTGAAATACTCCATGATCGCAAGCTTGGTGTCGCGCCGCGCGGGCGCGGACGATACCAACAGCTTCGTCACACTCTCGACGTTGTAGCGCGCGCGGGTCTGCTCCGGCAGCGCCAGCATCATGATGTAATGCGTCGGCACGAGCGAGGTGAAGGTGGAGCCGCCCTCGGCCATTGTCTTCACGAGATGCTCGGGGTCGAAACTCTTGCGGCTGTAGATCGTGCAGGCGGCACCTGAATAGGAAAACGCCCCGAAGAAGAAGAGCGAGTTGGCGTGGCACATCGGCATCACGAGCAGTGCCGCGTCGCGTGTCGTCAGGCTGAATTCGGCGGCGGTGACGAGCGATAGCATGGCGCTGCCGCGATGGGTGCGGATGGCGCCCTTGGGCTTGCCGGTGGTACCGGACGTGTACATCAGCGCCCACGGATCGTCGGGCAGCACGGAAATTCCGGACGGCGCATCGCGGCCGCCTTGCAGCAGCGCCTCATAGGCGGAAAAGCCCGCGGCCTTTTTCGCGCCGAACAGGATGTAGTTCTTTTCCGGAATATCGAGTTCGCGTTTCAGCGTCTCGACCGTTTCCAGAAACTCGTCCTGGAAAATCAGCGCGCGGGCTTCGGCGTTCTCGACGATGTATCGGATCTCCGGCCCGACGAGCCGGAAATTGATCGGCACCACGATCAGCCCCGCCATGGCGGCGGCGGCGTAGATTTCCGCCCATTCGAGACAGTTGTAGGCGAGCACGCCGACCCGGTCGCCCTTGGCGAGACCGAGGCCGGACAGCGCGTTGGCGAGGCGGCAGGAACGGCTGTTCCACTCCCGGAACGTCAATTTGCGTTCGAGATCACGCACGGCGACGCGGTCCGGGAACATACCGGCATACATGGCGAGGATTTCGCCGGTGTGGGCGATGGGGTTCGCGATAGGGTTCATGGGAGCGGCGTACCCGGTTTTTTGCCAGACTGTAAAAGCTGGAGAGCCGTCCGCCAACCGGCGCCGTCCGGCAGCGCCCGGCGGGTGTTTTCGCGCGTTCTTGACTTCACAACCGGCGAAACCTTACATCGCCGCCACGGGCGCGTAGCTCAGCGGGAGAGCACTCCCTTCACACGGGAGGGGTCACAGGTTCAATCCCTGTCGCGCCCACCATTTATTCCCGCCGGCCCTGTAAACCAGTTACGCAAATATAGTGCTGACAGGCGGCCGCAGCCGCCGAATTGGCCGTGCATCCTGCAACGCTTGTGATACATGTCTGCCGTTTTTATTCGCGGTTTCCTTTCCGTGCATCCAATCCGAGACCCGCATGAAGCTTCGTGAACTTTTCTCGTTCGGCCGGCGCAAATTGCCCATCGAAAAGGAAGCGGAACGTATTTACCGCGAGAAGATTGGTGACCGGCGCGTGGAGCGCGGCGACGGTTTCGATCTCGTCAAATACGAGGGCGATTACGAAACATATAAGGAAATCCAGACCGCCGCGAACAAGGCCAAGCTCAACTGGCGCTCTGTGCAGCAGGCCAATATCGAATGGCTTTGCGACCGCCTTGCGGAAGATGGAAACCGCCTGCAACGAATTCTCTGCCACGGCACCCGCAACGGGGCCGAACAGTCGTTCTTTCTGGCGAAGCTTCCGGGTGCGGAAATTATCGGGACCGAAATTTCCGACACCGCCGCGCAATTTCCGATGACGATCCAGTGGGACTTCCATGAAGTGAAGCCCGAATGGGTCGGCACCATCGATGTGGTGTTCTCCAATTCCTGGGACCATTCCTACAATCCGGAAAAACTTTTTCCGGCCTGGCTTTCCTGTGTCGCCCCCGGCGGCGCCATGGTGCTGGAGTGGAGCGAGCGGCACGCGAAAAACGAAGCCAGCGCCATCGACCCGTTCCGCGCCGAACTGCCGGCGCTCACGAAATTCGTGAAGGGCCATGCGAAGGGTTTCCTGCCGCCGGAGATCGCCTATTTCGGCGACAAGGCCTATGTGATCACGCGCGCAGCCAAGACTTGAACGCGGCACCGTTTTGAACGAGGCTGCGAATCTTCCGTTTTTTCCGGATTGCGAGGACCGGCCATGAAATTGAAATTGCTTTCGCTCGCTGCATGCGCGCTCGCGGCATTGCTGTTTTCCGTGCCGGCTTCTGCGCAATCGCAGAAAGAGGCGCAGAAAAAGAAGCAGGCTCCGGCCGCGCAGCAATCCGCTCCGTCCGCATGGGGCTGGAACACGAACAACTGGCCGAGCTTTTCCTTCGGCGGCGGCGGACAGGTCGATCCGGTCACGCGCGAGCCGATCGGTGCCCGCGGCAAGAGCGGCTTCGTCTATAACCCGATCCCGCGACAGACGGTGCTGTTCGACGGCGCGAAATACAAACCGGGCACCGTGATCGTGAACACGGCCGAACGCCGGCTCTATTATGTCGTCGACGGCAACTGGGCGATCAAATACGGCATCGGCGTCGGCCGCGACGGCTTCCGCTGGGGCGGAACGCACACCGTCACGCAGAAGCGCGAATGGCCGGACTGGGTGCCGCCGGAAGAAATGCGCAAGCGCCAGCCGGGCCTGCCCGCGCATATGAAGGGCGGGCCGGACAATCCGCTCGGCGCGCGCGCGCTGTATCTCGGCTCCACGCTCTACCGCATCCACGGCTCAAACGAGCCGGAGACGATCGGACAGGCGGTGTCATCGGGCTGCTTCCGCATGACCAACGAGGACGTGATCGACCTCTACAATCGCGTGCAGGTCGGCACGGTCGTCCACGTCCTGCATCAGCGCTAGGGCGCGAAATCTAATTGCGCTTCGGCGGATCGCGGCTGAGATTTTTCGCAGCCAGTTCGTCGGTGTAGCGCGTCCAGCGAAACTCGAAATCGCGCGCAAGTTCGCGGAAGTAATCCCACGAATAGATTCCGGTCGAGTGCAAATCATCGAAGGTGATGCGCAGCGCGTAGTTGCCGACCGGGTTCAGCTCCATGATGCCGACATCGCGCTTGCCGGGCACGGTCTTGCGCTCGTCGGGATTGTGTCCCTGCACTTCCGCACTCGGACTTTCGACGCGGAGGTACTCGGCGGAGAAGGTCGATTCGCTGCCGTCGTCGAAGGCGATCGTGAGCGAACGCTTGTCCTTGTGCAGGCGGATTTCGGTCGGCCAGACCTTCTGTTCGCCCTGTTCCTTCGCCATATGCCTCTCCGTGCCGCAAAACAGCGGCAAAACGCGGCGAAGTAAGCGGAACCGCCGCCTTTACGCAACTGGCCCGCTCCGCCACTATGGCGCAGGAAAGCCGCCGCAAGCGCGGTCTCCGGGAGGAACAGAGCAAAGATGGACGCCGACAACAGGCGCAGTTTCGATCTGGCCGCGGACGCGAAGCCGCTGGTCGACCCGTTCGGACGGGCGATCACCTATCTGCGCGTCTCGGTGACCGACCGCTGCGACTTCCGCTGCGTCTATTGCATGTCGGAGCATATGAGCTTCCTGCCGAAGCAGGATCTGCTCACGCTGGAGGAACTCGACCGGCTCTGCTCGGCCTTCGTCGTGCGCGGAACGAAAAAGCTGCGGCTGACCGGCGGCGAGCCGCTGGTGCGGCGGGACATCATGACCTTGTTCCGCTCGCTCTCGCGCCATCTCGATACCGGCGCGCTGGAAGAACTGACGTTGACCACCAACGGTTCGCAGCTTTCGAAATTCGCGAAGGAACTTGCCGGCTACGGCGTGAAGCGCATCAACGTGTCGCTCGATACGCTGGATGCCGCGAAGTTCAAGGCGCTCACCCGCTGGGGTGACCTGAACAAAGTACTGGAAGGCATTGACGCCGCGCAGGCCGCGGGCCTGCATGTGAAGATCAACGCCGTCGCTCTCAAGGGCGATAACGAGGACGAAATTCCGTCGCTGATGGAATGGGCGCACAAACGCGGCATGGATCTGTCGCTCATTGAAGTGATGCCGCTTGGCGATGTCGGCACCGAGCGCGTGGACCAGTATCTGCCGCTGTCGCAGGTGCGGGCCAGTCTCGCGAAACAATACACGCTCGAGGAAATCCCGTTCCGCACCGGTGGACCCGCGCGTTATGTCAGCGTGAAGGAAACCGGCGGACGGCTCGGCTTCATCACGCCGCTCACGCATAATTTCTGCGAAGGCTGCAACCGTGTCCGCATCACCTGCACCGGCACGCTCTTTATGTGCCTCGGCCAGGAGGACGCGGCCGATCTCCGTACCCCGCTCCGCGCCTCCGAATCCGATGCCCTGCTGCAGGCCACGATCGAAAGCGCAATCGCCCGCAAGCCGAAGGGCCACGACTTCGTCATCGACCGCCGCACGCAGCGCCCCGCGGTCTCCCGCCACATGAGCATGACGGGCGGCTGAGGCCGTCCGCGGAATCCCGGATGTCGAAGTCGAGCGTGAACCAGCGCGGCATTTTCGCAATGCTCGGCGCCGGTTTTTGTTTCGGCACCAACGATGCGATGACGAAGCTCGCGGCGCAATATCTGCCGATCTCGCAGATCGTGGGGTTGCGCGGGGTGTTCGCCTTCGCCCTCGTCTTTGTCGTCATCCTTTTCCGGCGCGAACTCTATGGCTTCGCGCGCACACGCAATCCGGCACTGATCGCGCGGGCCCTGCTGGAGGGTTTCACCGGCATCATCCTGATCTATTGCCTCTCCAGAATGCCGCTCGCCAATGTCACGGCGATCCTGATGATCCAGCCGTTCCTGCTGACGGTGGTGGGCGCGGTGTTCCTCGGCGAAACGGTGGGATGGCGGCGCTGGCTTGCGATTCTCGCGGGCTTCATGGGCATGCTTCTCGTGATGAAACCCGCCACCGCCGGCTTCAACAGCACGACGCTCATCGTGCTGCTCGCAACACTTTTCATTCTGGCGCGCGATCTGCTGACCCGGAAAATTCCGCACGACATTCCGATCTCGATGGTGGTGTTCGGAACGTCGCTGGTGGGCTCGTTCGTGGGGCTGTCCGGCTCGCTGGTAGAGCCATGGATCGCACCTGGCGCCACCGGCACGCTGATTGTCCTGATTGCCGCCCTGTTCCTCGTCGCCGCGTTTTATCTGATGACGCTTGCGTTTCGCGGGACCGATGTTTCGGTGATCAGCCCCTTCCGCTACGCCATGATCGTGAATGCCGTTTTTCTAGGCTACGTACTTTTCGGGGACATTCCGGATTTCATCTCGGTGATCGGCATGGCCATCATCGTTTCCGCCGGGCTTTACATGCTCCACCGGGAGGCCGTGAACCGGCGCGCGAGCCGCGGCAAGCCGTCCGGGGTTCCGAATTAAAAGGCTGGCCCCCGGAAGCTATGCTGTTTTAATGTAAGGCCAAGGCGACAGGCCTTGCGGCCACGAACAAAAAAAGATTGCCTTGGAGCCGGGGACCGGCCGCGAAGCGGCTGTGTTGGGGAGGTAGTGTTGAAGGGGCTGCTCGCAATCAGCCGCGTCATCGACGCGCTGAATTATCGTCTCGGAAAATGGACAGCGTGGCTGGTGGTCGTGGCGGTGATCGTCTCCGCCGTGAACGCAACCGTGCGAAAGACCTTGGACACCAGCTCGAATGCGTGGCTGGAGCTGCAATGGTATCTGTTCGCGGTTGTCTTCATGATCTGCGCATCGTGGACGCTGCTCGCCAACGAGCACATCCGCATCGACATCGTGAACAGCATGTTTTCGAAGCGTGTGCGGAACTGGATCGACATCCTCGGGCACATCGTATTCCTGTTCCCGTTCGCGATCATCATGATCATCACGGGCTGGCCGTTCTTCGTTGCATCCTGGCGGGTGAATGAAGTCTCGACCAATGCCGGCGGCCTGCTGGTCTGGCCGATCAAACTGCTGGTTCCCGTCGCCTTTGCGCTGCTGTTGCTGCAAGGCATTTCAGAACTGATCAAGCGCATCGCGATCATGCGGGGGCTGATGGAGGATCCGCACGAGCACAGCGGACACCACCCGGCCGCGGCCGAGGTCGAGAAGCTGATTCAAGCCATCGACAAACGATAAGCAGCGCCGGAGCGCAGG
>VFQR01001922.1_pt1 | contig 14306 bp, 10 predicted proteins | sample 3512321 | NCBI WGS metagenome assembly VFQR01 (sample SAMN10412374, study PRJNA504923) | tailings metagenome | isolation source: Relicate 3 Philex TSF1 revegetated site | place: Philippines: Tuba, Benguet | collected 2017-08-29
GGTAGTAAAACATGAGAATTAAACTCGCCTCCACAATTCACGGTTAACGCGATCGTCTGGGCATCTGGTAAAGTATCGCTAGTAGTTATCGCACCGTTTCCTGAATTCATGGCGTAGGCTGGAAAACAGGCTGCGCTTAAACTCAGACGCAGGGCGTTTCCTTTGGCAATTCGGGCACAAGTCCCTTGTAGCTGAATTTTTGTAGAGGGGTTCACATTTCGACAATGTACATATCCTTGAGTTAAATTGTATACTCTTCCGTCAGGATGTACTTCTGATAAAACAGCAGACAGATCATAACTTGCTTGGTCGGCGGTACAGTAGATTTCGGCTACCACATCCCCTGCTAAATGTAAATCTTTTTCTAGTGGTTCGCTAGTATAAGTTAAGACATCAGAACGAGAATCAAGATGCGATCGCTCAAATATACCCGCAGGAATTCCGGCATGACCTCCTAAGGCTGGAACTGGACGCCAAGGTTCGTGGACTAATACGTATGGGATATGGGGCATGGGGCATTGGGCATTAGAAAGGGTTCCGGAGTCTTGGCGGATGCTGGCTAGTCCTGTTGTTGACAAAAAGTAGGATTTATGTGTTGGTGTGGGGAATTTGGGGAAAGTGCGCCAAATATTGGTTCCCATCTCGAATAAACAAACGGGGGACTCGTGCAATAAACCTGTATTTTTATCTTTGAGAAATTGGTCAAACCAACGAATTTGCATTTTATCCACAGGGCTGGCGGCTTTAACACCAAATTCAATTTCGCCAACTTTACGACCCCAAGGTAAATGTGCCCAAGCCCCCACTAATAAATGTTGGGGTTTAGTGCTACGGGCTGCCATATCTTGATATAAATGTAGAGTGCCGCGTAGATAAGTATCAAACCATCCGCCGATGTGAAACATGGGCAAATCAACAGTTTGCAAGTGGTAATTGGGTGAAAGTTTTTCCCAGTATTCATCTGGTTGAGAATGTGCCAGCCAATCATGATAAAAGGAATCTGGGGCAAGTTGTTGGAGAATTTCTGGATTAGTTAAAGGTAAATTCCGAGAAGCAGTAAATAAGGCTTGATAGGCTGTTTTATCTTCTCGCAAACGGGCGGTTTCTGTAGCTAATTGAATTGCCCAAGCGAGGTTAGTTTGTAAACAAAATGCGCCTCCTTCATAAGCCCAATCGGTATATAAATCATAGCCAATCATGGCGGGGCAAATTGTTACCAAAGCTTTTGGTTGATTAACTGCGGCATATAGCTGAGTCATTCCTTGATAGGAAAAACCATACATACCAACTTTGCCATTACTACCAGGTAAATTTGCTGCCCAGTTTACTGTATCTTCACCATCTAATATTTCGTGGGTAAATAATTTAAATTCCCCTTGGGAAGTACCGCGTCCCCGGACATCTTGAATGACGACGATGTAACCGTGGGCTGCATACCAACTAGGATGGGCATAGACAACAGTAGACGCGATCGCTCTACCATAGGGTTGTCGCATTAATAATACTGGAAATTCACCATCAGCATCCGGGCGATAGATGTCTGCATCCAGGCGAACACCATCGCGGGTGTGCATGGAGACAGTTTGTTTCGGTAGAATTTTCAGCATGGATTTGATAATTTTTAACTTACAAAGAAAGGCAGTCAAGATAAAGCACGTTTCATAGTCAAATATGAAAGTGGTCTTTTCCCATTTCCTACTCCTCACTTTCAAGTCATATCATGTCTGGTTGAAGACTCATCATATAGGTTGACGCGGGGACGCGGGGACGCAAAGACACGGAGAAATTTTATCATAAGTGATTAGCCGGACATGATATCAGTCAACAGTCAATACCGATATTTTTCACAAATGATTTAGGATTGCTATGGTATGGTTTGTTGTTGCGTAAGTCTTAATTAAAAACTTTTACTTGGTGGTGTATTAAAGTAGACCGGGTGTTGCAGCTCTGAGAATTGCTGTATATTCATCTAGTGTCAGGTTACCATACCTGAGTCTATCAGCTACAGTTGACAAAATAACATTTTCATCGCCTGATGGGATTGGTAGTGTTGGGCCGGCAAGCAGCGCTATTGTTGGTGTTGATATGTGAGTAATTGGATCTATATATATAGATCCTGTAACTATATACGTACCTTTACCATCAATTCCTGCTAAATATGTTCCTTCGGGAGAAACTTTTTGAGCAGCTATAGAGGTGATATAAGCACTAGGAGTAATATATGTGATGACTCCCGAAAATCCACCTTGTTGTACTGTGAAAGTGGGTAAGTTGGGGATGTTTGGTATGGTTACTAAAGTTTGTGCTGATGCAGGAGTAAATTTAAAAGTCGCAAAGCTAATAAAACTTGTAATCAAGAAACTAGTTCTCAAAATCATGCCAGCATATCGGGAAAGTAGATTCATCTGAAAAATCCTTTGTTTTTAGGACTTGATGTTTTTGCTGGATGTGGTTTATGCAATTTATAAAAACTGGATTTTCTCAATAAAAATAAGGCTCAATCTCTAACAATTATCTGCGATAATATTATGAAATTTCAATATAATTCTTGAAATTTAAAAGACATAAAAACATAAATTTACGAATTTATATTGTAAAAATACAAACTTTGCTAAGAGTGAAATTATTCTGCGTTACCCAAAACCTAGAGACGTAGCAATACTACGTCTCTACATTTATTACACATAATAAATAATCGGTGCAGTCAAACTACACCGATCGCTGTGTCACATATAATGTAATTATGATTACATCGAACATTTGTTTTATGCCAATGCTGAAGCTTGGGGTTTGGCAAAAATCATCCGTCCGGCTGTTGTTTGTAAAGCACTGGTGACTACTACCCGCAGTTCGCCACCTACATAACTGCTACCTTCTTCAACTACTACCATTGTGCCGTCATCTAGGTAACCAATACCTTGGCTGGGTTCTTTGCCTTCTTTGAGAATTTTCAAATCCAGGTAATCCCCAGGTAAATAACTGGGACGGACGGCGTTCACTAAATCATTGACATTTAAAACAGGTACTTTTTGAACGCTAGCAACTTTAGATAAGTTGTAGTCGTTGGTTAGCAGTGTACCGCTGATTTCTTGGGCAAAACGGACTAACTTGGCATCAACTGTGGGAATATCTTCGTAGTCAGCTGGATTGATGAGGATGCGATCGGGGTAAGTTTCTTTAATGCGGTTGAGAATTTCTAGTCCTCGCCTTCCCCGCACTCGCTTTTGGTCTTTGCTAGCATCGGCTACTTGTTGGAGTTCTTGCAAAACAAATTGCGGTACGATTATTTGTCCTTCCAAAAACCCTGTTTCTAGTAAAGCTTCAATGCGACCATCGATGATGCAACTAGTGTCTAAAACTTTAGTGTTGGCGGGTTTTAGTGTTCCTTCCACAACCAGGGATTCAACGGTGTTGGGATTAATGAACCGCAACAAACCGCGTCCGTGGGTGTCTGCCAAATTCATGCCAGTAACCGCCAGGATAATACTACCGACAACTGCCACCAGTGGCTTAATAAATCCGAAATCTGCGGGGATAGGTAACAAAAATAACGGTGCTAGCATGAGGTTGGCTAGCAATAGCCCAATCACTAAACCAATGGCACGAGTTAAGATCGCTTCTAGAGGCATTTCTTTGACCTGTGCCTCTAGGCGACGATATGTAGTCTGAAAACTCAAGCCGATGGCACCACCAATAATAGCGGCAAAAACGGCGATAATTAAACGCAAAGCTTCTATATTTGTCACCTTGTCTAAGGTGCCATCAGGTAGCAGTTCGATGCTGTAGAACCCTATACCCGATGCTGCCAGGATGAATGAAAAAATGATAATTGCGTCAAGCATGGTTATCTTGTATTCCTAGAACTGTGTTAACCGATAAAGTTAAGTATTTTTTATTTCATCGGTAATATAGACTAATCAATATTGACTTACACTAAGGGTTTAGGCAAACAATATCTGCAATTATTATAACCAAAGGCTTTTATCTTCATATTTTTCATTGTTTCGTTGTAAAACGACAAAAATTTGTAAAAAAACTAATCATTTTCATGATTGCTAATTTGCAATGGGACTAACTTAATATTTTTTACTAAAATGAGTCAAAAATTTGATGTTTCTGAAATTGTGAGTTCTGCTTATGTACACATTCCCTTTTGCAGACGGCGGTGTTTTTATTGTGATTTTGCGGTGTCTGTTGTCGGCGATCGCTTGCGGGGCGAAACATCTGGTACTATCTCCCAATATGTTGAGGTACTATGTCAAGAAATTGCCATCACACCAGCATTTGGTCAACCCCTAAAGACAATTTTTTTTGGTGGCGGTACTCCTTCGCTGCTATCAATCAACCAGTTAGAACATGTACTCACACACTTAGAACAGCGTTTTGGTATCGCGTCTGGGGTAGAAATTTCAATGGAAATAGACCCAGCAACCTTTGATTTAGAACATTTAGCAGGTTATCGTAGTGCAGGCGTCAACCGCGTTAGTTTGGGGGTACAAGCTTTTAGTCAAGAATTATTGCAAGTTGCAGGGCGATCGCACTCGGTGGATGATATTTTTGCAGCTATAGATTTAATCCACCAAGTAGAGATTCCCGAATTTAGCTTAGACTTAATTTCTGGATTGCCGCATCAGTCTTTGGAGCGATGGCAGGATTCTTTAAATAAAGCCGTGTCAGTTTCACCAACTCACATATCTATCTACGATCTTACCATCGAACCAGGTACAGCCTTTGGTCGTTACTACAAACCAGGCGAAAGTCCTTTACCCACGGATGAAACTACAGTCAAAATGTACGAAATGGCGCAGCAGATTTTGACTGACGCAGGTTACCAACATTATGAAATTTCCAATTATGCCCAGCCTGGTCATCAATGTCGGCATAATCGAGTGTATTGGGAAAACCGCCCCTATTATGGTTTTGGCATGGGTGCGGCGAGTTATATTCAGGGAAAACGCTTCACTCGTCCCCGTAAGACTAAAGAATATCACCAATGGGTGCAAGCTGGTGCTGCCATCGATTGTGAAATCACCCCCCCAAAGGAAGTATTGTTAGAAACATTGATGTTGGGGTTGCGTTTAGCGGAGGGTGTAGATTTAGCAGCATTTGGACAACAGAAGGTAGAAGAAATTTGTCGATATTTGCCATCGTATTTTGATAAAGGTTGGGTAGAAATCGTAGAAGGAAGATTGCGTTTCACCGATCCCCAAGGATTTTTGTTTTCTAATGTAGTTTTAGCAGAGTTGTTTGAAAAATTGGGGTGAGGAAAGATGTGTAAGAGTGTTGACTGTTGACTGGAAAGTCAGGATTTATTTTAGTTGTCTCCCTTGTCTCCCCATCCCCCCATCCCCCCCCCTCCCCATTTTCTTAATTTATGCAAAAAAATCGAGTTAAAAAAGCTATAATCCCCGTGGCTGGTTTTGGTACTCGTTTGTTTCCGGCTACGAAAGTTGTGAAAAAAGAACTCTTCCCCATTATCGATGGAGATGGTAGGGCAAAACCTGTGATTTTGGCAATTATTGAAGAGGCTATTAGTGCTGGAATTACCGAAGTGGGAATAGTGGTACAGCCAGACGATAAAGAAATATTTGAAAATTTATTGAAAAAACCACCAAAGAAAGAACTTTTTGCCAAACTTTCACTGCAAAATCAAGAATATAGTCGGTATTTACAAGATTTAGGCAGCAAAATTACTTTCTTGTTTCAAGAGGAACAATTAGGTTACGGTCATGCGGTATTTTGTGCTAAAAATTGGGTGCAAAATGAACCATTTTTGTTAATGTTGGGCGACCATATTTATATATCTAATTCGGAAAAATCTTGTGCTAGCCAAGTTTTAGATGTTTACGAACAAGTTAATCAAAGTGTTGTCAGTTTAAGTGCAATGCCAGGTGAAATGCTTTATAAAGCAGGGTGTGTCACAGGAGTTTGGCAAGAAGATTTGAACTCAATTCTTAAGGTGACGCAATTGTATGAAAAACCTCCGATTGAATATGCACAAAGTCATTTGCATGTCGAAGGTATGCCAGAAAATGAATTTTTATGTATGTTTGGTTTATATTTACTGACACCGAAGATTTTTGATTTTTTAGCAGAACACATTAACCAAAATTTCCGAGAAAGAGGCGAATTTCAATTAACATCGTGTTTGGAAAGATTGCGCCAGCAAGAAGGAATGACGGGATATGTTGTTAAAGGTAAGTGTTTTGATGTCGGTTTACCTGATGCTTATCGGCAAACAATGATTGATTTTACAAGTGTTTTGTAAATCAGATTTTTTTAGTTTCACAAGAAAGGCAGAAGTGATATCAAGTTCGGAAAATCACTTACGATTAAAAATTCTCCGCGTAAGAGCGTCTCCCCCTCTCCGCGTCATTCTTATCGTAAGTATTTAAGCGGACATGATATTATTCGCCTAGCGTGTCAAAAACAGTACAAAAACATAAAAGCGTTCTACATAATTCACTGAGTTTTTTTATAAATTCGGCTTCTAAATTTAATTTCATATATTCCCAGCAAACCTGCTGCAAGTAGCAAGGGAAAAAAGTAATATACTCCACGATAAGCTAGTAAGGAACCTAGAATTGTTGCTGCTGAAATTTTCGATGACAAAAACAACAATATTATAGTTTCAAAGATACCCAAACCCCCAGGAATATTACTAACTACACCGGCAAACATCGCTAGTAAATAAATGGCTAAAAAGTTTATATAAGACAAATGTATATTACTAGGAAATACTGCATAAAGAACTGCGGCGGCTAAAATCCAATCGAGGCTAGAAACTGCAATTTGAGCTAAAGATATTGGCAAGGAAGGAAAGCGAAATTCGTGTTGACGAATAATTAATGATTGTTTAATGAAAATACTGCCTAACAAATAGATAGCAATTAATAATAAAAAAATCATCCCGATGGGACGTACTGTTGTAAAAGGCAAATGTAGTTGTGTCGGAATTGGTAAAGAATCAGTGATAAATATCAATCCAGCAGTAGCAAACATTCCCAGCCAAAAAGTGAAGTTAGCAAAAGCAATAATTTGAGCGATTGCCACTGCTGAGATTCCCCAATTAGCATAAAATCGATAACGGATAGCACTGCCAGTCAATAAAGCTAAACCTATGGTATTGCTAAATGTAGAGCTAATAAAGTTAGTAAAAGCAATTTTACTCCAGCTAAGGGAACAATTAATATACTTAAAACCTAAAACATCATAGCCAATCATGACTAAATATCCCAAAGCCGTTAACCAAATTGCTAAACTTAAGCGACTTTTAGGAATTGCTGCTAAAGAGTTGAGGATATCACGATAATTATACTCGTGTAATTCACGAGCGATCGCCCACAAAGAAAGTACCAACAGCAACAAACCAAATAAAGAACTAAAATTAATTCGCAGCTTAGACATCCTAAAGAAACTTATCCTAACTTTTGATTTTTAACTGACAATTAGTCGTATAGTTTCCATCTTGTTGACACAACATTGACAAATTACTTGCGTAAACTCTTGATTGCTAGCACCAAATGTCCAATGTCTTTGAAAGATGAACTACGAAAAATCGAAAATGTTCTTGCTACTTTCAGTTTTAACTTTAGTTAGCTGTAATTTATCTCAAAGTGTCGTCGCCAAACCACCGCAACAGCAAAATTTACCAATAACACCTCCCCCTTCTCCATCCCAGCCTCACAATGGAGATTTGGCTACTACCCTCAGCTATAAAATTGAAACTTACAACAGTGAAGTTATGGGTGGAAGTCGTACCTACGGCGTTTCTTTACCCCCTGACTACGAACAAAACCCAAAACGCAGCTATCCTGTAATTTTTCTTCTCCACGGTGGACACGGTCATCCTACAGATTGGTTTGTGGAAAATAAGGGACAAGCTCTTAAAACTCTCAAACAACTTTATATTACAGGTAAGTTGCCACCAAGCATAATTATTACACCAGATGGTAACGATAAACGCGGCTCTAGTCCCTACCGAGACCCTGAATATATTGATGGCCCAAACGGTAAAGTTTCCACAGCCTTGGGAGATGAATTAGTAAAAGTTGTACAAAGCCGTTATCGTACACTAAAAAATCCAGATTTTTGGGCTATAGGTGGTTTATCTTCTGGTGGTTGGGGTGCTGTTAATGTAGGATTACATAACGTCAATCATTTCTCGATTTTATTTAGTCATAGTGGTTATTTTCAGGATAAAACTGGCCCGACAAATAGCCCAATAATTTATATCAAAACTATTCCACTACCAGACCAAAAACGATTGAGAATCTACTTCGATACTGGTAAATCGGATACCGAAGAAATTCAAGAAGGTAAGAAATTCAGTCAAGTACTCGAAGGACTAAAAATTTACCATTTATTTCGTGAGTTTCCTGGCGGTCATACTTGGCAATATTGGCGAGAACATTTAGCGGATTCTTTAACATTTGTCGGCGAACAATTCAAATTATCACAAATAGCACATCAAGCAGAAAATCAAAATTTTGATGCTCAAAAATAATGTCAAATCAGATAATTTTAGCAGAAGTTTTATGGATAAATTATGAGGAAAAAATCGTGTTGAAACAATTCACCGAATTCAGTATATTAAATTGTAATAGAGGTGAATTTTTTTCACTGAAAGTATATGAAGATTTCTAAATTTTTAGTTGCTTTGGTAGGAGCGATCGCACTCCTCACCACTGCTGCTTATTATTATGTATTTATCTTAGGTGCGCCACAACTAGACGCGCCCCAAGAAGAAGCAAATACTGGGTTAAAGTTTCAATTAGCAAACTTCAATTCCCAAGCAATGGGTACTATCCGCAACTATGGCGTAATTTTACCTCCTGGCTATCACAAAAATCAGCAAAAACGCTACCCCGTGATATTCTTACTACATGGAGGACATGATGATGCTCGCGCTTTTGCTGATAAATATGCGATTTTAGATGTGTTATACGAACTTTATAAAACTAAAAAATTACCGCCATCCATTGTAATTACACCTGATGGTAACGATAATCGCGGTTCTAGTCCATTGTACGATCCTGATTATTTTGACGGGCCGAATGGCAAACTAGGAACTTTAATTGGTTCGGAATTAGTACAAGTTGTTAAATCGCGTTATCGCACTTTAGAAGAACCACAATATTGGGCGTTGGGAGGTATATCTTCTGGGGGATGGGGAGCTTTTAATATCGGGTTACGCTATCTCAATAACTTCCATATTTTATTTAGCCATAGCGGTTACTTTACTGATAGCAGCGGTTCGCAAAATAGTCCTCAACAAATTGTGCAACAGCTATCACCTGAAGATAGAAAGCAATTGCGTGTTTACCTAGATGCAGGGGTGAATGATAGTAATTTACTAGCTTCTACTAAAGCTTTCCATGAAACCTTAACTCAACTGGGAATTATTCATGTATTTTATGCTTTTCCTGGAGGTCATGGTTTATCTGGTGCCAATATTGGTTGGAATTACTTTCACAAACATCTGAAAGATTCTCTTTCTTATGTGGGCGAACAGTTTCAAAGAGTTAAGTAAATTGCTATAGATAATTATTTTGAAAATCAGGGGATAGGAATAAGGGTTTGGGAGAATTTTGAATGTTTGATTTTATTTTTAAACGCAAAGTATCGCAGAGGTATACGCAGAGGAACGCAGAGTTTTATTAAAAAAGTGGTATTTTGATTGAGAGTTTGAGATTGATTATTTTAATTAATAGAGTTAAAATTCATGCAGATATATTTATTATTTATAAATTAATGACTAATAAGTTAAAAACTCAGATTCTCCTTTGGAGTGCAGCTTTTCTTACAGGTTTAGTTGGAATAGTAAATTTGTTATCAGCGGTAACACCTAACCTGTATGGGAGAAATCATTGGTTAAAGGAATTTTTACCCTTTGAAATTCGTGCAAGTGGTCATATTTTTGCAGCGTTAACTGGGTTTGTTTTACTGACACTTGCTACTAATTTAGTACGCCGCAAAAAAATAGCTTGGTTACTTACTATTGGTCTATTAATAATTTCCGTTATCAGTCACTTGCTGAAGGGATTGGACTATGAAGAAAGTCTGCTTTCTGGAATTTTGTTAGTGCAATTAATTCTGATGCGCCATATTTTTACAGCGCAATCAGACCGTCCTTCCATTGCACAGGGAGTTAGAGTACTTATCGGTGCTTTGTTATTTACCTTGGCATACGGAACTATTGGATTTTATTTATTAGACGGCAAGTTTTCGGAAAATTTTAATTGGCGCGAAGCTGTACTTCAAACTTTGGCGATGTTCTTTACTGAAGATAATTTGGGACTCGAACCAAAAAGTCGATTTGGAGAATTTTTTGCTAATTCCATCTATGTTATTGCAGCAGTTACTATTACATACGCCGTGTTTATGCTGTTGCAACCTGTGTTTTGGCGGAATTTAGCAACTGCAAATGAAAAACAAAAAGCTAAAGAAATTGTCCAAGAATATGGATGTTCTTCTTTAGCAGCTTTGACATTATTAAATGATAAAAGTTATTATTTTAGTCCCTCTGGTAAAAGTGTAATCGCTTACGTGCCCAAAGGACGAGGTGCTATCGCTTTGGGAGATCCCATAGGCCCGGTTGAAGACCGCAAAGAAACAATTGTTGCTTTTCAGTTGTTTTGTCAGCGCAATGATTGGTATCCTGCTTTTTATCAAACTTTGCCTGATGATGTTGAACTTTACAAATCATTGGGATTTCAAGTACTCAAGATTGGAGAAGAAGCGATCGTTGATTTAAAAAGTTTTACATTACAAGGTAAAGCTGGTAAAAATTTTAGACCTTCAATTAATCGTTTAACAAAATTAGGATACCGAATTAACTTTTATCAACCACCAATTGATAATGATTTATTACAGTTACTCAAACCTGTGAGTGATGAGTGGCTAAAGATTGTACAAGGTTCAGAAAAACACTTTTCTTTAGGTTGGTTTGATGAAGCATATTTGCGGGGATGTGAAATTGCTGTGGTCTATAGTCCCGAAGGTCAAATCGGCGCTTTTGCTAATATTATCCCAGAGTATCAACTCAACGAAGCAACTATCGATTTGATGCGACATCGTTCGTCCATTGAACATGGAATCATGGACTTTTTATTTATTTCTCTGCTCCAGCATTTTAAGGAAAATGGTTACGATACCTTTAATTTTGGCCTTTCTGCTTTAGCTGGAGTTGGAGATCATCCAGAATCACGCCGTTTAGAGAAAGTATTGCATTATCTTTACGAGCATTTAAATCGCTTCTACAATTTTCAAGGATTACACGCCTATAAAGAAAAATTCCGCCCCCATTGGGAACCGCGTTATTTAGTTTATCCGAGTTTAGCTGCCCTCCCAGATGTAGTTGTAGCATTGATTCGTGCTGACTCAGGCGATCGCCTTTTTGATTATTTTAAACCTGGAGCTTAGATACAAGGTTGAGTTGATAAAAGTACTGAAAAATAGGGTTGCATATTTTTATCTAGCACAAGTACTTAAATAAAGATATTTATCAAGTTGAATAACTGTTGCTTGCAAGTATCAAAATACTATGACTATATGATATAAATTTAATTTTTTGAATATATTTGTTCAATACTTTTTTGTAGTTGAATTAGCATTTTTTTTAGAAATTACATAGTAATTATTGACAATAGAGCTTCTTCACAGATAGAATCTTTTTCCAAAGATTTTAATGCTTCAGACTGTCAAAAACTATTGCTATTATTGAGAATAAATACTCATGTTAAATACTGATGTTAGTAACAATTTATTTTCTCATAAAGCGTTAAACACCAATTCAATCTCCTCATTGGATACCTTTAATACTAGAGATAATTACAGTCTGAATTTCAGTGGTCATAGTAGCTATAATTCAACTGATGCTGATGTACAGCAGCTAAATAAAAATACCTCAAAAATTCGTACTAAAAATACTGCAACTAGTAGTGGAACTTATAATTCCACTATCGGTTATGGCTTAATTAATGCAGCAGCAGCAGTAGCTAGAGTTACTGGTCAAAATACCTTTGCTGATGTTCCCGATGTTGGTGGCAATAATTGGGGAGCAGACCTTGTGAAAGCTCCAGAAGTTTGGGCACAAGGATACACAGGTCAAGGTGTTGTTGTTGCTGTTATAGATACTGGAGTTGACCGCAACCACGAGGATTTGAGAAACAATATCTGGACTAATGCCAACGAAATTGCGGATAACGGCATAGATGATGATGGTAATGGTTATGTTGATGATAATTATGGCTGGAACTTCTCCGGTAATAACAACAACACTTTAGACGGAAACGGTCATGGGACTCATGTTTCTGGCACGATCGCAGGGGAAAATAATAACTACGGTGTCACTGGCATTGCCTATAATGCCAAAATCATGCCTGTGAAAGTTTTGAATGACTCTGGCTCTGGTTCTTATAATTCCATAGCTCAAGGCGTTCGCTATGCTGTGGATAATGGAGCCGATGTCATTAACCTCAGCTTAGGAGGTAAATATTCTAATCGCACTTTAGAGTCAGCCATTGATTATGCCAGCAGCAAAGGAGTAATTGTGGTTATGGCCGCTGGTAACGATGGCGAATCATCACCAGATTATCCTGCTCGTTATGCATATAAGTCCGGAATTGCCGTTGGAGCAGTAGATAGAAACAATAACATTGCTGACTTTTCCGACCGTTCTGGAACCAGCGAAATTAGCTACGTCACAGCCCCAGGAGTTAGGGTCTATTCCACAGTTCCCAATAACCAGTATGCCGTTTATAGCGGCACTTCTATGGCTGCTCCTCACGTTGCTGGCGTAGTTGCTTTGATGCTGAGCGCTAACCCCAACTTGACTGATGCTCAAGTACGTCAAATTGTTGCAGAAACCTCAGGAGATAGTACGCCAAGTACAACCTATAGGTTAAATATTTTTGATGTGAATTCTCTATTCAGTCAGACAATCAAACAAACAACAGAATATCTATCATCCAAGACTATCTCTAGTTTTAATAATTCTGATTTTGGTTCTACCATCAATCAGAAATTTACAGAAACAACAAAATATGCGATTCCAGAAACCATCTCTAATTTTGATAATTTTAGTATTAATTCTGTGAGCGATGGCATCATTACAGAAACAACCCAATATCTCACACCAGAAAATATCTCTAGTTGGAATAATTTCGATATTAATTCTGTGAGTGATGGCGTAATTACAGAAACAACCAAATATTTCACACCATCTGAAGATAATAATGAATTAATTAATCCACAATTTTGGGATGGATATGTAAACAACTACAATCCCATTTTCAGCAACGTTAATATTAATAGCCAAGAAAATAATCAAGATGGCAATAATATTGATTTTCCTAAACTCATAGAACAAATGCAAAAACAATTTGAACAATTAGAACAGATTAGAAAATTCTTAGGTTTTGCTTGAAAATTACATAGCAATCCGATTTCAGTTGTGAACAAAATCGGTGTTAATTAAACTTCTTGCAGAAGTCGGGAAAAGGGGAAGGGGAAAGGGGGAAAGGTTTGGTATTTTGCCTTTCCCCTTTCCCCGGTTGGTGAGCTTGTCGAACCATTAACCTTTTCCCTTGCTTAAATGATGATCCCACAAACGTTTTACCGCTCCCCGAAGTTCGGGGAGGGGAGGTTTTGCGCCAGGAAAGCCGGGGTGGGGTAAAGCGAAGCATGATGGTAAGTTAGTAATGTTCTGCAACACCTACAAACTTATCTGACTGAAAATGCCTCGCTGAATCGTCGGGTTACAGGTTCAGTAATGAAGGTCAAAATCGATTTTTTACGAGTTACAATTTCGCCTGTGGCAGCCATCCCTGGTGTAAATTCCACTTCTTGACCCCGGACATTAACTGAGTGTTTACTGAGCTTAATTCTTGTGGGAAAAACTAAGCCCAATTCTTTATCAACTATTGCATTGGGACTGACTTGGACGACTTCGCCCTCCACTGTGCCAAATTCCTGGAAGGGGAAAGTTGCCATTTTGACTTTGGCTCTCATTCCTTGACGAATAAACCCAATATCGCGGTTGAGAACTTTCACCTCTAGGAGCATTTCTTCACCTTCTGGCAAGATTGACAGCAATTCTTCACCGGGTTGTACTGGGCCCTTGGTGGCTTTGACTCTGTAAATCGTGCCACTAACGGGGGCGTCGATGGTTTCCAAAGCTTGTTGCTTTCTCGCCTGCTCTAATTGACCTTGAACGGTGGTGAGTTCTTCTTTACGCTTGTTTAGCTGGGTCAAAATTTCACTTTGGCGTTCTGATGCTACGCGCTGGGCTTGATTGTTTGCAG
>VFQR01001923.1_pt1 | contig 14295 bp, 10 predicted proteins | sample 3512321 | NCBI WGS metagenome assembly VFQR01 (sample SAMN10412374, study PRJNA504923) | tailings metagenome | isolation source: Relicate 3 Philex TSF1 revegetated site | place: Philippines: Tuba, Benguet | collected 2017-08-29
GGACAAAACCAAACATTTTGCCCCGATAATACATCTCAGCGCATTTGTCTTCAAATAAGCGCCCTAGTACCATGTCTTCATATAACCTTAACCCTTCTTCTTTAGTGATGCGGCTAGTGGCAACATCAAATGCGGGTAAAGTACGCTCTTGAACCATTATTTTCCAGTATCCCTGTTGTACAACTTAAAGTTACGGTCTTAAATAAGTCGATCTGATAACGTCTAAGCCTTTAACAGGTTAGCGTTTGCAAGAGTCAACAATCAAGCTTTATTTATGCACCAAAAAAGGACTTTGGGGAATAGGTGGATTTTTACTTTTTGGGAAAGTAGGTGGTGTCATTTTAGATACAATTGAATTTTCCAAAGGAAATTTTAACTTTTGCCCCCATAACCCTGTAGGATGTGACTCAAAATGGGACATCTGCTATTTGGGGTTTTTTTGTCTCACCATTCCCCTTAATACAGTACCAATCAAGATAGACTGGTTTCTGCATACCCATTAACAATTTAAAAAAAATGAGGCAAAAGTTTCTATACCTAAATAGGTAATTGTAATTAAAGGTTAAATATGATATGATTTTTGTCTCCTGTTATCAGGGTCAACCACCAAAAGTAGTAGTTTACTGACTGCATACTAGGGAAAGTCCCAAAAAAAAATCTATAGATTTCTGTAACCACAACATTTATGCCCTGACAACAGCGGTAGTTGTGGTTTATGGTATCGAAGATTGTATTAATCAAAAAATACTAAGAATTAAGACAAAAAGCTTAAGCTTTCTAGGCGAAGGCAAAAAATTAGTACTAGAATGTGACTCAAAATTTCGGAAAGGTACAAAACAAGTAGTTGCAATATACACTTGTAGAGTAGATTCTATACGGCATTATTATGGCACGGTTTTACTGGCCTGGAACGCTATAGGTGAATTATGTCGATCGCGGTGCAGGGGAAGTGGGCTGTGCGAATTCCGCTAGATTACTACCGAATTTTAGGACTACCGTTAGCGGCAAGTGACGAACAATTGCGGCAGGCATACAGCGATCGCATTGTACAATTGCCAAGACGTGAGTATTCAATCGCAGCAATTTCTTCTCGTAAACAACTTATAGAAGAAGCTTACGTGGTTTTATCAGATCCAAAACAACGCAGTACTTACGATCACCTTTATCTCGCCCACGCCTATGACCCCGATAACGTTGCTGCTGGCACAGTAGCAGGAGAAAATCCCAAAGAAAGCCAAAAAAGAATCGTTGATGTTCACAATTTGGGCATTGATGTTTCCCAAGACCAATTAGTTGGCGCTTTGTTGATTTTGCAAGAATTAGGGGAATACGAACTCGTACTCAAACTAGGTCGTCCTTACCTAGTGAATAAAAACGGTGTTTCCGGTAACAATAAAGGCAATAATCTAGCAGAGGCAGAAATTCCCGAAAGTCCAGAACGTCCCGATGTCGTTCTCACCGTTGCCCTTGCTTGTTTAGAACTAGGACGCGAACAGTGGCAACAAGGTCACTACGAAAATGCTGCTGTATCTTTAGAAACTGGTGAGGAATTGCTAGTTCGGGAAGGTTTATTTGCCAGCGTACAGGCAGAAATTCAAGCAGATCTTTATAAATTGCGGCCTTATCGAATTTTAGAGTTAGTGGCACTACCTCTAGAACAGACTGCCGAACGACGCCAAGGCTTGGAATTATTGCAAAATCTTTTAGAAGATCGTGGTGGCATTGATGGTACCAATAGCGATCGCTCTGGTTTAAACATAGATGATTTTCTACGTTTTATCCAGCAATTACGCAATTACTTAACAGCCGCAGAACAACACAAGTTATTTGAAGCCGAAAGCAAACGACCCTCTGCTGTTGCCATTTATTTGGCTGTTTATGCTTTAATAGCCAGAGGATTTACTCAACGACAACCAGCTTTAATTCGTCAAGCAAAACAGATGCTAGCGCGTCTGGGCAATCGCCAAGATGTACATTTAGAACAGTCATTATGTGCATTACTTTTGGGACAAACCGAAGAAGCAACTCGTGTTTTAGAACTGAGTCAAGAATACGAAGCTTTAGTTTTTATTCGGGAAAAATCTCAAGATTCTCCAGATTTATTACCAGGGTTATGTTTATATACAGAACAATGGTTACAACACGAAGTATTTCCCCATTTTCGAGATTTGGCAAACCAGCAAGCTTCTCTCAAAGAGTACTTTGCTAACCCCCAGGTGCAAGCTTATTTAGAAGCATTGCCAAACGATGCTCAAACAACTAATGAATCTGGTGTAATTAATCCCCAGCTATTTCAACAGCCACAAACAAATAATCCGCGTTTTTCTCAAAATTCCACTGGGACTTTTCGACAATTCGATCGCCATTCTACAGCCAACCTAGATTTACCAGAAACACCAACACAAGAAACACCAGAATATTCCAACTTCTCGCCACCAAAATGGAATTCATCTGAAAGTGTCAAACCAGAAGTAACTGCTGCACCACTTCCTACTGCTGAACGCATGACCACAGGTACTAATCAGTATTGGAATGGTTCGGCGAGGACTACAGCACCGAATCAAAACCAAAAGCGTAGGCGAAGAAAACCTACTCAACCTGTTAGCCGAGAACGTATACCTGATAATCGTCCTCGTCCTCGTCCACGGCGGCGGCGGCGAACTTTTGCTAACACAATAGAAGGTAAAACACGGCTGGTGTGGAGAGTGTTTATTTCCCTTGTGACTCTATTAGTTTTCTGGGTGTTAGCCACAACAGCTTTTGGATGGATAAAAAATCTATTTTTCCCCACACCACCCAAGCATGATTTACAGTTATTCGTACAAATAAATCAACCACCAGTATTTATTCCTGAACCTAGTAAACCAGAATTATCACAAGGAACTTTAACAAATGCAACCGCTGAGGAAGTAATTCAAACTTGGCTATCTACAAAAGCCGCAGCTTTAGGGCCTAATCATCAAATTAATAATTTAGACAACATTTTAACTGGTTCAGCTTTGTCTCAATGGCGGCTGATTGCTCAACAAGATCGCTCAGATAACCGCTATCGTAAGTACGATCATAGCCTGAAGATTGAATCTGTAGAAAATGGTGAATTATTTAGCGATCGCGCCGCTGTGGAAGCTACAGTTAAAGAAGCTACACAGTTATATGAAAATGGCCAATTTCAAGGTTCTTCTAATGAAAAGTTGCGAGTCCGGTACGATTTGATTCGATCCGGAGGTAAATGGCGTATTCAGAGTATATCGGTTGTGGTTCAAATAAGTTGGAATTTTTAGGTAATATCTACGATTTTCTTGTCCTCTAAGCATTTGAGGTTAAAGATATCATAAATTCTAAGAATCCTTAAGAACGCTTTTTACAGTTAAAGTTTTTCCTTATAGCTTATAGTGCTGATACCACACAAGCACCGAATAATCACACTCAAAAGGTTGGTGAGTTAGTTCTTGTTTACAATGAAAATTTGGAGTTTGTTGATGAAAATTGGCTTTTAGATATCGATTCTCCAATGCTTATGAAATAATATGGCTCACTTTAATACTTTAGTTATAATTCTAGGATATCTCTTATAAAGACGATAATTTAGTTCAAATTTGTATTCATGCCTTGATAAGACGAAATTCTACAAGAGGCATAGCTATTCTCCCACTCCAAAATTTTTGTAATACTTGTTCTTCTAAACGCCTTGCTCTCAATTCAGAAACTTGATATATGACTTGGATATGATATGATGTACCAGCTTTCAGGTTAGAAAAATAATAAAAGCCAATTTCTCCATTCAAGCTATGAGTTTTACTAGAAATTGCAAATTCAAGTTGACAAGAATTCCAAAAAAGTTTTCCACATAAATCCAAAAACATTTTTTCTCCTGGTTGAAGCAAGTAATAATTTTGTTCGTTGTTTTTCCAAGCAAGTTTAGTTGGGTCGCCAGAATAATTTATTGGTTTACCATCATCGCTTATTAAAACTACCTCAATAGAGCTTAATTGGTAAAAGCAAATAGCGCTTAATGTATTATTTGTAATATAAATACCTAGTTTGACATCAGTTTTGGCTTTAAATAATTTAAAAGGTATGGTCAGTACCGATGGCATATCTATTTTAAATAAGACTCCATCTACTTCTATTGCATTACTATCAGTTGATAAGAGTTCAACAAGACGAAGATTTACCCACGGGGTTGCCAATGTGTCTGAACTAGTTTCTCGTTCAATTGCTTCTTGGTTAATGTTAGAACTTGAAACATCTCTATCTCTCACATCAGTATTTAAAATAAATCGAAGCTGATAAGTTTTCGTGTCAAGTGCATCGAAGTACCAAAAGTAATTAGACCTAAAATTATCAATAACATAGTCGGGAATAGTAGGAATTTTTAGTTGTAAAGAATTATCTTGCCAAAAAAGCTTTGCAGTTACAAAAAAAGTTGTACGGCATTTTGGTCTAATTCTCCACCAATCTGATTGTCTACTTTGACTACTACCTGGCTGTTTATTTTGTTGATTAGTAACGGGATATTGTGTAAATAAATGTCCCTGTATTATTTGTCCATTTGATGTTAAAAGCTCTGGAATCAAAGCTTGTAAATGGTTAAGATAAAAATAATTTGAAGTATAGTTATTGATACTGATGCCGAATTTAATTGGAGCATTAATTCCAATTTTTTTGTTGGGAATGGGATATCCTACTGTGGGAAAGAGTATTGTATTAGGATTAATAATCTCTATATGTATGCCATGTGTTTTAGAAGTATTTATACCATTCGTTCCACTCAATGCCATATTGACTTTAAACCCACATAACTATGGCAAGACTAGAATTCAAAAATCATCAAGTCTTGTTTTAATTAACCAACCAAAATTCTACCGATGGTGTAGTAACTTTACCAGGCCAAAGTTTTTCTATAACTATAGGACAAAACAAGCTATTCAAATCAGATTGAGTTGAGTTTCTATAATTAAAACTAATTCTATAGTTTCCTAAACTAAGATTGCGGAAATACCAATAGCCGCCTATATTATCCTGTCCTTGCATTACAAGTTCATTATTATGTAAGTACCAACGTAGTTCACCATCTATAAAACTAGTCAAGCTTTCTCCAGGTATAATTATAAAAAAATGTGATTCATCAAGTCCAACAGTTCTGTTTGTGTGATAAATTCGCTTTAACAATATTCCTTGACTGTTTCTAACTTCCGGCTTCAATCCAAACAACTTGAAATTATATGGATTAGATGAAAAGTTAGTGATACGCAAACCAAATCTTACAAAAGTTGTGATGTTTTCTTTTTTTTGAGGAATAATTAATCTCTGCTGAGGTACAACTGTTTCAAAATGAATATTATTCACTTGAACGGTATTATTATCACTAGATCCAAAAGATGTCATGGCAATTAGATGGTTATTCCCCAGAACTTTCTAACACCTCTAACAAACTCTTCAACATCAAATAAGCAGAAGTCCCTCCCGGATCTTGGTGTCCAACACTTCTTTCTCCTAAATAACTAGCCCTTCCTTTTTTCGCCTGCATTGGTATAGTTTCCTCCAACCCTTTTTGGGCAGCCACTACAGCTTGTTGCATAGCTTCCACAGTACTTTGGTTTTCTTCTACAGCTTGCCTAAAAGCCGCCACAGCTGGAGACAACACATCTATCATTGTCTTGTCTCCTAGTTGAGCTTTGCCACGTTGCAGCACGCCGTCTAAACCTGCTTGCAGTAGTTGTAACAACTCTTGTTTTGTTAATTGCTGTTTAAGAACTACCACAGCACTAGCTCGCAAAAACCAAGTGCCGTAAAGAGGGCCGCTAGCACCACCAATGGAGGAAATCAAGGTCATACTGACGGTTTTGAGAATGCTGCCAATGTCCTTGTCTGCAACATTGGGTAACTGAGCGATCGCTTTTTTAAATCCACGATCCATATTTATCCCGTGGTCAGCATCTCCAATTGCTGCATCTAATTCTGTTAAATATGTTTTATTCTGCTCTATTTCCAATGCAAATGCCTGCAACCATTGTAATATCTGCGCCTGAGTCACCATATCAAACTCCCCACCGCCAACTCGGTGTTTTTACTGGTGCATCCCATAACCTGATGATTTCATCATCTAACTTCAATAAGGTAATGGAACAACCTTGCATTTCCAAAGATGTAATATAAGACCCGATTAAGTTGCGGACAATTTGCAATCCTTGTTGCTGGCAGATTTCGGCAAGTTTGCGGTAAACAAGATACAATTCCGAAACTGGAGTGCCACCCATACCATTGACAAAAGCTAATAAGCGATCGCCTTTTGCAAGTGGTGGGTCGATGAGTTCCACATCTGTCCATTCTCCTTTGTCTTCATGCCACTCGCGCACTGTACGAGTGTATGCTGTATCTTCAATGAGCGATCGCGTCAAAATTTCGGTAATCTCATCTACTGATTTTATATTTGTACGTTCTATTCCTGGCTCACCGTGAATACCGATGCCTAATTCAATTTCGCCATCGCCCAATTCAAATGTCGGCGTTCCTTTGGCTGGTGTGGTACAAGATGTTAGAGCAATTCCCATACTTCGTCCATGCAAATTTACTCGCCGACACAAATTTGCTATTTGTGATAAATCATACCCTTGTTCGGCTGCTGCACCGCAAATTTTTTCCGCCAGTACTGTTGTTCCTACACCCCGTCGTCCTTGGGTATACAAACTGTCCTTGACTGCCACATCGTCATCAATCAAAATATTTAGCGACGGGATGCCCTCAGAACGCACTAATTCCGTTGCCATTTCAAAGTTCATCACATCGCCACTGTAATTTTTGACGATATAAAGAATACCAGCCCCTCCATCTACTTGCTTGGCAGCTTCTAGCATTTGGTCAGGAGTAGGGGAAGTGAAAACTTCACCAGGACAAGCTGCATCAAGCATTCCTCTGCCCACAAAGCCAGCGTGCATCGGTTCGTGACCGCTACCTCCACCAGAAATAATTGCTACTTTTCCTCGAATCGGTGCATCAACTCGATAGACAAAAGTGGGGTCATAGTTGACTTTTATTAAATTAGAATGAGCAACTGCCATACCCTCTAGACTTTCGCGTACAAAGTCTTCTGGCTTGTTGATCAGCTTTTTCATGGTTTGGTCACTTTTGACAAACAGTATTTAGAATCAGTCAACAGTTAACATTCCTCAGAGCTGATGCTGCCATCGTAATGCTCAAAAAAGCATAAAGACCAACAAATGCAGGAAGCCTTACCCAACGGACGAAACTGATAACTGATAATAAAGATACACGATTGCAGACCATTTAAACTTTATGTATGGCAAACCTCTATAGCAGACTAAGATTTTAGAATAATATACGACTCATTTTCATAGACTTTATTCAAGGTGATTTTCTTTTCTGGGAAAATATACGGTGACTGAAACTCAAATATTGATTTTGTTTGGTCTTTGGGAGTTAAATATTTTCGGATATAGTTTCTGCCAAATCCTACTGCATCCTTAATTCTGGGATAATTTTCTACTTTTGTATACAAAGAATCACTAGCAATTACAAAATACTGAGGATTTTTAGCATAAATATATGCATGGAAAATAGCGGTTCTTCCCTCTACTGTTGATTGAGGTGCAGTAACCTGGAATTCTTTGGGTAATAAAGATGTAATCTCTGAATCAATTTCTCGTGGAAAAGCAGTCCATACAAGGGAAAACTGTGTAGCAGTTGTGGTTAATTGCGGATCTGACAAGTACGCCGCCATTCCATATTCTTGCCACTCTAAAAAATCAAATGCTATTCGAGTCTTTGGGGGTTTATTGAGAGAAATAAAATTAATAACTTCCTTGATTGATGGTGGTATCTTTTGAGCGCTGACACTACCACTTGCATAAGGAAAACTAAACGTACTAGAAAATAATATGACTAGTGTAAGGCTTGCAATAACTAACTGCTTTCCTAACCTTTTGTTAATCACAGAGAAAGCATCGACAGTTTGAGCAATGATGATAGCGATCGCAGTGGTTATAAAAATATTAGCTAAGTACAAATATCGTGATAACGGATCGATCGCACCTTTTAAAGCTAAAAGAATTGGCAGTGTTAATGCAACCAAAAAGAAAATCGCCCAAATAGTAATGGGATAATTCACTATCCATAAATTAAAATTATTGTAAAATTTAATAATCAGAGCTTTGAAATTTTCTTGCGTTTTTGCAACCTTATTAGACTTTACATGTCCACGCTCTTTTAACTTTAAATAAGCTAAAGGAATAATCCAAATTAAAGAAAAGACAATAATTCTTTTGCTAGCATTGAAAAAATAAAACAGTAGGGTCTTAGCATATTTTAGTCTGTCTAATCCTTTTCCTCCCCATAACTCTCTGTCATAAAGATGAGTTCCTTCTATTAAAAAAGGAGTTCCTAATATTTGAGCAACTGCTACTAATATTGTCATACATACAAGCAATATTGCTGATTTCCATTTTTTATGTCCTATCAGCAAGACTCCAGCAACCAAGGAAAAAAATAGACTCTCCGAACGACAAAAATATGCTAAAATAAACGATAAAGTGGAAATTATAATATAAACAAAGTGTTTTTGATTTTTTACATAACTAAATACATTATAAATACCAAATGCAATAAAGAAAAAAGCGTATGCTTCAGCCATTGGAGTATGGGCTAAGTTCATCATTAAAGGCGTGCAAAAACACAACAACAAAGCTAAAAGCCCTGTGAATTCATTAGTTTGCACAGCCACAGAACGACCAATAAAAAAGAAACCTAGCAATACAAAAGTAACGCTAGTTAATTCAACAGCTTTGATACCTACATTAATATCCGACGCCATTGGAGAAAGAACCAAGCGTAGAATTAAAGACTGAATGATAAAGGGAACTGGCGGCCATGCTGATACCCAATATTTTAGATCTAAAGCTTTGCTCGGTTCATGAGCAAACTGCATCGCTATGGAAAAACGACCTCCTTTATCACCCTCTCCTAAAAATAATTTATCTGAAAATATAGAATAGCTATAAATACAAAAAATAACTAATAAAATTAAAATTCCTATATAAAAAGGCCAATTTAATAGAAATTTGGAATTGTGTTGTGGAGATTTAGACATAGTTTTTTGTAAATCGAGCCTAATGCTTTTCATCAACCAAAACTCACAAATTGCAATGAAACGATATAAACGCAATTACTTCAAAGCTGAGAGCAATTAACAGTGTTGTAACTTGTTATATTACTCGTTACCATGCCACTAACTTAATAGCTCATATTTCAATCTTTGCATCTCTTGTTAAGAGTATTTACGATTACAATAGCTATAACATGCTTACAGTAACAATGAATTGTAAAATTTTCAATCTTTAAAAACTCTTTATTTATTATCAGATTCGATTGAATAGTTATAATTAAGACTGAGGCAAAGACAAGGGAGAATTTTGAATTAAAAGTGTTATCCGAACTTGATATCAGACATAAGCTGGACTTGATAGCCAGACATCAAAAGAAGTTAAAGCCTTTTGCTTATTGCTTGTTTACTGCTATAAGCCTTTGCTTCAACTTCTCGTAAATTTATAAAAACATCGTTGAATCAAGAATCCCCATACATTTAGGGCGGGGAGTGTCAAGCATGTTCAGCCATTATTTGTTGATTGTGGTTTGCTGACGCCATGCAATTTAATAAAACTATCAAAAGCGTACCATGCCAATACATACCAGGGAATAATTTCAAATTGCAAACCCTTAGCTAGTAACTGTCTAACAGCAAGGATACTCAATCCTAAGGGAAAAATCACCCGCAAGTCAATTTCTCCTTTGGTTGCAAGTTCGACTTTTTTATTTAAGTTAACAATTGCATTTGTAATGCCCACCGCAGCTTCAGAGTTACCCTCAGTAATATCAGCGAAAATAACTCCTAAATCTGTGAGTGTGGCAACTACATTTTTCAAAGTGTCATCTTTAGCATCGTGCTTGATGGCAATACTACCGTGATGAATATTAGTCTGCACCTGGTTAATATAAGGTTGCGCCGCTAGTGCATTAGCAATGCGTTGAATTTCCCCATTTTCACGATGCGGTGGAGCAACTCTCAAGCGTAGCCGTCCTGGGGTGTTGCTGACAATTTTTGTGGATATTCGTTTGGATGAATTGCTTAAAGCCGCTTGCTGAATAATTTTAGGCATCTCGGTCAGACTACCATGACTATTTGTCAACACACAACTGCCGTCCTGATTTTGAATTGGATTTTAAAGAAGGGAGTGGGGAGATGGGGAGGTGGGGAGGTGGGGAGATGGGGAGATGAAGAGATGGGGGGACACCAGACACAGATAATGACCAATGCCCCATGCCCCATGCCCTATGCCCTATTCCCCTTTTTGAAAATTTTACACACCATTATCTGAGGTGTTGTCAACGGAGCTATTTGCGGCTTCAAATACTGGAGTTTGCTTGTCTTCAGCTAGTTCTGCTCTGGCTTCAGCTACAATATCTTCCCAGCTTTCACCAAGTTCTGCAAAGGCTCCTCTGCTTTTTTCATAGGCTAGAAGTCCGCCTTTGATTACGGACTTGGCTATGGGTTTACCAATTCCTGCAACGATGGGAATTAGCACGGGGGCCAGGATAACTGCGCCAATTCCAGCTACAATTCCTACAGGGCCAGCATCTTCAATGAAATCGGTAATTTTTGGTGCCATAATTAAAATTCCTCCTGTTAAGTTGAAAAATTGTCGTAAAGCTTTCTAGCATACTCTACTTAAAAGAGTTATCTCATCTTGCTGATGGTAGAGCTTTTTTTGGTGAAGGTTTGAGGATTGGACGCAAACCATTGACGCCTGCAACTACTGTTGAGCCGTTGTTGACTACTGTCGCCGCTAAGGGGTTAAGACCAAAGAAGACGGCAACAATCATCGCTGCGATATTAGGAAGGGCAACAATACTGGTGTTTTGATGAATTATTTGCTTGGCTTTACGAGCGATCGCGATCGCTTCTAATAAACCATGCAGATCATTTTGCATTAACACCACGTCTGCTGTTTCCCGCGCAATTTCCGAACCGTTAGCGAAGGATACTGAAACATCAGCATAGGCTAAAGCTGGCGAATCGTTGATGCCATCGCCTACAAATGCAACTGTTTTGCCTTGTTCGTGTAGTTGGCGGACAACTGTCGCTTTTTGTTCCGGAAAAGCTTCGGCATGGGTATGCTTTGGTGCGATCCCCAGTTGAGCAGCCACCGCATTAGCTGTTCGCTTGTTATCTCCGGTGAGCATGTGAACTTCTACGCCATCAACTGTCAATAACTGGGTAATTACTTCCTGACTTTCAGGACGCAGAATATCACTATAGACTATTCTACCCTGAAGTTGATTGTTACTCGCGACGTAAATCACTGAGTCTCCTGGCTTATGCCCATTGAGAGGTTCCATGTCTATGCCTTGCTGACGCAAAAAGCGCTCGCTACCGACGTAAACAGTCTCACCGTCTATCTCGGCTTGTACCCCTAAACCCAATTGGTAATCCCATTTACTCCGGCTGGGGATCGCTATTTGCTGGGCTTCGGCATAGCGAATCACTGCTTCCGCTACGGGATGTGTCAGTCGTTGTTCCGCCGCAGCAGCTAGTTCCAACACTCGCAAGTCTGATGTTGCAGCATTGAGACTCTCAACTTTGACAACTGATACTTCACCTTTTGTGAGAGTCCCCGTCTTATCAAACACAACTGTATCAACTGCTGCTAGTTGTTCTAATGCCCGACCGCTACGAATCAAGATGCCGTGCTTGGCTGCATAAGTCAGTGCTGCCAGAACTGTTGTCGGAATTGATACCCTAATTCCAGTGCATAAATCTAAAGTTAGGACGCTAGCTACCCGTGCTGGGTTGCGCGTTGCGGCAAATACTCCCGCACCAAGTAATAAAGTTGGCACAACAGCTTTTTCGGCAATTTTGATGGCATAGTTTTCCATGCGGGTGTCATGGACTGGTGCTTCTTGCATCAACTTAATGCTTTGTCCGGCACGGGTGTCATTACCTACCCATTCCGCCAAGATATAAATTCGTCCCTCACGCATCAAGGTAGAGGCAAAAACTGGCTGTCCTTTTTTCTTTAACACAGGCATGGATTCGCCGGTGAGTTTTTGCTCGTCTAACAACGCTTTACCCCGGAGAATAGTACCATCAACTGGAACCTGTTCCCCAGGATAGACAATGACTGTATCGCCACGTTGTACATCCTGAATTGGGATTTGTTCCTTGACGCCGTTGCGTTCCACCCAGGCGAATTGCCCTAAAGAACTGAGTAAATCTAGGGTTTGCAATTTAGAAGAACGGGCGGTGCGATCGCGGATGTTTTCACCGATTTCAATTAAGCTCAACATCAACGATGGTGTGAGAAATTGACCTTGGACAGTGGTAATGGCGATGGCCAGAAAATCTAAAAAGTCAATGTTGAGTTTGCGTTCCTTGACGATGCCTTCCACTGCCCTTTGGAACACTGGTAAGGTTGCAAGGGCAATGGTTCCCGCCACTATTAAAGGGGGAATTGGTAGTCCTAACGGCCCTCCGAGTACGGCTAAACCGGTGGCCATAGCTGAAAGTTGCATCCCAGGCCAGGAATTCTCTGCATCCTCTGTTGGTTGAGTAGCCAATGAATTGTTAGCTTTTGGTACAACTATTGCGACTTCAGTGGCGGCCCCAATCAAATAACTCAAACGCGATCGCACCTCCGCATCTGCAACTGAACTGACTGGATAATTCACAACTAACGCCGCCGCCGCCGGTTTGATTCGCACATTACTAAAGAGCGGATCGCCTTCCACTAAACCTAAAAGACGTTGAGCATAGTCGGCATCATAACGTAATCGAGGCACGCGCAACCTGATCCTTCCCTGGATTTGATGGACAACACTGTAGGAAACTTGAGTAGTATGTGTGCGGGAATGTCCATTTTTCTCACCCAGAGAAATTTTGCCATTCTTTTGTACTAAAGGAATGATCTGAGTCTGCTTCTCTACAATCTGGTGAGATTTTTGAACTCGTAGGGATGGTGGTTGGACTGTGACTTGTGCCATTCGTTATGTCTCATATAAGGTTTACAAACTTGTTTGTTGAGGAAAATGGGGAAGAAGATGTTCTTCCTTTTTCTTTGCGTACTTTGCGTTCTTTGCGGTAGCCTGCGGCAAGCCGCTACGCGTCTACGTTTCTTTAAACCCTCATAACTAATGCGATGAACAAGTAGTGGTATATCCCAAAACTTTTGAGAGGTTAGTAGTAAGCACTTTAGTGCTTAAAAATCAAAGGACTAAAGTCCTGACTACAAACATTTTTTCCCTACAAAATTAATGGGACACACCAGTAGTGGTCTGTAGGATTAATTTTGCTTGTTTGTGGGTTTCAGATTCCCGACTTGTTTAAAAAGTCGGGGATCTATCAGCCCCATCGCTAATGCAATGAACCAGTAGCCTCTCAAGTTAATGAAACAGGAGAAAATTCAAGGAGAGTAAAAACTCTTTCCCACTCCCACCTTTAACTGAGTACTAGATTTTAATGTCTGAAATTCTGTTAAAGACCATCGCATTTGCCATACCTACGTTATTTTGGCAGGTCGAACGCATCGGCTATGCGATATTGCCGCTTCAAAGCCGCTTTATTTGTAGCAACTCGATGAGATGTTGCTGATAGTCTAAATTTTCAGCGTTCCCAGGCACACATAATCTGACTAGTCTGTTATGTGTATGGGTAACCTTATGAGCTATGCCTACAGATTGTCTGTAAGTGCGATTATTTGAATCTAGTTGTGAGCTAGAACCCTCCATTGTTATCCTCCTGTGTTCCTAAGGTATGGAACCGTCTATAACGGAAAGTTCGCCATCATGGCTAAGGAATAAGACAAAGTTGCAGGCTTCAAATCAGCCCATAAATTTGATAAGTTCAGAGTTGTATTCTCTACTTCTGTCGTCCGACTCTCTTTTTGGGTTGTGTCTTCTAACACGTTGATGTTGTCTGATTGTGCCGTATGAGCCACATTTGAGGTTGTGTTCTCCGACACAGTTGTAGTATCTATTTGTGTTGTCTGACTAGCTTGTTCTTGAGATGTTTGTGGCTGTGCAACTTTGATGGTATCGCTGGGCGGATTAGTTTGCAAAGCCAACTCCATGAGATTTACCCAATGGCTGACGCTAATTTGACTCGGCTTGTAAGCGATGGCGATGGATGCTGCATCAATATTCACACGCACGCTCATCGTTTGGGGATCGTTATTAAGCAACCTTTCTAGCCGCCGTCCATAGGCACGATCTTCCACTAGTCGTGGG
>VFQR01001924.1_pt1 | contig 14278 bp, 15 predicted proteins | sample 3512321 | NCBI WGS metagenome assembly VFQR01 (sample SAMN10412374, study PRJNA504923) | tailings metagenome | isolation source: Relicate 3 Philex TSF1 revegetated site | place: Philippines: Tuba, Benguet | collected 2017-08-29
TCCTCGCGCGAGACATGCAGGCCAGATCATCCGCCGAGGATGTCGAGGCCTGGGCAGCTCTTCATGCCCACGGGATCCAATTGACGCCCACAACTCGATTCAGTGCTGGCCATGTGACTGTGCCGCAACCGGGCAACGATCAGATCACCGCTCATTACGTCACGCCGGAAAAGATGATGGAGATTCACAACCGGCTGAAATCCCCACAGTTAGCGTGGGGGGAGGAGTAATTTCTTCCGCAGAGTTAATCCCACAGCCGCAATCTCAATCCAAAACTCGTGAATCTCGACGAACCCGGGAATGTGATAACAGCACCACGCGAACGGTTCGTAGGACATCTGAAACTGCTCAGGGCTGAGCTGCTCGAATTTGAGCAGCAACAGGACGGCTGTGGCAGAAACGGCCCCCAGATGCATCAGGAAATGTGTTGATACAAGCATGAGTGACCCTGGTAAGCAAAAAATGTTGCGAGACGAATGCGTTCGATATTGACGATCAATCGTGGCTACATCGAACGGCAGTGAGATTTTCACCTGAAAAATGAATGCCAAAGTTGTTCGATAACGTGAAGGCATTCAATGTGAATCGAACAGATGGTCAGGCAGTGGGGCAACTCACTGCCCATTGTCTTTTAGCGCAGGTTCAATTTGTGGATCATTCCACCACTCAATCACCCAAGTTCGCGCTTCTTCCAGTGTGTACAACGGAAAGAAGCTGATTTGTTTCCCAAGCGGCGAACCGGATTTGAAGAAACCAATGTAGAACAATCCTTCCGGATCCTTTCCGATCATCAGCCTGTCGCCGTTGCTGATGTGGCCATCACTGCGATCCTCCCACGTTGTCCAGTGTCTTATCTCGCAACTCATCACAATTCCCCCTCCTTTGGGCACAACCTCATTCACTCACCGAGCAGCACTCGGGTCATGAGTACATTTCGCCAAAACTGGCGTCCAACTTGTCTGATACCGGGCAAATGCCAAAATTCGCCCCAGAATCGTTTCCCAGAGCGAATCCGTCCGGATGCTTGGATTCACCCCTGATCGCCATTCCTGGCCAATCCCAGCGGTCTTCCCGCCAGCAATTCCCCGCCAGACTGAATAACAAATTCAAAACCCCTGCGCAAGAGCCAGCCTGTGCCAACCAGCTCTGGTGAGCCCTCGCGCGTTCTGGCTCTGAGAAATTTATTCAGATCTTCTCTGGTTCTGACTTCTGGATCTGTCTCTGGGGCGACATGTCACAGCATGTCACGCGGACGTCACGCGGACAGAAAAAACGCCACACACGCGGAATTGTTGTGATGTCGTGGATTCCGAAGATAGGGATTGTAGGGAGACTTTCCCTAGCTCAATTGGATAGAGCAACGGTCTTCGGAACCGTAGGTTAGTGGTTCGACTCCACTGGGGTGCATTTTTCATAAGTCCTGCCGAATGCTGTAGTTAGCATACCTGCCTGCGTTGGGCAGTGCGGCCTTTTACCGTGGAGTTTCTCAGTATTGTACTGAGAAACTCAGTGAAAGGGTCTGCACATGCCTCGCCCAGCTGCTCTCATCCCCGCCTATACTCTTCATCGTGCTTCAGGTCAGGCGATCGTCCGTCTCTCCGGGCGCGATCATTATCTGGGCCCCCACGGCACCCCCGAATCTCGTCAAAAGTACGATCGGCTCATGGCTGAATGGCTCACTCAAGGGAGGTCCACGCCACCCCCGCAGGACAGTGCGGATACCACGGGTCTGCTGGTAAGCGAGGTGCTGCTCAGATTTATGGAGCAGCTTTGGCCCGCACCGCAGACGGGAAAGACCCCGAAAGAGGTTGCAAACTTCCGGCTCGTCGTACGTTGTGTTCACAACCTTTACGGCGATCGACCGGCGACAACCTTTGGACCACTGGCCCTGAAAGCTGTTCGCACCCATATGATCGAGGTGCAGGACCTTTGTCGTACAGAGGTCAATAAGCGAATCGGCCGCATCAAGCGGATCTTCAAATGGGCTGTTTCTGAAGAACTGATTCCGTCTTCGATTTTTGAAGCGTTACGTACCGTCGAGGGCATCCGCCACGGTAAGTCAAAGGCCAGAGAGAAGCCTCCGGTCAAACCTGTCTCTGACAAGGATATCAATTCCACACTACCGTTTATGAATCCTCTGGTCGCTACAATGGTGAGGGTTCAGCGTCTCACCGGTATGCGACCGGGAGAACTGGTTATCATGCGGCCGTGCGATATCGACCAGACCGCTGATCCCTGGGTTTATCATCCAGAATCCCACAAAACGGCTCATCTGGGGGTACAGCGTAGTATTCCACTGGGTCCGCAGGTTCAGCAACTCCTGCAACCGTTTCTGGATCGACCAGCTGACAAATACCTGTTCTCACCGGCAGAGGCAGAAGCTAACCGGCATGAGGAACGGGCCAAAAAGAGAAGCCCGACCCGCAAAACCAAGATTTTTCCATCCGAACTCCGGGCCCGTGAGCGGCGACTCAAAAAATCGGCCTCTCGACCCAGGGCCCGCCCACTGGGAAATTTCTACGATACCTGCTCCTATCGAAGAGCCATTACTTATGCTATCAAAAAGGCTCTGCGACAAGGTGTAGTCATCCCACACTGGCATCCTCACCAGCTGCGTCACAGCCGAGCGACTGAGATTCGTAAAATGTATGGCGTAGAGGCGGCACAGGTCAGCCTGGGGCATCTGCGTGCGGATGTGACGGAGATCTATGCCGAACGCAACTTTGAGCTGGCGTCGAAGGTCGCCAGAGAATGTGGTTAACCGATCAAATGGGGTCGGTGATGGAGAAAGAGCAGGTTCAGGATGTCCGGTGTCATCGATCGGCGGGAGCCAACCCCGGCTGAACAAAGTGCGTACTTGTTGGGGTTGAGCCTGCATAGACTGATTTGCGCAGGAGAATTGTACGATATTCATTGGGATGATGAGTCGCGTTTGGAGGGATTGAATGGGATCGGAATGATCCTCAGAGCAATGATTAATCTTCCACCGTATGTCGAGATCCAAATGAATCGGGAGGCACTCAAGGACTCTGAAGCTGCCTTCAAGATGAGATCGCCTTCGGAGGACAACGCCGAGCGATTCAACTGCGCAATTGCAACCATGCTGGGGAGAGAACCATCAGATTTACCGGCGGGAGCCCAATTCGCAGAAACGTTGAGGTGTCGGAGTCCGTTTCGATTCGTTCCGAAACGACTCTATTGCGGGGTTCTAAATCACCGTGATAAGTTTTTCTTTGAGCTCGGTTGGAGAGTTGGTGAACTGATTTACCCCGAAAACGTCGCTGAATTAGTGTTTAAATGGACTCCTGCGGCGGGTGAATCTAACCCAGGCGTCCCGAGCGATGATTTCGATCTACAACGGATCGGTCCTGGCGAACTCGATGTGCCCCCTGAATGGAGCATCATCCCAAATCAATTGGCACAAGGCTTAGGCCTGGGTAATATCGACCTGACACAACTAGATTTATCGACTAGAGTTTCTCGACTGGCGGCGGTGGAAATGATTTCCAACTTGTTACAAGCGCGAACACCTTTTGCACTACCTGCAGGTGTAACTGGGGAGGCTAAATCTGAAATGGACAGCCGCTTACAGTCAGATAAAGTCCAAATTGACCCATTCGCCACAGGGAAAAGCACTTCAGCAGTCGAAGATTCGGAAGAATTCGAAGTCCACGGCCGTTGGCGAATTTACAGAGATCGATGTCTTCAATTTGCGGACAACGAGAGATCCAAAGAAATCACTAGAGACAAAGATCTCGAAATCATCCAGACACTGATTAAGGCTGGCCGTGCTGGTCGAACAGCTCGTCAGATTAGAGAATTAGTTTGGTCGGATGACGATGTCGAAAATTCTGCTTTTAATCAAGCTATTAGGCGCTCTCGCACTTCGCTTCTAAATATTCCGGGTGTCAGAACCGCCTTTGGAGGTGGTGTAAATGAAAATCCAATTGTAATTAATCGAGAATTACATAAAAACAACAGGTATACCCTGGCAGATGTGCTCCGTTAGACAAGGGCGAAAGATGATTCTTGTTGAAGAAAAAAATCTGTCGGGAAGATGGCCCCGTATGTCGAGTGGCTTGATGGGTTCGCTATTTGCCGTGGCCAGCAACAGTCAATGACATCATTGGAGAGACAGTCAAACGATGAGTCCTCAATAACTCATTCTTCCTTCATCCCGGCATACAGCCAACCATCGACTCCTAATCGACAGGGCCGTATTTAGAACGTGGATGCCAGGACTTCTCATCTCGATAAGCCTTTCAAGACGTATTCTGGCTCCCCAGCAGAATACAGCTGAGCTGTTGAGTATCCTGCGAGGTCGACTCGAACCTCTCTGTACGACCTCAATGCCGATCAGCTGTCTTCTGTGGGAGATCCAGACAACTTCAATCACGTCTTGGACTGACCCGCGGAACGCAACAATTCGAGGAGTGTGTCCTGGTCGAATAAGACACGTCGCCCCAGCTTCCAGGAGGGAATTTTTCCAGACCGTACATGGCGGTCGAGTGTGGCGATTGAAATCCCCAGGATTTTTGCTGCGGTCTGGCGATCCACAGCGACAGAATCAAAGCCTGGTCTGTGTTCATGAAAAAATTCGTACATGGTGATATTTCTCCGTATGGGCTGAATCCATTCCGACAAAGCTGCTGCACAAGCAGGTATTCACTCCCTGTTTAGAAGGGACATTCCTGGCTGTTCATCAGGGAACGAGCACAGACGTCGGGAATGGCTGTCTCAATCGAACCTCCTTTCGGCATGGCGTGATATGGCACAAAGCTTCAAGACTCATCGTAGCGCTGGAGGGTGATCCGCGCTAGTGAGGTTTTTGATGATTTGTGAGAATTCCCGGCATGACATTCACGACGGCCGTGGAACGCAATCTGGCCACTCATTTCTCGAGCGGAACGCAGCAGCCTGTTGTCTGAGCGGAATTTTCTCCTCTTGCGCTCACGCCAGAGATGTGCGGGAATAGCGAAAGCTCGATGTGTGCAGATGTAGTACATCGCGCTGTTCCAGACCCTCGTTTTTGAGCGAAAAAGTGATGCCGCGTTCTCCATTTGGCGACTATTTCTTCTTCGAAAAGCAGATTCCGGGTCCCACATCCCCAATTCGGGAGCCAAATTGGCGGGAATTGTGGTGCCTTCTGGCGAAGAAGCACCCTGAGAAACGCCTGATCGACCCCTGGTGTCTGCGTCTCTTGAAGTGCTGGGAGCTGCGGGAGCGCGTTCCCACCGTGAACGATCACATCGATGAATCCGTGCTGATGGCCGTTTCATTACGAGAAACAGATCCGTTCGTATCGGCTGAAATCGAGGCGCGTCTGCTGGCTCATCAGACAGTGAGTGAGGTTGCTGCTGTGGTGCAATGGCCCGAAAATGCCATTGTGGCTTATGAAGCTCTGTTCTTTGAAGTGTTGCCTCTTTTGAAGACATCGATCTCCTGGATTCAGCATAACGCTGTCAAATTTCGGCCTGTGGAAATCACAAAAAGCCATGAATACAGCTATTTCTGGAAGGTTGTGGCCTATCAATCGGGTCTCACAGAACTGGAGCGATATCTGACTCCTGAGTTGCGCACACTCGTGCGAAGGTATGGGCTGTTGGGATATCTGCGAGAAGAGAGCCAGCTGACACGGGAAGAGAAGCTGAGAGTTCTACGGATCCTGTCCCCCCGCGATACGCCCCGGCATCCCCGGCCACAAACATGCAAACTGGTTTATGCCGCTGAAAAACTGCGGGAATTGAGAGCTCAGTGTCAGTGGCTTCAAACCGTCTGTAATTCCCAGCCCTAAGGGTTCGGAAAGGGTCTGATGACTCCTGCGCAGGACTTGGCTGGGGGGGCATCTCCCCCCAAATCATCGTTTTAGCACAACTCCTCAAAAAAAATCTGGAGAGCAAGAGATCACATGGCATGGGAAAGGCGTCGAAACGGCAACAGTTACTACTACCGCTCAGTTCGTCGCTACGGACGTATTGAAAAAGAGTATTACGGCAGTGGCTATGATGGGATCGCGGCAGCGCAGATGTTCGCAGCCATCAAGCAGGCTCGGCGGAAGCTGACGTGTTTTGAAAATGAGGTGCGGAAACAGGCCCGGATCAGCGCCCGGAAATTCCAGCAGTTGCTGGAGTTTCCACTCCCTGTGCTGGCCGGGTTGTTAGCACCAACAGACTATAGGCCGCCAGAACTCACGGATCGCCAGAAGCGACTGATAGGAAAGGCGACGGCACAGGAACTGAAGCAATGGGGCAAAACCGCCTTGTATCTGCAGCTCGTCACGATGTCCGGTCGTTCTTCATCTCAACTGGATTACCTGAAGCAACTGGTGGAAGGCAAGGTCGCGTTTCCCGAGGGGATGCATGCTCACCCTATCGAGGAGTTGTTTTACGAGCAGCTGGTGTTGATGACTCTCATCGATGCTTCCAGGACGCTGAAAAAATCAGGGCACCGGGCACGTCAGACGGCTCGTTACCACTACGAATATCCAGGACTCTATTCTCGAGCCCATAAGGCGCGGGCAGCCATTGAGCGTGTTGCCTTGGCTGTCCACAAATTTCCCGTGAGTCATGTGACTCCGCCAGAAGCCTATTCGCTCGATCTGAAAATCCAGATCAAACTCGATTTTCCCGAGAAAGAGATCGAGACCGAGAATCTGTACTGGCCGCTGTATCTCCATGAGCATGCTCGTCGACTCTCAGAAGCGGACGAAGCCTCGTCTTCAACAACATTGCCCGCAGGGGTTAACGTCGAGGAGTCGGCAGTTCCGCAGGCTGTTGACAATGACCAGACTCTGGAAAACACAGCGGCTGTTGACCGTCGCTCAGAGAAACTGCTGTTGCTCCGTATTCCCCTGCCGGATGTTGACAGCCGCATTAACCAGCTCCCGCCATTTCTCCACCTGACAAAGGCCGGTTAACACCACGACCCGCAGTTCAAAACAAGATCCCCAGTTTAAAACTGGAGGCCTTCAACGCACACAGATTTCGGCATTCGTTTGAGCGATACGGAAGTCTCTCAAACTGCGAAAATAACGGGATGGGGTGAAATGGGTTTGGAAGATACGACTCTCCTCATGATCTATTGCGAAAACAGGTTTCTGCGAGTCAATCGTTACCGGTTTGCTGAGGAGAGCGTGTTTACCTCGTGGGGATTTCCTACTGTCGCCAGCTCACAGGTAGACTCAGGGCGAAAATCTGAAGAGTTGGCAACATAACGCAGTGAACGACCTCGACGGATCATGAGGAAGTGCTAGATCGCCTGAACTTCAGCTCTCTGCAGGAACTCCCTGCAACTCTCTGAGAATCGCTTTAAATCGCGCGGCTTTTGTCCGCTGCCTGTGGCCTGAGAGGCCCGCTCTTTCTCTTGAGTCAGCGGTGTCGATACGACAAATCGACCTGTCGCAGTGTCGGCAGTCAGAGAGCCTTTCGCTCACGATGTTTGGCCACTCTTTGAGAGTGATGAGCAGTGGTGTGATCTGAAGATTCTCACCTTCGCCAGCGCACGGATGACATCCCGATGACATCACTCCTCAGCAAGCTCAATTCTCGCATCAGGACAAAGATTTTTTCAGATTTTTTTGTCTCGCAAATTGCCATCTCAAAAGGCTTTGTGCGCTGGTGACCAAAAAACTTTTGGTGGTCATCCAGATGTCATCGCGGGGTCACTTCGATGTCACCACTGCCTGTCATCATTGGAGCATGTTCAGCTCAAAGTGAGTCCGTTTCGCATGACATGAGGTGTTTCGATGACCATTGAGATTTTGACGGCCGAGCGATTCTCGGTGACTGAAACGGCCCGTCGGCTCGGCGTACATGTTTCAACCGTTTGGCGATGGATTCACCGCGGGATTCGCGGCCGCCGATTGGAAACAGTTCGTGTGGGCGGACGTCGTTACGTGTTACGTGAAACTCTCGAGAGCTTCCTCATCAGTGGGTCAGCTGACGCCTCAGAGACTCCTGGCACTCCTCCAATGCCGACACAGCGACTGGAGCAGGTCAATGCGGCCCTAGCCCGGTTCGGCGTGTGACCGATGCCATTTTCGTTTCACCAGCTTTCTCACCATGTCCCCAATTGAAATGAAAGAATTCCCATGTCCACGCAATCCGATTTAGATCAACGCGAACAGCTTTATAACGACGGGCAAATCGGGGCAATCCACGAGATCTCGACTTCAGCTGGCTGCATCACTCGACTGCTGTCGATCATGATAGACATCGATTTGAAGCTGCTGAAGGGTCAAGCCGATGGCACTCCATGGCCCGATCCTCAGGCAGCCTACGAGGGCATAATTCGGCCTATGCTGCAGCGTGATCCTGTGCTTCGCAAGGCCGAGGTCCGTGACAGTGGTCATGGTTTGCATGTGCTTCTCACATTCGAGCAGCCGATCGAGTTGAAAACCAGAGAGGACAGTGATCGGTGGAATAGCATTATACAGATCATACAGCGGCTTCTCCCTTCGGATCCCGCAGCCCCAGGACTGGCAGCACACACACGCCCAGTAGGAAGCCACAACACCAAGGACGGGGATTCCCGGCCAGTGACTCAGCTTCAAGCTGGTACCCCAGTTTCCGCTCGCGATGTTGAAGAACTGGCATTGCAATGCGCCGCTACGCCTTTCCAGACCACGGCCAACATTCTGGCGGGTGATGGTCCTGGTTGTCCCATCTGCAGAAGACCTGGCCAGCTGCTTAAACGATATGCAAAACACGGTCAATGCTATGGCGGCTGTGGCCAGGTCAAGCTGGAGCAGCTGTACGACATTTTTATGAAAGAATCGAATTCATAAAGACGTGGAGATCAGTATCCCTCTCTTTGCCAGCACTCGATTCACAACGCTTTAACTTCTTTCTCAATAATGAAAGTCTCACATGTCTCTTGCTGCATCATCATCTATTGCTACCCAACTCGCCAGCGGTCTACTTCAAGCCTGTTCTCGGTTCAAGAATGCACCTCGAGCGGGTGCGCGGAAAATTCCTGTGATTTCCGGCATCTCTCGCGGCGGGACATCGCTGGGCTCCTTGGAGAATTCCCAGATTGAAGTCCTGCAGACTCTTCGCGAGAGCGGAGTCATCTATTTCTTCGACGGCAAGGTTGTGGTGGATCGTCGTGGGAGAGATGGGCGACGGCTTACCGTTCTGGCTGAGGAGCAGAGTGTGAGCCAGCGTGCTGTGGGCCTGCTAGCGAATCGGTGCCTGGCAACGGATGGAACTAACCAATATCCCATTCCTCAAGCGTTCCTGGGGCCACTATTTTCCCATGATAACCTCTCTAGTCACTTGCCGAACATCCGCCGGTATGCACGCCGTCCAGTTCTGACCTCGAATTACGAGGTGCTACAGCCAGGTTGGCATGAGGATGCCCAGATCCTGGTTCATGGGGCATCGATCGATGTTCCCAGCTTTGAGCGACGGTCCGGCGAGCGAGCGCTGGATCGCTTGCCAGCCCAATGGCGCGAACTGCTTCAGGATTTCCCCTTCGAGTCTGATGCTGATCTGGTCAACTACCTGTCGCTGGTACTGACAGCGATTCTCATCGATCGCTTCGAGGATGGCCAGAAGCCGTTGGCGATCTTCAATGGGAATCAGCCCGGTGTCGGCAAAACCACTCTGGCCCAAATCATAGGGGTCCTGGCCGATGGCCAAACCCCGAATCTAATGAACTATACATCGGACGAAAACGAGTTCACCAAGCGGCTGTCGGCGACTATCCGTGATCCTGAAAGAACAGTGGTGATAATCGATAACATTCGCGTGGAAGATCGCAACATTGGCAGCCCCACACTGGAATCTCAGGCAGTATCACCAAGAATCAGCGTGAGGGAGCTGGGACAATCCCGCAATATCGAGCGCAACAACGACCTGCTGTTTCTGCTGACTGCCAACGGGGCTAGGCTCAACCCGGATCTTGCCACACGTTCTATCGCCATTAATCTTTCTTTCGAAGGCCCTGCCGACCGCCGAACTTTTCGAGGTATCAACCCTGTCGATTTCGCCCGTCGGCACCGCGCAGAACTCCTCGGTGAAATGATGGGGATGATCATCGCGTGGGCAGCAGCCGGTGAGGAGATGGCGACTATGGCCCATCGCTTCTCGTCCTGGGCTCACCTGATGGGTGGCATCTTGAACTTCGCAGGGTTTTCCGAGTTCCTCACCAACACCCTAAGTTCGCCTCTCGATGAACAGGTCGATCAGGTTCGACAGTTAGTGACGGAACTCATGCGTGCTCCTCGTGATTTGGTTGAAGGGCGTTTCTGGGTTCGGGCTGACGCTCCAGGTTTTCAAGCGGAAGGACATGGGGTCCAAGCCACCGAATGGGTTACATGGTTATCGCGATTCCAGATCCTTCAACCGTCGGCCAACAGTTCCACAAGAGCAAACGTCACGCTGGCCGGTCAATTCTTGAGTCGGCAAGTCAACGAAGTCGTCGAATTTGATCTGGATGGTCAAGAACTTTCAGCCGTTCTCAGGTCGGCAACTCAGAGATCACGAACAAGGGTCTATTGGTTCGAGGTAACGGCCCGGTCTGATTCACAAAACGGGACTTCATAGTCGCAGATGGGAGGCACCCGCCGATCCACTGCGGTGGACCGGTGGACCTGCTTGAAGGGGTTCGCCATAGAGGTTCACCATGCTTAAGTCGTTTTATTAAAAGCGTTTACAGAAGTATGGTGAACCTGGTGAACCTTTTTTCCTACCTGAGAATAATTTGAGTTATCCCCTACCTACATAACTCGCCGCTTGCCTACCCCGTAACGGGCCGGATGGCGCCCAGTCGACCTGACGTCCACCAAAATCCACAAGTCCTTAAATCACAAAACCTTAAGCATGGTGAACCTGTTTTTGACAGGTCCACCAGGTTCACCACGTCCACCCAAAAACTATAGAAAGCATTTGGCCACCATGATCGATTTTCAGCACCACACTCAGAGTTCCCCCTCTCAGCCTTCCGCGCCAACCCAGACGCCAGCACCCAGCGGCTCAGGTGTGATCGCCATTCATTGTGAATACAACTCGTCAGTGGAGAGCCATCGCTCCCCTCGATTCATCAGATCGCTGACTGTGTTTGATGGTCAGAACACCCACCACGTCCCATGGATCCAAATTGGCGATTTCCTGAAAACCCACCAGGACGCTCTGTGGTTGTTCAGGCACGCGGCACCTGCGCTGGAATGCCTGTCGTCTTTTGTTTCAGCACAAACACTCAACAGCCAGATCGAGACTGGTCGCATCTATTGCCTTTCTCTACTGCATCAACTCGCGCAGTTGGGAGTTAGCGGAGAGATCTCTGAAGGAACTTCCGCGCCGATCACTCGATCTCCAGTCAACACTAGGTCAATGCAACAACCCTCATTGATGCAACCTCGACGTTGGGGGAATCCTCAAACATCGGAAGAAACCTTTGCCTTCGCTCGTCAATCCGCTCAGGATCTATATTGGCGATTCTTTGAGATATGCCAGACCTTTGGGACCATCCAGGCGAATGCATCCCAAGCGTTCGGCTACATATCACCTGTCCATTTGGCCTCGATGTGGAACCACTGGGGCCCGCAAACCCATCACCTTCAACTTCGCGCGGAAGTGGCCCTCCGGCAGATTAGCCGCCATGGACTGCATGTCGACCCCACTGCCTATCAGACCCTTCTCCAGTCGCTCCAGCGACAGCAAGAATCACTTACCGAAGCACTGCGGCAGCAACAATTTTTTATCGTTGGTTCAAGTATCACGAACCTGCAAAGGCGGCTCGGTACCCTCGAACGAGATTTCCCAGACCTCGTGCTACCCCGTGACTCCTTTGGGAATATCCGTACTTCAGACGATGACTTGTCACCCTTCCGCCATGCCCGCTTCATTGATGATCTGCTAAATCATCGATCCGTGACCACGCTTCTGAATTCACTTCAACGAGTAGATCCAAAAGCCACCCTACATCCCACTTTCCATACGCTGACCCGCACTGGCCGCACGTCTTCGTTCGGAGAGATCAACGCCCAGGGCATTCCACGACAGGGTGGGTTCCGGCGGTGCTTTGTACCTTCTCGCGGGCATGTTTTTATTGGGGCCGATTTTGGCCAGATTGAACTGCGAAGCCTGGCCGCCGCGTGTGAGCAGCAGTTTAAGTGTAGTTCGCAGCTGAAAATTCGGCTCCAGCAAGGAAATGATCTACACCGAGCACTGGCGGCCGGAATTTTACGGAAACCTGTTCATGAAGTTACCTCCGAAGAGCGACAACGGGCCAAAGCTGTGAACTTCGGCTGCCCGGCGGGGATGGGTGCAAAAACACTCGTAGCCTATGCACGCACTGGATTTGGTGTTGAGCTCACAGAACAACAGGCTCAGGAGTGGATTGGCTTTTGGCATGCGACTTTCCCGGAAGTGGCAGCGGCTTTTCGAGAGCATGACACCCGGGCCCAGCAACTCGCCACATTGGCGAACCTGTCACTAGCAAACCACGCGGCAGAAACCGGTGATGACAGGCTTCTGTCGCTCGCCTCCTCAGAAGTCGGACTAGGCTCGCCCAATGCCATGTTGGGTGGTATGGCGTTTAAGGTCCTCGGATCAAGGCAACCCAGCACTCGTGAAGGGAGGCTCTACCCTGACTCAGACATTGACTATTTCTGGGATCACCTCCAGGCGTTACAAACAATTCTTCCGCCTTATTTGCATGACCAGATCAAATCACGAACTTCTTCCTGGCAACTTGCCAGGTCGGTGAGTGAGCAGTTGAGCCTTCGCCCTGTTTTGACGCTGAGTGGCCGCCTCCGGCAAGCAGCCTCACCCACGGCACGCCGAAATACCATCTTTCAGGGACTGGCGGCCGATGGTGCGAAATTGGCCCTATGGGAGCTACACAAGGCCGGTTTTCGAACAGTCAACTTCATTCATGATGAAGTGCTGATTGAAGTCCCCGAGACAGTCGACATCCATGTCGAATCTGAAAAGATTCGCCGCATCATGATCGGGGCCATGGCAGTATTTCTGAGAGATGTGCCCATCACCGTTAACGTCTGGGCCGCCCGTTCCTGGGATGAACGTGCGGAGAGCGTGCGGGATGGCGCAGGGTGGTTGCAGCTCTGGGAGCCGCCAGAAGCCACTGAACGCACAAGAGAAAGGATTCAGTTGCCATCCCTGACTCAGCTCGGCTTACGATAAATGATCTCCAGCTCATTCAAGACTAGCGTTCGTCAGTTTTGAAAGCCACTCATGTAACTTGCGGGCTTCATCGACCTTGATGAAGCCCGCACGCATGGCGAGACCACTGAATTTCCGCCATTTTTGCGTCATGAATCTTTGACGGAAACAGGTTAGGTGTCCCAGGGTCGCCGACCCTCCATTTTTTGAGCCGTCTGCCCCCCGATTTGGGAGCAGGCGGCTCATTCCTTTTGATTTCAGGAGAAACGTTCATGTTCATGCTGCTGGCTTTGCTCAGTTTCCTGGTGCTGGTGAGTTGTCTGGTGATTCGGCGGGAGCGTGTGCTCCGGCAGGCCTGGCAACATCTCGCTGCCCAGATCCTCTCGCGAAGGAATACTCCCGATGCGTCTTCTGATGTCACTACTAATCGGCCCGATGCTGGTTTTGGCCAGTAGCTGTCAGGCTCCACCGCCTGCTCAGATTCCACCCGATGTGGGGCGATTTCTTGAGGCCCAGGCCCAGCAGAACCAGCGTCTCGCAGAACTGCAGGCAAGCTGGCAGCAAGAGCGGCAAACGCTCTTCCAACAGCGGGATCAACTCGAAGCCGAACGAGTGGAACTGGCACGGCTTCGCAATCAGGAACCCGTCGTGGCAGCCGCCATCCTGACGATTGGAGAGCTGATCCTGTGCCTCAGTCCCCTGCTGCTGGCCGGGATGTTTCTCAAGATGTCGACCCCTCTGACCAGTACGGATCAGCTGGCTGAAGTGTTGCTGCTTCGAGAAGAAACCTCGCGACGTGCTGCCGCCCCGCTGGCGCTGCCTCGCGATCCCCTGCGTCCTGCCCCTTCACTTCCCTGTGCCGCACCCGGCACCACTCCCTCTTGAGGAACCACTGGATGAGTCATCTCGTAACCATAAAAACCCAAGTCAAAGACATCGCTGCCATTCGCCAGGCGTGTGTGCGGCTTCAACTGACGGCTCCGCAGGCAGGGACAGCCCGCATTTACAACCAGGAGTGTTCAGGCTGGCTGGTGGAACTGCCGGGATGGCGGTTTCCGGTCGTCTGTCAGACCGAAACTGGCGACCTTCAATACGACAACTTTCAGGGTCATTGGGGCGATCCCCAGAGACTCGACGCCTTCCTGCAGCAT